>Ga0247836_1000251_pt1 | contig 100310 bp, 105 predicted proteins | sample LaCruzMarch2015__4_FD_187116 | JGI IMG/M metagenome (GOLD analysis project Ga0247836, IMG submission 187116) | Freshwater microbial communities from meromictic Lake La Cruz, Castile-La Mancha, Spain - LaCruzMarch2015_14m | ecosystem: Environmental > Aquatic > Freshwater > Lake | place: Spain...
GGTCCCCAACGCTTTTGGCGGGAGGGAGAACCTCGACGCGATCCATTTTCTCAAACGCTTCAACGAGGTCAGCTACGAGCGCCACCCGGGGATCATCACCATCGCGGAGGAATCGACCGCCTGGCCCGGCGTCTCGCGCCCGACCTACCTCGGCGGCCTCGGCTTCGGCTTCAAGTGGAACATGGGGTGGATGCACGACTTCCTCAACTACATGAGCCTCGACCCGATTTTCCGGCGCTACCATCAGGGCAGCATCACGTTCTCGCTGCTCTACGCCTTCCACGAGCACTTCGTCCTCGTGCTCAGCCATGACGAAGTCGTCCACGGCAAGGGTGCACTCCTGAGCAAGATGCCCGGCGACATGTGGCAGAAGTTTGCCAACCTCCGCATGTTCTACGGCCTCATGTGGGCCCACCCGGGCAAAAAGCTGCTCTTCCAAGGCGGGGAGTTCGGGCAGTGGGATGAATGGAAGCACAGCCAGAGCCTCGACTGGCATCTGACCCAATTTCCCCTCCATGCCGGACTGAGCCGCCTCGTCCAGCACCTCAACCACCTCTACAAGAACTACCCCGCGTTCTACGAACTGGACGACACCAACGACGGCTTCGAATGGATCGACTTCCATGACTCGGACAACAGCGTGGTCGCCTTCATGCGCAAATCCGCCGGCGGTCAGATCGTCATTTTCGCCATGAACGCCACGCCGGTCGTCCGGGGCGGCTACCGCATCGGCGTCCCCCGACCCGGGTTCTACCGGGAGATCCTCAACACCGACGCCGAGGTCTATGGCGGCAGCAACGTCGGCAACCTCGGAGGCCTGGCCGCCGAGGCCATTCCCTGGCAAGGCCGGGACTACTCGATCATGATCGAACTCCCCCCCCTCGGCATGGTTGGACTGGTTCTTGAGGAGGCCGTGGCGCTAAAATCTTCTCGATAGGATTTGAATTTTCCCCGTCCCGTGTTAAGAAATGCTCCAGACCACATGAAAAACATCAAACGCTCCCTCCAGGCCTTCACTCTCATCGAGTTGCTGGTCGTCATCTCCATCATCGCGATCCTCGCCTCGCTGTCGCTCCCCGCAATCGGGGGAGCTCTGACCAGAGCACAAATGGGCACAGCTCTTTCCAACCTGCGCCAAGTGCATATAGCCACGACGACGGCATCTCTAGACGCGTTTACGACAGGCTCCACCAACTTTGGGTGGCCCGGCAACGTTGCATCGGTTTCGAGTGGTTCCACGTTGTCTGCGATGCTCATCAGCAACAAGTTCCTTCAGCCAGGGGATGCCGCGAAAGTCTTCGCTGCCGGGGAGATCAAGCCTAGCCAAGTCGCAACAAACGCGACAGAGGTGCCTGCAGCAGGTATCGCATTTCGCTTTACCAAGGTAACTGAATCCGACCCAGGAACCACAGTGTTTGGCTTCACCAAGAACTACACATATGGTGAGAATTTGGAGGATGGCAGCACAAATCTTCCCTTCAGGTCAGCCGGGTTTGTAGTCATGCGCAAAGGCGGCGATGGCCAAGTCTTCAAGCCGTCTCAGGGCACTGAAACAAATCTTATTGGGGCTCTTCCAACCGATCAGACGATCCTCGAGCCGTAGCATTGTTGATCCACCTAAGCGGTGGGCTGAGTTTTTAGTCTTAACGAGGCGACCGCATCCATGATGCGGTCGCCTATTTTTTGGTAGCCGGCACGATCGGAGGTTTCCTCCGGGCTGAAGCGCAATGGCCTGCCGACCACGACAGTGATGGGCACAAGGCGCGGCGCGACACGGTCGCGGGGAAAGGCCTCAAAGGTGCCGAAGATGCGCAGCGGCACCACCGGCGCGCCGGTCTTGGCCACGATCATACCGATCCCCGGCTGGGCCGGTTGAAGTTTCCCATCGAGCGTTCGTGTGCCCTCCGGAAAGACCAAAATCGCCCCGCCGCTGCGCACCACACGAATGGAGGACATGAGGGCACTGCGGTCCGCGTTCTTTTGGTCCACCGGGATAACGCCGAGCTCGGGGAGAATCGGTCCGAGAATCGGCCAGTCGAGCAGGGACTTGCGGGCGAGGTAGTGGACGGACCGCCGGAACGCCACCCCGACAAGCGGCGGATCAAGGAAGCTGGCGTGGTTGGCCGCGAGGATGACCGGCCCCTCCTCGATGGTGTTTTCACCGCCAATCACCCGGTAGCGGAACAGTGTCCGCCCGACCGCCCGGCTCAACTCCGAGCCGAGGAGATACCAGAAAGTCATTCGTTGCTGCATGGTTTCTCCTGTAGCGGCGCTCTGTAAGCGCCGGTGCATGCACCAAGGAGGCAGCGACGGTCATAGACCGCCGCTACATCATTGTCGGCAGACATCCTCATACCAGTCCGTGCTCGCGCAGTTTGTCCAGGATGGCGGCCACGACTCCTTCGACGTCGAGCAGGGAAGTGTCGATGACGGTCGCGCCCGGGGCCACGGTGAGCGGGTCGGCCGCCCGCGTCGAGTCGATCAGATCCCGTCGCGCGATCTCCTCGTTCTGCCCCTGGTTGCGGCGGCGGCGCTGGCGGACCTGCGGGTGGGCGTCGATGTAGAATTTGTAAGGCGTTTCCGGGAAGACCGCGGACCCGATGTCGCGACCCTCGACCACGGTTTGTCGCCCCTGGGCGCTGGCGCGGATGGCGGCGGACAAGATGTAGCGCACCGCCGGCACGGCCGAGACCGGCGAGACATTGGCGTTGACCTGTTCATCGCGGAGATGGGCACGAAGATCCTCCCCGTTGATCCGCGGGAAATAGTCACCGCCATCATGGCAAACCTCGACGGTGGCCTGGCCGGCCGCCACAGCCACCGCCGCAGCCACGCGACAATCGATATCTTGCGCCAGGCAATGCCAGGTCATGGCGCGGTAGAGGTCACCGGAATTGAAAAAACGAAAACCCAGCCGACGGGACAACTCACGGGCGACCGTGCTTTTGCCGGAGGCGGCAGGCCCGTCGATGGCGATGACCACCGTCTCGGCTGTCATGCTCATGACCTTCCCTCCCCGCGCATCAATGCTGCCAACTGGGCGGCGAAACCAGGATAAGATGTTTCCACGCAAGCCGTGTCCTCGATCACCGTCTCGCCCTCGGCAAACATTCCGGCGATGGCGAAAGCCATGGCGATCCGGTGGTCTCCGTGGCTGCCCAACCGCGCCCCGTGCAGCGGACGACCGCCGCGAATCTCCAGTCCATCGGGATGCTCGGTGACATCCGCCCCCATCGCCTGGAGATGCCGCGCCACGACGGCGAGGCGGTCGGACTCTTTGACCCGCAACTCGGCGGCGTCCTTGATGATCGTCAGCCCCTCGGCCAAAGCACCGGCCACAGCCAAAACAGGAAGCTCGTCAATCACGTTGGGAATTTCCGCACCGCCGATGACGGTGCCCTGCAGATTCCCGCCGCGAATCTCCACGGATCCGCATGGCTCACCGTGCCCGGAATCGGCGGCCTCGCGCAGACTCGCCCCCATCCGGCGCAGCACGTCGAGCACACCAGTGCGCGTGGGGTTGAGGCCGAGGTCACGGACAACAAGGTGAGATTCTTTTTGTGCCGCCGCCGCGACCAGCCAGAACGCCGCGCTTGAGACGTCCCCCGGCACGTGAAAATCCCGCGCCGAGGGAAGACGTCCGCCGGTCACGGAAATGCGCGTCCCCTGCACCATGACCGGCACGCCGAAACATTCCAGCATCCGCTCGGTGTGGTCACGGGTCGCCACCGGTTGGACCACTGTGGTCTCGCCCGCAGCCAGCAACCCGGCGAGCAGGACAGCGCTCTTCACCTGCGCACTGGCCACCGGAAGCGTGTATTCAATAGCCCGCAAACTGGAGGAACCCTCGATGATCATCGGGGGACAACCGCCTTGGCCCTCGGTCGTGATGACCGCACCCATCTGGCGGAGCGGATCCATGACCCGCCCCATCGGACGGCGGGAGAGTGAGGCATCGCCGGTCAAACGCGAAAGGAAAGGCTGCGCCGCGAGCAATCCGCTCATCAGCCTCATGGTCGTGCCCGAGTTGCCGCAATCAAGGTCGCCGACCGGCGGCTGAAAGCGGCCCGCAAGACCGTGGACCACGAACGAGGCCGGCCCCTCGGACTCCACCTTGACGCCGAGTTGGCGCAGGACAGCGAGGGTTCCAAGACAGTCTTCGCCGGGCAAATAGTTCGTGATGCGGCAGGGCCCGCCGGACAAGGCCGCGAGCATGGCCGCGCGATGCGAAATGCTTTTGTCCCCGGGAACTCGGATCTCAGCCTTGAGGGGCGGAGCTTTGTGCACGTGAAATTCCATGGTCAAACGGGCCCGACGATTTGGCTCCGGTGGCGAGCCGCCGAGGTAAGGAACGACTTCACTTCATCGAGATTGTTTTGCTCCAGCGCGGACTTGACCGACTGCAGTTGGTCCGCGGCGAGGCCGAGCGCGCGGGCCACCTCCGTCCGGTTCTGCGAAAGAATGGCCGTCCATAAATCCGCCGGACCGGAAGCCACCCGGGTGGTGTCGCGAAAGCCTCCGGCGCACAACGCCCGAGCCTCCGGGGTGTCAGCCCAAGCCAACTCCACCAGCATGGCGGCCACGACATGCGGAACATGACTGGCCAGCGCGGCCGCACGGTCGTGCCGGACGGGATCCATTTCGAGAACTCGCGCACCGACCAACTCCCAAAGATTCCGCACGGCCCGGACAACTTCCGTCCGACTCCGGTTGGTTGGTGTGACAACGCAGACGGCGCCCTCATAAAGATCGGGGCGCGCGGCACCCAGACCGGCCTCCTCCGAACCGCACATGGGATGACTGCCGACAAAGTTATCGTGCCCCTCGAAGCAGGCCTCCAGCTCGTTGACCAGCTCCCGCTTCACGCTGCCTACATCCGTGACCACCGCATCGGCCTTGAGCGCTCCGGCCAATCGCGCCGCCACATCACCCATTTTGTCGACCGGTAGGCAAAGCACGACAACAGCGGACGACGCGGCCACCTCGGCCGGATCGGTGGAGGAAAAGTCGATCAGCCCGCGGGCGCGCAATTCCTCCAAGGCATCTTCGCGGCGAGCCCAAGCGCCGAGCTTCATCACGGGACAGCGGGCGCGCAGCGCCATGAGCAAGGACGAGCCCATGAGACCCGGACCGTAAACGGCAACGCTCTCCGGATCGGTGGTCATCACGCGGTCACTTTGGCCGCACGTGACAACAATCTCACGCCGAAAAAATTCGGATCAAGGAACGAGGAAAATCCGTCCGGTGTAAGGATCCTTGACTTCGGTGCCCGGAGGAAACCCGCGCACGTCGACGAATCCGGCGCTAGGCGCGTGCGGGCTGGTGACGAAGCCCGGCTTGCCGGGAACAGGGATGCCGTAGGAAAGCTGCGGCGTGGGCAGACTGACCGGAGGAGGTGTGGGCGCGGGCGTCGGGTTGGCGATCGGCGTGACTAAAGCGGAATCAGTGACTCCCGCCGCCGAGTCGGTCGCGGTCAGCGGAGGCAGCGTCGAGTTGGTCTGCGTCTGCGGCACGGTTTGTGTTCCGCCGTAGCCGTAGCGATTGCGCTGTGTGCTGGCGGGTTTTTCGTTTGTGCAGGCGGCGAGGAGCGCGGCAAGAACAAAGACGGAGGTAAGGGCCAGGACGGGACGAATCATGATGTGAGAGTGAACAACGTCCGCGGCAGACTTCAAGACCAATCTCAAAGCCCCGTCGGTTCAGTGGCCGGAAGGCAGGGAAGCCTCCGCCATGGCCTGCCGTAAATGCCCCTCGATTCGTCCTTCAAAAAGAGCCTTGCCGATGATGGCCCCCGACAAGCCGGGGATCTGGCTCAAACGCACCAAGTCCTGAGCCGATGACACCCCGCCACTGGCAATCACCGGGCAGTCAATGTCCCTCACCATGACCTCAACCATCTCCACATTAGGACCTTGCAGCATTCCATCTGTCGCAATGTCCGTGTAAATGATCGCCCCGACCGACAAGCCGGCCATCTGCCGGGCCAAATCCGCCGAGCGAACCTCCGTCGGCTCGGTCCAGCCCTTGACCGCCACAAACCCATCCCGCGCATCGATGCCGACGGCAATTCTCTCGCCGCCGAAGCGCTGCACGGCACGGGCGACAAAATCGGGGGCCTCGGCGGCCCGGGTTCCGATGACCACGCGGGAAACACCGGCGGACAGCGCGCGCTCGATCGCGGCCTCGTCGCGCATTCCCCCGCCCAATTGCAGCGGAATCGCCAGGGCGGAAACCATGCGGCGGACCACCTCGAGGTTGGTTGATACGCCGGTAAAGGCGGCGTCGAGATCGACCACATGCAACCAGTCACCGCCACGGGCGGCCCACTCGCAGGCCACCGCGGGCGGGTCGTCGGAATAAACGGTCTTGTCCCCGGCACGGCCCTGACGCAGGCGCACGGCCTGCCCTCCCATCAGGTCAATGGCAGGATAAAGCAACATAGGTCAAATCTTGGGGTTCAAGCCCCGGACAAAATTTTCCAGCATGCGACGGCCGGTGGCCTGACTTTTTTCCGGGTGAAATTGCACCCCGCGGATCCGGCCACGTCCAGCGGCGGCCGCGAAGGCCACGCCGTGCGTGCTAGAGGCCGTGATGAGGCTGTCATCATCAGGCACGGGAAAAAACGAATGCACGAAGAAGACATAAGCCGGATCGTCGAGTCCGGCAAACAGCGTGTCGGGCGCCCGCCATTGCAGGTCATTCCAACCCATGTGCGGCACCTTGAGACCCGGTGCTGCGGGAAAGCGCACCACGCGACCGGGCCAGTAACCAAGACCGTCCACGCCGGGAGATTCCTCACTGCACTGGAAGAGAATCTGGTAGCCGAGACAGATGCCGAGATAAGGACGATCATCCGCCAGCCATTGGCGAAGCGGTTCGGTGAGCCCGCGCTCGGCCAGGCAACGGGCACAATCCCCGAACGATCCCACGCCGGGAAGAACCACCGCCACGCAAGCAGAGAGTTGGGAGTCATCGGCCGCGCGAACAACATCCGCCCCGGCCAACTCGAGTGCCTTCTCCACGCTGCGAAGGTTGCCGCTCCCGTAATCGATCATGGCCACACGCGGACGAAATTCCGCGCCGGACCCGGCGGAAGAAGTCATGGCTTAAAGCACGCCCTTGGTGCTCGGCACACCCTGCACCCGCGGATCGAGGCGGGTGGCCTGGTCGAGCGCGCGGGCCAACCCCTTGAAGACCGCCTCGGCCATGTGATGCGCATCACGACCGTCGAGCAGGGAGACATGCAAATTCAGACCGCCCTGCACGCTGAAGGCGCGGAGGAATTCTTCGAGAAGTTGGAAGGGAAAATTTCCAATCGGCCCGACATCATCCGGCGCATCGTAGGCGAGGTAAGGGCGGCCGCCGCAATCAACCGCGATGCGTGCGAGGGCGTCGTCCATGGGCAAGAGGCACCACCCGTAACGACAGAGCCCGGCCTTGTCGCCCAGCGCCTCGCGCAAGGCCTGACCGAGCGCGAGCCCCACGTCCTCCACCGTATGATGCGCATCGACCTCAAGGTCTCCTTTGGCCCGAAGCTCAAGATCGAAGAGACCGTGCTTGGCGAAGAGCACGAGCATGTGATCGAAAAAGCCGATCCCGGTTTCCACCTTGGACTGGCCCGTGCCATCAAGGATCAGTTGCAAGGAGATGTCTGTCTCCTTCGTCCGGCGGTTGACCGTGGCTTGGCGGCTCATGGCTGGGAAGGGGTCGGAGTCGCTGCGGCCTGGGTCTGGGCTTTCTTCAAGGACTCGCGCAGGGGGGCAAGTTGGCTGCTCTGCGGCCAGAGTTGCTCGGCCCGCGCCAGGCTGGCCTTGGCCTGATCAAGTTGACCCGCAACAACTTCCTGCTGGGCCTGATCAATCGCGGCCACCGCAGCATCGAGTTTGTCCACGTCGAGCTGTTGCAAACGCAGGCCCTCCGAGTCCGCCGTCTTGGACAGATCGGCCAAAACCTGCTCGTCCGGCAGCAAGGGAAGCCATTTGGTCCCGGCCTGCCGCGCCTTGGCCACCTGGGCCGTCAGAACGGTGCGCTCCTGGTCAATGCCCCGCTGGATAAGCAGACGACGGTCCTCGCTGGCCAATTGCAATCCTTCCGCCTGTTCGCGCTTGCGGCGCTCCATCTCGGTCCGGGTCTTGGTGATCGCGAGGCGCAAGGCCTCGATTTGCGTGCGGGCCAACCGAACCGCGGCGGGGTAGGCGGGCGTGGCTGTGTGCACTTTTTCGAAAACCTCAAAGGCCATCAGGGCGCTGGCCGGATCCGGCGCGCTCTTGAGATTGGCCATTTGCAGGCGGGCGGAGATGGCGGGCCGGTTCGTGGCGTAGTCGGCGGCAGAAATCCACTCACCCTCGATTTTGACTTCACCCCCGGCCACGCGCTGGCGCTCGGCCTCCAGTTGCTGGGCCAGCTTGCGCGCCGCCGGCATGTGTTTGCTGTAGCCGTAACTTTTCATGAACGGCTGGACTTTTTGTTGGAGGAGGACGTCGTAAACTTCCACCCGCTCGGCCGTGGCCGGGGCCTGCACCTCGGCAATCTCGGCGAAGGCCATGTCATCCATGGTGGCCTGCTGGTAGCGGACGACCTCGGAACGCGGATAGGATTTCTCATCGCGGATGGTCGGCGTGGTTTGGACCTCCATGCGGATCTGGTCAGGGCTGATCGAAGTGATGGTTCCCTCGATGCGCGTGCCGTCTTTCAGCTCGATGAAATCAGCACGAACTCCGGACAGAGCGATGAACAGAACGGCGGAGAACAATAATCGGACCACGGCTGGAGCATAGCGCACGCTGGGGGGCGGCGAAAGGATTTCCCTCGCTCAGGCCGCGGTGATCTGCCCGACAATATGACGGCCGATGGCCAACGACGCAGTGGCCGCGGGGCTGGGTGCGTTGAGGACGTGCAAGGCACGGTGGCCGGCGACGAGACGGAAATCCTGCACGAGTTCGCCGTCGCGCGAGATGGCCTGCGCGCGGACCCCGGCACCGCCGGGGGCCAGGTCTTCCTCGCGCAGGGCGGGCACGAGGCGCTGGAGAGAATGGCAAAAAAGTTTGCGGCTGAGCGAGCGAAGGCCCTCGTCCCAGGCCATGCGCGGATGGCGGGCGAGAAACTTCCAGAACCCGGGGAAGCTCAGTGCATCGGCCAGATCGCGCGCATTCCATTGCGTCTTGCGGTAAGCCTCGCGGGCAAAGGCCAGCACGGCATTCGGCCCGGCCTCGACCCCGCCGCCGACCAGACGGGTGAAGTGCACGCCGAGAAAGGGAAACTTCGGATCCGGCACGGGATAAATCAGATTTCGCACCAAGTGGGCGCTCTCCGCCCGCAGTTGGTAGTATTCCCCGCGAAACGGAATGATGCGGTCGTCCGCCCGCTCACCGGCCAGACGGCACACGCGGTCGCACTGCAGGCCGGCGCAGTTGACGATGAAGTCGCCGGAAAACTCGCCCACCGGCGTCTCGGCCACCCAGCCCTCGGCTGTGGTCCGCAGCCGTCGCACTTCGGCCCGCGTTACCACCCGCCCGCCGGCCTCCTCGATGTCCTGCCGTAACGCACGACACACCGCATCGTAGTCCACGATCCCCTCCTCCGGCACATGGAGGGCGGCGACGCCGGCGGCGTTGGGTTCGATCTCGCGCAGTTCCCCGCCGTCGAGCCAACGCAGACCACGGAGTCCGTTGGCCTCACCCCGGGCCTGCAACTCATGCAGGCGCGGGACCTCGGAATCATCCACCGCCACGACCACTTTGCCGCAGATTTCATGGGCGATGTTTTTTTCCTGACAGTAGGCGGTCATCACGCGGATACCCTCAACCGCGAGTTGCGCCTTGAGCGAACCGGGCCGGTAATACAGACCGGCGTGCAACACCCCGCTGTTATGCGTGCTCTGGTGGGCCCCGACGGTGGGTTCCTTTTCCAGCAGGGTCAGCGTCGTGACACGCCCAGACCGCAACCATTGCCAGGCCGTGGCCAGACCAACCAGACCGCCGCCAATGATGAGGGGCTTCTTCGGCACTAGAGTCGGGCTGGATCGCGGAAAAGCAAAAGGCGACCCTGCGTGTGATGCCGGGTCGCCTTTGTGGAGAGAAAAATCTCTGACTTAGCGGATCTTCTTCAACAGAGGGAGACCAGTGCGCTCGTTTTCCGAGACCTCGTAACCGGCGGGCAGCGCGTCGATCGCACCTTCCTTGGGTTGTCCGGCGAAGAAGTAGAGAGTCACTTTCTGGCCACCGCGCAGCTCTTGGAGCCGCTCGTGGAGGAAGTAGGTTTTGCCGCTTTTCTTGCTGATTGTGCTGAATGACATGTTGTTTGGGTCCTTTCTTGGTTTTGGTGGGAATCAAGGGGGCCGGTCAGATAACCCCGGCCTTCTTGAGAGTGGCGTAAGCTCCGTTCTTGGTGATCGTTTTGAGCGCGCGGGCGGTCAATTTGACCTTGATGAAGCGCTTGAGTTCAGGGACCCAAATGCGTTTCTCTTGGAGGTTCGGAGTGAAATAGCGGGGGGTATTGGCTGTGACGTGACGGCCGACGCCGCCTTTCTTCTTGGCCATACCGCGACGATGGATGACCGAACCGCGCTTGGGTTTGGCCCCTGTGATGCTGCAAACTCTGGACATAAATATTGGTTCCTTCTGAAAACTATCCCTGATGTTGATGCACGAGGCCGTTTCCTTCAAGCATTTCCAGATCGGCGTCGACCATGATGTGCACGAGTTCCTCGAAGCGCACCTTTGGTTCCCAGCCCAGTTGCGCCTTGGCCTTGGCCGGGTCGCCGATCAAAAGGTCCACTTCCGCCGGCCGTTCATACCGCGCATCGTATTTCACATAGTCCTGCCAATCCAGCCCCACATGCCCGAAGGCCACCTGGACAAACTCCTTCACCGTGTGCGTCTCGTTCGTGGCCAGGACAAAATCATCCGGCGTCTCCGCCTGCAACATCCGCCACATCCCCTCCACATACTCCGGCGCATACCCCCAGTCCCGCTTCGCATCCATGTTCCCGAGGTAGATATCCTTCTGCATCCCCAGCTTGATCGCCGCCACCGCCCGCGAAATCTTCCGCGTGACAAAGGTCTCCCCACGCCGCGGGCTCTCGTGGTTGAACAAGATCCCGTTGCTGGCAAAAAGCCCGTAGCCCTCCCGGTAGTTCACTGTCGCCCAATACCCGAACATCTTCGCGCAGCCATACGGACTCCGCGGCCAGAACGGCGTCGTCTCGGTCTGCGGCACCTCCTGCACTTTGCCGAACATCTCGCTGCTCGAGGCCTGGTAAAACCGCGGTTTGACCCCCGACTCCCGGATCGCCTCCAAAATCCGGATCGTTCCCACCCCGGTCACGTCCGCCGTGTATTCCGGAATGTCGAAACTGACCCGCACATGACTCTGCGCCCCCAGGTTGTAAACCTCGTCGGGCTGCAACTCGTAAAGCAGCTTGGTCAGGTTCACCGCGTCCGAGAGGTCGCCGTAGTGCAAAAACAGCCGCACCCCGTTGACATGCGGGTCCTGATACAAATGGTCGATGCGCGCCGTGTTGAAGGTGCTCGCCCGGCGGATGATCCCGTGGACCTCGTAGCCCTTGGCCAGAAGCAAATCGGCCAAATACGACCCGTCTTGGCCGGTGATTCCTGTGATGAGTGCTTTTTTCATACTGCTGGCGGGTGGGGAAGACTAAGGGCCTTCTCCTGAAGAGCAAGCAAACTTTCAATCCCCGACCGGCCGGCGCGGAGCATCTCAAAGAGAGCCTCCTCACCAAACGTCGCTTCCTCACCCGATCCCTGCACTTCCACAAACTCCCCGCTTTCGGTCATGACCAGGTTCATATCCACCGTCGCGTCCTTGTCCTCGAGGTAATCCAGATCGAGCAAAACCTCACCGCCGACCACGCCGACACTGACGGCCGCGACCCGCTCCTTCAGGGCCGTCTGTTTGATTTTTCCCTCGGCCATGAGCTTGCGAAAGGCCAACTCCACGGCCACACAGGCCCCGGTGATCGCGGCTGTGCGGGTGCCCCCGTCCGCCTGCAGCACATCGCAGTCGATCCAGAGAGTCCTCGGGCCGAGTTTTTCCAAATCCACCACGGCCCGAAGCGCCCGACCGATCAACCGCTGAATCTCTGTCGTCCGGCCATCAAGCTTGCCCCGTGAAATGTCCCGCGCCTTCCGGTCCAGAGTCGAGTAAGGCAACATGGAATACTCCGCGGTCAGCCAGCCACCCGAAACTTTCTGGATTTGCATCCACCGCGGCACCGCCTCGTCGATGGTGGCCGCACAAACGACCCGTGTGTTGCCGAACGCGACCAAAACGGAACCCGCCGCATGCGGGGCCACGCCCGGCTCAAAAGTCACCGGTCGCAATCCATCCGCCGCCCGCCCGTAAGAACGTTCCATGGCAGCATCCAAGAGGCGACCCGCGATCAAAGCAAGCGCGAAGCTTGTCCCCGCCAAGTGGGACCTGCGTTACCACGAGCGGCTTCGGGTCGTCTTCCATGCCGCGCTGCATGGGTGAGCACGGCAAGGGCGGCCTACTCCAGTTCGAAGTTGATCGTTACTTCGTAGGCTCCCCCGGCGCCGAGGCCCTTGGGTAGTGCGTCGACCTTGAGCATGCGGCGGGCGGCGGCCAGGACGCTTTCGTCCATGACGACATTGCCCGAGGAGCGCACGACCTTGAAATCGGAAATGCGGCCATCCGACTCGATGCGGATGCGCAGGGCGGTGACGAAATTGGCCGTGCTGGCGATGCTGGTTGGTTGCTCCCAAACGCTGAAAAATCGGTCGTGGATGTGGTCATGGTAGGTGCCGATCTCCGCCGTCCCTCCCCCGCCACCGGCGGTGCCGCCCTCGCTGCCCGAGCCCGTTTTACCCGCCGCGCCCTCGCCGCTTGTGCCGGTGCCAGCCGCTTCCGCTTTGCGAACCTCCCCGCCGGTCGGGGTGTCATCCGCGGAACCCTCGGCCGGCGAGGGTGAGGCCTTTGGGGCAGGCTTTGGGGAAGCTGTCGGTGAGGACTTTGGACTGGCCTTGGGCGACGGTTTGGGCGAGGGCTTCGGCGTCGGCTTCGGGCTCGGTTTCGGCGACGATTTAGGTGTGGGCTTGGGCGTGGGCTTGGGCGTGGGTTTAGGCGTCGGGCTGGGCGTGGGTTTAGGCGTCGGGCTGGGCGTGGGCTTGGGGGTTGGGGTGGCCTTCGGCGTCGGCGTGGAAGTGGGCGTCGGCGTTGGAGTCGGGGTCGGCGTGGGGGTCGGCAGCACGATGTCACTCTCGGATGTGGTGGTTGCGGAGAGATCGGGCGTCGCCTCTGGCTCCGGCGCAGGCGGAGGCGTGGGTTCCGGCTCGGGCTCCGGTTCTTCCTCGGCAAAATCCGGAGCAGAGAACTGCGCGCTATTGAACCAACTAATCTCCGCCTTGGCCTGCTGGACCCGGACCACGCGGGTGCCCCACCAGACCAGCGCGCCAATCAGGACGGCATGGAGGATCGCCACGGCCACCACGGTGCGCCGGAAACGGGGTTCGCCCATGCGTTCAGTCTTCCTCGGGACGTGTCATCACGCCCACTTTCGTGATCCCCGCACGTTGGACCACATCCATCACGGAGATGAACTTCTGCAGCGGCAAATCCCGATGCGCCCGCACAACCACGGCAACCTGCGGGTCTTTCTGGCGCAGGGCGGACAAGGCGCTCTCCAAGTCGGCCGGCGTGAGCGCATCCATGTTCAGCTTGAGCACGTCATTGCGGTCAATCGAAACCGTCTGCACTTTCTGCGTGTCGACCGGCCGGTCCGTCACCGCGCTCGAAGGCACAACCAGATCCACGCTGTTCTCCAGCATGGGTGTGGTGATCATGAAAATGATCAGGAGCACAAAGGCCAGATCGAGCAGCGGGGTGATGTTGATTTCCGAGAGCGTCGAGAGGCCCTGTTTTTGCGAATAGCGGCGCATGGCGGATCAGCGGCCCTGATTGAAGTCGACGAATCGGTGCTCGAACTCCGAGGACAACTCGGCGGCATAATTGTCCGTCTGCACGATGAGCGTGCGCAGGCTGGTGATGAGAAAATTGTAGCCAAACATCGCGGGGATCGCGACGAGCAGGCCGATCACCGTGGTGACCAGCGCCCCGGCCACCCCCGGCGCCATGGCCGCGAGGTTTGGCGTGCCCGCGATGGCGATGCCGGCAAACGCATCCATCACACCCCAGACCGTGCCCAGCAGGCCGAGGAACGGCGAACCGCTGACCACCGTGGCCAGAATGATCATCTGCGATTCCATGCGGAGCCCGGACTCACCCACGGCGCGCTCCATGGCCACGCTGACGGCGCGCATTTGCGCCGGGGTGATTTTGTCCGCGACCTCGACCCGCGCACCGAAAGTATCGTCCACCTCGCTGGAGCCGAGCATTTGCAGCGCGAGCTCCGCGCAGCCGGCCTGGTAAACGGCAAAGGCCGGCGAGCCTTCGAACGTGATCCCTTTCTCGTAGAGCCCGAGGGGCTGGCGGTCGCGACGGAAGATGGAAAAAAACCTCTCGGTTTGCTTGCCGGCAAAGCGGATCATCCGGAACTTTGTGATGATGACCGACCAGCTGAAAATCGAGGCAATGAAAAGCGCCAGCACGACGGCATGCCCGGCCACGGTGGACTCTTGGAAGGCGAAGAGAAGTCCGTCCGAGGCGAGGAATTGTGGCAGCAGCAGCGGGACCATGCGTTCGGTCGCCCATACTAGGATGCACCGCGCCGCGTGCAAGATTCTCGCGGGGGTGCTGATACTTTTGGCCGGGCCGGCCCGCGCGGCGGACGGCCCGATCTACGATGTCTTCGCCAAGGCTCTGGCCCCTTTTGCCTCGGCACTTTTCGGCGGGGCGGACGGACAACCGGCCTCGTTCGTGGCCGAATGCACCGTCACCACTGCCACCGGACGGCTGGCTCCGGCCGTCGGCACCCGCTTCCGACTCGCGATCCAATCGCCCGACCGTCTGCGTCTTGACGTGGTGACCAACGGCAACCTTCTCACCGCCTGCCGCAATGGCACCGCGCTCTGGGCCACTCCTGCCGTCCCCATGCGCGGCCTCGCGGACGCCGCCGGGCTCGATACGTCCAAAACCGCGCCGGATGAAGTTTCCCTCCCGCTCGTGCCCCTGGCCCTCAACGCGCAGATGCTCGCGTTCCTGCCGATTGTCTTTGACGTCAAAGATCTCGGGGTTGAAGGCGATCCCCCGCGCCGCGCGCTCGAGTTCGGGCTCCTGCCCGAAGTGCGTGATGCCATCAAGGCCCAGCCGTTTTCCGCCAAGGCTTGGATTGACCCCGACTACCGCCCGTCACGGGTCGTCATCGCGGGCGACGACTACTCGCTCGAACTGCAGGTGGCGAAATTGGATTTCGCCGGCCAACTCGCCCCCACCGCTTGGGAACCGCCCGAGGGCACGGACGCACTGCGCCTCCCCGCGTCGGCGCTGAACGACCTGTTCGAAAAGATGCTGGCCACCAAGCAACCCGCGTCCACCCCCTCCCCGCCCTAGCGCCCGCCGCGTGAGACCGGAGCACGCGGTTTTCGACTTCTGTCCAAGTGGTAGGGATGGACCTCTGGGCCGTCCGTGTTGAATTCCAAAGATTATTCCCGGTCGGCCCGGAGGTCCGACCCTACCCGGGATCGCTGGGAAAAGTCCGATTGCTGCGGGATGTTGGTCTTACTTCTCGCGCGCGATTCCGTCCGGCAACTCGTTCCGGTCATCGCCGGCGCGCGGAAAATGCTCCGCCAGCAGAACTCCGGCCCGCCCGATTCCCGCCACCAACCCGCCGGTGAAATCACCCCGGGCAAAATCCTCCTCCATCGCCTTGGCCAGTTCCGCCCAGAACGTCTGCCCGCATTGGGCATGCACGGCCTCGTCACCCACCACCGCGAAAGCCTGATCGGAGGGCACGACGTAAAAAAGCACCGCATTCCGCCCCCTCGTCGAAATCATTTCCAGCCGGCGAAATTCCTCCCGCGCCTGCGCATCCGCCGGCCGTCCGCACAAAGCGTGACACGACACGAACACCCGCACCTCGCCCGACGTCCGCTGCTCGGCTGCCCGCACCGCCTCGATCACGCGCGCCTCATCGATCAGGGCCAGAAATTCTTTCGTTTTCATTCTACCATCTCCCGCTGGCCCCGCCGCCGCCGAAGCTTCCACCCCCGCCGAAAGAGCCGCCGCCGAACGAACCGCCGCTGCTGAATCCGCCCCCCGAACTGCCGCCGGAGGGGAGAAAAACATCACGCCGCCCGCCCGGGCCATAAAGCGAGCCGCGGCCCGACTGCGCGCGCTTGGCCGCGATGACGATGAAGACGATCAAAATAAAGATGACCCAGGCGATCGCCACCGGATCCCCCTCTGGCCCCTGCTGCTCGGCCAGCGTTTGCCCCGTCCCCTTATACTCACCCCGCGCGGCGGCCATCAACGCCTCCGCCCCGCGCTCGATGCCGCCCTCCATGTCGCCGGCGCGGAAGTAGGGGATCATCTCCGCATTGATGATGTTGTTGGCCAGCGCATCCGGCACCGCGCCCTCGAGGCCGTAACCGACTTCGATGCGCATGGCGCGGGACTGCGGGAAAACGAAGAGCACCATGCCATTATCCTGCTCTTTGCGCCCCACGCCCCACGCTTCCGCCGTGCGCTGCGTGAAATCCTCCAGGGCAAAATCCCCCGGCACCTCGGGGATGACACAGACCCACAACTGACTCGAGGTCTCGCGCTCGAACTGCGCCAACTTTTGGGCCAGCGCCATCTTCTGTCCCGGGCTGAACATCCCCGCCTCATCGAGAATATAGTTCGCCGGCGGGGCCGGCAGGGGCGAGGCCCCGCGGACCGTCACGGATAAGGCCGCGAGAGCCACCAGGGCACTGAGAAGGCGGACGCCCACAGCGTTAGCCCGGTCAGGACCCAGGCGTGCCGCCGAAGTTGAAATTCACCTCCGGCGCCTGGTCCGCCCCGGCGCGCGCGGCGAAATACGGGCGCTCCTTGAAGCCGAGCAACCCGGAATAAATGACCGTGGGGAACTGCTTGGTCGCAACATTGTATTGCTGCACCGTCTCGTTGAACCTGCGCCGCTCCACTGCAATCCGGTTTTCCGTCCCCTCAAGCTGGACCTGCAGGTTTTGAAAATTCGCGTTGGCTTTCAGCTCCGGATAACGCTCCACGGTGACGAGCAACCGTGAGAGAGCGCCGGACAAGGCATCCTGCGATTGTTGAAAGGCCGCCATCGCCTCGGGCGTGGCCGGCGGCGCATTCGGATCGAGCTTGATGTTGGTCACCTGCTGACGCGCCTGGATCACCTCGGTCAGCGTGGACTTCTCGAAGTTCGCCGCCCCTTCGACTGTCTTGACCAGGTTGGGCACGAGATCGGCCCGCCGCTGGTAAACGTTTTCGACATCGGCCCAACTGCTGTCGGTCTGCTGACGAAGACTCACCAGGTTGTTGTAACCGCAACCGGTGAGGAGTGTGGACGCCGCCACGAGGGCGAGGAGGGGAAGGGTGCGCAGGATTTTCATAACGGCGCGCTGTATCGCCCAACCCAGGCCCCCAGACGAGTCTAAAATGTTCTCCGGGCCGGCAAGCCCTAAGCCTCCGGTTGCTGCACCTGCGGAGGCGCCTCAACCGCACCGGCGGCGGGCTCGGGCGGCTTGGGCGGGACGCGCGGCGGCGGCACGGACTCCAGGCGGCCGTCGCCATACTCAACCACATAACCCTCGTGGGTCAGCCAGAGCAAATCCTGCACGACCGACTCGCGGGCGAGTTCTGCGGGCGACTTGGGCACGACCACGACCTCCGCAACTTCGGCGCCCTCGGCCGGAGCGGGGACCGCCTCGGGCGCAACCGGGGCCTGGGCGGCCGGGAGCGGGGCCAGCAGATCGAGTAATTGTCCGCGCCGCAGGGTTTTCTTTCCGCGGATCGCCTCGAGGATTTTGCGGATGGAATCACTCACGACGACTTCGGCCAGATCGAGGTGTCGCGCACGCGCGCCGGACACGAAGGTCGTGCGGTTGGCCGCCTTGTGGAAACGAAGACCGGCGCCAGACAACGCACGGCTCAGGCTCTGGGCCAGCCGCAGGGGAAATCTCGTTTCCTCGTCGCGGGCGTAATTCAGCAGGGGCGCGAGGGCGGAATCTACCACCGCCGACTTCGGGTCACCCGGGACCGGGGCCATGGCCACCTCGTCGATCAGCGACGCGGCTTGGTGCTCGAGGAAATGTTTTTCCACCGCGGCCAGGTCCGCGAGCTTCGCCGGATTCTCGCCCTCACGCGGATAGTATTCGACGACCTGCGAGGCCGAGGTGCGCCATTTTTCGATCACCTCCGGATTGCGCTCCATCCGCAGGCGGCTGCGGAACTGCTCGAAGTCCATGCGGCCGAATTTTTCCCGGTGCAACTCGCGCACGCGACGCTCGAAGTCATGCAGGTTGGGCGGACCGAGCAGCGTGCCGGACATGCCGCAAACGGCGACGACGGAGAAGTTGCCTTTGGGCGGCTCAACCTCGACGGTTTCAGCGCGGTAAAATTCGTCCAGCTTCGACCGCAGCAGGTGACGCGCGGCCGCGGTGGCGGAGAGCCAGACACTGCCGTCGGCCTTGACCACGTGGAACGGCCCCTCGGGCGGCTTGGGCGCGGACGTCAGGTCGATCGTGTAGGACGCCGGATTGCGCAGGAGAATGCGCGCGATGTCGAAGAGGCTGAAAGTCTTGCCGGTGTGCCGGACCTGCTGGACCACGGTCTCGACCGCCGCGTTCGTCGCGGTGAAGGCGATGCGCAACCAAGGAAATGGATTTTCCGGCGCAGCCGGACGTTCATCGCGCGGCGGGCCACGGAATTTGTCGCGGCTTGGCGGCCCGCGAAATCCCTGTCGATCGCGCCCCGGTGGAGGACGCCGGTTAAAGTCGCGGCCCGGAGGCCGATCGGGACGCGGGCCCCGAGAATCTTCGTGCCGGGGCGGGCGCGGATCCTCGCGCCGGGGCGCCGGGGCAGCACCCGGCGACGCCGATTCCTTAGCCCACGAGGGGCGGAAATCGAGCGCGCTGAGATCCAGCAGCGGGGCTTCGTCGGGCATGAGAACAAATCGCCGCCGCAGGGGCGGCCCGGGGCTACTCCGTGATGATGTCCTTGTAAGTCATGCCCGAGGGAATCATGGGCAGCACGTGCTCTGTGTAAGGTGTCATGACGTCGAGCACATACACGCCCTTGGCGTCGAGCATGCGCTGCAGCGCCGCCTTAAGGTCTTTCTTGTGGATGACGCGCTCGCAGGGCACGCCGAAACCCTGGCAGATGGCCACGTAATCGGGATAAATCCGCGCCGCATCGTCGGGGTCGCCGAGGAAAGTGTGACCGCGGTTGCTCTCGTAGAAACGGTCCTCCCACTGCACCACCATGCCGAGGTGCTGGTTGTTGAGGATGATGGCCTTGGCCGCGATTTTTTCGATGTGCGCGGTGGCCAGTTCCTGCACGTTCATGAGGAACGATCCATCGCCATCGATGTCGACAACCTCGACATCCGGGCAAGCCACCTTCGCGCCCATGGCCGCGGGGTAGCCGAAGCCCATGGCCCCGAGGCCGGCGGACGTGATGAAGGTGCGCGGCTTGTCAAAATCGTAATACTGGCCGGCCCACATCTGGTGCTGACCAACCCCGGTGGTGAGGATCGCCTGGCCCTTGGTCATCTCGCAGAGCTGCTGGATGACATACTGCGGCTGGATGGCGTCGTCGGTGTCCTTGTAGCGGAACGGGTGTTCCTTCTTCCACGCGAAGATTTTCTCATACCACGGCTTGTAGCGGTCGAATTTCTCGGCCTTGACCCGCTCGAATCCCTCCTTGGCCAGGAGTTCGTTGAGCCGCTTGAGCGCGTATTTCACGTCGCTGAGAATCGGCAAGGCCACCACCTTGTTCTTGTTCAACTCGGAGTCGTCGATGTCGATGTGAACGATGGTCCCGTGCTCGGCGAATTTCTCCACTTTGCCGGTCACCCGGTCATCAAAGCGCACGCCGATGGCCAGCAGAAGGTCGGCCTCGTTGACCGCGTTGTTCGCGTAAACTGTGCCGTGCATGCCGAGCCATTTGAGCGAAAGCGGATGCGACTCGGGAAAACTGCCGATGCCCATGAGGGTCGTGGCCACGGGAATCTGCGCGCGCTCGACAAACTCGAGCAACTCGGGAGCCGCGTCGGACGTGATGATGCCGCCGCCGCAGTAGATCATCGGATCGCGCGCCTCTTTGATCAGGCGGATCACCTCGAGCAACTCCGCGTCCGTCGCGCGCTTGTCGATGTCGTAACCGCGCAGCGTGATGGTCTCGGGGAAGACCGGCTCGGCCTTCTGGTTCTGGATGTTTTTCGGAATGTCGATCAGCACCGGCCCCGGACGTCCGGTCGTGGCGATATGAAACGCCTCCTTCACAATGCGCGGGATGTCGTTGATGTCCCAGACAAGATAGCTGTGCTTCACCACCGGCAGGGTCATGCCGAAAAAATCCGTCTCCTGGAACGCCCCGCGGCCGATCATTTCCTGCGGCACCTGACCGGTGATGGCAACGAGCGGCACCGAGTCCATGAAGGCATCCGCCAGTCCCGTGACCAGATTGGTGGCGCCGGGTCCGGAGGTGGCCATGCAAAGCCCCGCTTTGCCCGTGGCCCGGGCATATCCCTCGGCCGCGAAGACCCCGCCCTGCTCGTGGCGCGGGAGGATGGTGCGGATCTGCTTGGAGCGCGTCAGGGCTTGGTGGATCGGCATGCTCGCACCGCCCGGATAGGCAAAGATGACCTCGGCCCCCTCAAGTTCGAGGCACTTAACGAGGATCTCCGCGCCGTTCATCAGCTTCGCACTTTGCTGGGCTGATGCCGGTCCGCGGGCAGAGGCGGTAGCAATACTCATCCCGTGCTTATACCCAGACACCATGCGCGGCGCAACATCTGCGGACGGCGCGGTTTCGACACCCGTGGCCGGACGTGTTAGAACAACTCCATGCCTGATGTCCTCTGGTGGCTCTTGCCCGCAATTCTGCTGCTGGGCGCCTTCGCGGGGTATTTGTTCGGGCACCGCGGGGCCGTGCAAGCCGCGGCGGAGCTGGCCGCCGCGCGGACGCGGGCCGACGAGTTCGAGCGTCAGGTGCATTATCTCCACGAGGAGCGGGCCAAGCTCGTAGCCAGCGCGCAGGCTTTCACCGCCGACCTCGCCACCGAGCGGCAGAAAACGACCGGGCTGGAGGAATCCCGCACCGCCCTCAAGGCCGAACTGGAAAATCTCGCCACCACCATCCTCGAGGACAAATCCCGCCGCTTCACCGAGCAGAACCGCGTGCAGCTCGAACAATTGCTCGGACCGCTGGCCGAGCGGCTCAAGGAATTCCGCGCCCGGGTCGACGAGGTCTACGGCGAGGAAAGCAAAGGGCGGCACGCCCTGACCGAGGAAGTGCGGCGCCTGAGCGAACTCAATCAGAGTGTCTCCCGCGAAGCCGGCAATCTCACCCGGGCCCTGAAGGGCGAGGCCAAGACCCGCGGCAACTGGGGTGAGATGATCCTCAAGACCGTCCTGGAGAAATCCGGCCTGATCCACGGCACGCATTTCCACACCCAGGTCGCGGAGACCACGGCCGACGGACGGCGACTGCAGCCCGACGTGGTCATTGAACTGCCCGGTGGACGTCAGGTCATCATCGACGCCAAGGTTTCGCTCAACGCCTACGAGCGCCAGTGCAGCGCGGCGACCGATGAGGAACGCGCGGCCGCAGCCAAGGAACACGCCGACGCCCTGCGCCGCCATATCGAGCAACTCTCGGCCAAGAACTACGCCGCGCTGCCGGGCCTGAACTCCCCCGACTTCGTCTTCCTTTTCGTCCCGATCGAACCTGCCCTCCATGCCGCGCTCGAAACCGCACCCGGGCTGATCGAGACCGCGCTGGAAAAAAACATCGTCCTCGTCACCGCGCCCAACGTCGTCGCCACGGCGCGGCTCGTCGCGCAGATGTGGCAGCAGGACAGCCAGAACAAATTCGCCCGCGAGATCGCCGAGCAGGGCGGAAAACTTTACGACAAATTCGTCGCCTTCTGCCGCGACCTGGAAAACATCGGCCTGCGCCTCCGCCAGACGCAGGAGAGCTACGACGCCGCGATGAACAAACTCCGCGAGGGCAAGGGCAACCTCCTCCGCCAGACCGAACACCTCCGCAAACTCGGCGCCAAAACCACCGCCCGTCCCTCCGCCCTGCTGGAGGACGCCGGCGAGGGCGACGACGCGTAGAGCGCGGCCGCCGGTTCAGTCCGTGCCCATTATTACGCGACAAATCGCAGCGCGCTATTTTTCCACGCGGAAGTTGGCCATGAGGGGGAAGCCGCGGATGTCGCAGCCGAGTTGGCGGAGCCAATGGGCGGTGGCGTGGTTGGAATTGCCGAAGAGGTGGTAGCCGGCCGGGTCGCGGCTGACGGGGACGCCGTCCCGCTGGCGCACGCGGACGTCACCGCGGTTGCGCGCCCAGCGGCCCTCGAGCTGGCGGCGCAGCGTGTCGGCTTTGGTGCGCTCAACGTTGACCCGCTCGGAGCGGGTGCCGCCGGTTTGACGAGGGCCGAGGGTGCCATCGGGTGCGGCCACCAAGCTGCGGCGGGAGAAGGCGCCGGTGCCGAGCCCGGTGCCGGCCCGGAGGACGGACAGCCACCCGCGCCCTTCCAAGGCGTAATAGTGCCACTCGCCAAAACCGTATTCCGTAAATGTGGAATCACCAGCGGGCAGCGCAACGCGGCAATGTTTTCCGTATTCGGTGATCCACACGGGCACGGGATCCGCCACCGCCGAAGGCGCACGCACGGTCCACGCGCAGCCGGGAAGGGTGAGAAGAACGGAGAGGACAACAAGCCTCGCTGCCGCACAAGGGTCAGGCATGGCTCATGGATGTTTCCGGCCGCGGTTGGCTCTGGTCATCGAAGACCTTGGCGGTGCAGTGCGACCTAGCGGGAAAACAAAGTCAGAACCCCGTTCGACCACTGGAAATAATACGTTTTGCCGTGCCGGAGGTTGTTGGTCAGCACTTTGCCTTTTCCGTTCTGGTAGCTGATCTGATGGGGCGCGATGCCGGTCATGGTCGAGGTGTAACCCGGCTGAATGCTCGATTTATACCAGGGGTCGCCGCCCTTCCGGTAGTTGAAGGGGATTTTGCCCGAGGTCGGATTTTGGAGGTAGACCGTGATTTTTTGCAAAGACGGGGCCGCCTGGCAGGCGCCGCCGGTCACGATGGCCAGAGCGAGGGCGACAAGCAGAAATCTGAAACGGGACACTCGGTGTTCACTAGAGCCGCCATCCCGGCCCCGCAAGCGCCAAATGAGAGAGCGGAAGCGAGCGAGTCGCTAAATCGTCGCCGCGCTCATCACCCGTCCAACGGACTCCGCACAGCGAGCAAACTTGCCCGCACCCCCCACACCAGACTCAAAGGTCCAGCGGGCTGCGGGCTTCTTTCACAGTCCTGGATGGCACGGTCTGCACATAGATCATCGTCGTCTTGATATCGCCGTGACCGAGCAGTTTTTGGATCGTCGGCAAATCGTAACCTGCCACCAGGAGGTGGCTGGCAAAGGTATGGCGCAGGGTGTGCGGTGAGACCCGTTTCAAGATCTTGGCCGCCTCGGCCGCCTTCTTCACCGCGGCTTGGACTTGCGAATCGTGCAGGTGATACCGCCGCAATTCCCCGGTGGCCGCCACCTTGGTCAACTTCGCCGCCGGGAAAAACCACTGCCAGCGCAGATCCCGGGCTGCGTTGTGATATTTTACTTCCAGTTGAGTCGGCAGAAATACCCCGGCATATCCGCACCCAAAATCCCGTTTGTGCAATTCTTCCACCCTCGCCATCTGTGCCCGCACCTCTGCCATCGCCCGCTCCGGCAGCGGCACCGTCCGGTCCTTTTGACCCTTGCTGTCGTGGATGGTCAGCAAGCCTTCATCGAGGTTGAAGTTGTGCAGCCGCAGACCGATACATTCGAACAAACGCAACCCGCAACCATACATCAGAAGCACCGGCAACCGGAACTGCGGCTCGAGCGCCGCCAGAAGCGCATCCACTTCCGCGCGCGAGAGGACCACTGGAATATACCGCCGACGCTTCGCCCGCACCACGCCGTCCACCTGACCGAACTCTTTCCCCAGCACCTTTCGATAAAAGAAAAGCAGCGCGTTGAACGCTTGGTTTTGATGACGTCCCCCGGGCGCCACCCTTCGGGCTCGCCTGCGGCGAGTCTATCTCGCTCCGCTCGGTTGCGTCGAGGCCGCCACCCGGTGCCGCACGGCAAGATCGGTCAGGAAATCTTTCACGCCCTCGGTTCCGAGATCCGCCGGCGCCTTGCTGTGCACGAAAGCCTGAAACTTCACCACCCAGTGCCGGTAGGTGCGCAGCGTGGTTGCCGAGTAATTCCGCATGCGGATGGCCCCGGTTAATTTCTCGAACTCCGCCTGCCAACTCGCCCCGGATCCCGGTCGCGCGGACGGTTGGGGAACCAAAGACGGTCCGCCAACAGGCGGCCGCGGCTGTTTTTCCTCGCCCAAGATACGGGCGCTTCTCGGGGCTGGCTTTGCCGAGGCTGCGGGTTCCTCCTGCGACCCAAGCAGCAGTCTCACGGTGGCCTCAGCCGCTTCTCGACGCATGGCATTCTGCCCTTTGGCTTTCAACTTGTTGAGAAAGGGCCCGATGCTTTCCAAGGAGCGGGGCGGCAATCCGTATTTTGCGCAGAAGTCGAGGTAGTAACGCGCCCACATACGTCCCTCATCCCATTCCGATTCCGGCACGCCCGCCCTTTTCAAGCGCCCTTCGAGCCAAGCAACAACCTCGGGCTTGAGCGCGTTCATCGCCGATCGCTCTTGGTGTTATACATCATTGATAAGATAGTAACACCAAAACCACTGTGCAAGGAATTAATACTCGCATGAGAAAATAGCCTTGCCAACGTGTTGATTAAAGAGTATGAGTAGGGCTCTACTTACGCCAGATTTCCCACGCTGTTGAACATGTTAACGTTCCAAAAAGGAGTGATATCCGGATAGGTAGAATTACTTGTTCGGCAAACAAAAAATGAAGCCATTCTTACGCTCACTCCTATGTGCGTCCGTCGGTTGGGGAATGGCATTATTGTTGATTGTATTCGAGGCCATCCGCTCGTTTTACTTCAGCAAACACGCCGTTTCTGGTTGGACATTCGAAAGCATGATTGGAGTCTATGCCCTTGCGATAGCTGCATTTGTTTTACCTGTGTGGCTACTTGTTCTGTTTCCTTTGTTTCTATTTTCATCCAGTAGATCGTTTATTTGGGGATTCATCTTTTGTCCACTTTTGGGCGCCCTTCTTGCAGGCTCAGTCATTTTCCTTATGATGCGTTCTGGTTCTCCACAGGCAGATCCCACGTCTTACATGATTCTTGCAGCTATTGTTGGAAGTGTTACAGGGCTTTGCGCATCATTCGTGCGACACTCTGAAACAAGAAAAGCCGAACCAGTCGGTTCAGCCAAGCCCACTCCGCCCGGCACTTCGGCTGCTGAGCAGCCTCGGGTGCCCGGCTCCGGGGCTGGCTGACCGAGAGACGTTAGCAAAAAAATATGCGCCGCATTCGTTACATCGCGAGCATCTTTCTCTCCGCCTGCCTTTGGACTACGCTTCCAATAGCACTGGGATTCCTCAACGACAAAATGACTCCATCGGGAAGAGATTTGTTCGTTCAGGGTCTTCCGAAGACAATTCTGTTCAGCATCCTCTTTTTCTTGCCTCTTGCCGCTCTGATGCACTGGCTATGGGCGCGCGCTACCTTGCAGACAACAGGGATGCGCTTCTGGCTGCTCCCACTCAAGACTCTACCAACAGCATACCTTTTTGGATGGCTGCTGATGCTTCCCATCATCGTCATCAAGGAGGGCTTTTGGTTTAGACCAATTGGGGAGTATGGGAGCGGGCTTCTATACATGTTTGTAGTGTATGCTTTTGTCATTCTTGTTTCAGTCATCTGGATTGTATATCCACTCGCGCTCGTAAATCAGTTTGTTGTCCTTGCCCTACTCCGAGAAAAACAGAAATGCTAACGAGCCAGTTCGCCTATTCCTGTGCCTTCGGACAAAGGCGTGTTTTCGCCACCAAAAAAGTGACTAAGAGCAGGTGCTAACAATCCAGACCACCGAACCCCTGACCCGCGTTGAGCTGAAACTTCCATGACCACTTCACCCTCAGACAAGAGTCGGAACCGCGCTCTCGGTCAGGGGTGCGGTGTCCTCAGTCGTTCGGCAAAAAATGAATAGCTCGCCAATAGATACTTTGTATTCAACAGACGGAAAGCGTCGCATTGTGATTTTTCGCCGTGAATCGGGAACATTTGGCTATCGTGAAGAGCGTTATTTTCAAAACGACATAGCCAACACTGAAGGTTGGGCCTCACTTGAGGGGCGGTCCTGTTACTGGGATACGCTGGAGACAGCGAAAAGGGAAATTTCAGAAAACGTAACGTGGTTACAAAAAGGTGACAAAGCCGAACCAGGTGGTTCAGCCAACCTCGCTCCGCTCGGCGGCTGACCACGGACGTTCGGCAGACAATGACTTTTCACACCAAAGTCTGTGTGGTAGTTTGAAAAATATGGGCGCATTTTATGTTGGAGCAAAAATCGAGAATGTCTCTAATCGAGACAAGGGGGCTTCTATACCTAAATTATTAGTTGATACTGGCAGCGAGTATACGTGGGTAGCGGGTGCCACGCTAGATAAACTGGGTATAAAAAGAGAAAAGAAGGATTTACCATTTGTGATGGCGAACGGCCAGCAAATTACGCGAAGCGTTGGATTTGCTATAGTTAGAGTCGATAAATTCTTCACTGTCGACGAGGTAGTATTTGCAGAGAAGGGCGACATGCTACTATTGGGAGCTAGAAGCCTCGAAGGACTGAATCTTACTGTTGATTCACGGAAAAAAAAGTTAGTCGCCGCTGGCCCATTGCCAGTAGCAGTCACATGAAATCATGAAGAAGCCGAACATGAGCAGTCGACCGAATGGCGGGAACGTGCGCAGCTAGACCGCGACGCCTCTCTGCCCGCCAGCCGGTCACTTTGGACGTTAGAGAAAAAACACTTGCGTGATCGCGAGTGCTACTCTAGTATCACTACATGCGAACTGAACTCGTAACAACACTCAAGCGCAAGGCGACCGAAGTCATATCTCAGCTTGCCAGTGATCAGGAGCCCGTGCTGATCACGCAGCATGGAGTCCCTGCTGCCTATCTCATCGATGTGCAGATGTATGAGGGCATGCGGAGCAGATTGACGCTCCTTGAGGGTATCGCTCGCGGAGAGAAAGCCATTCTCGAGAAGCGCGTTCTCTCCCACAGGGAGGCAAAGCAGAGGATGGCACGATGGCTCGCGTAATCTGGACTGAACCCGCCCTCCAGGATCTTGACGAGATCGCAGATTATATTGCAATCGATAAGCCAGCAGCTGCGAGCCTATTTGTTCAGCGAGTATTTGAGCGAATCGAACAACTTGCGAGCCAGCCAAAGAGTGGGTCAGTGCCCGCCGAGCTCAAAGGCACACAGTATCGCCAACTCGTCATTCCACCAGTTCGTATCTTCTATCGCGCACAGAGTGAGGTTGTTTACATCGTTTACGTCATGCGGGGAGAAAGGCTTTTTCGGAATGACGACTTGCTTGAAAGAGATATGGGCTAACGGGCCGAGTGACCGAATCACCATGCCTGCGGCACTTTCGGCATTTCGCCTGCGGAGCAGCCTTTGGTGCCAAAAGCAGGTGGTGATCTGTCATCGGGGACGTTGCGGAAAACACATCTTGCGTGACGTAGCACGTTAAGACTACATTCGGGCATGCCTGTCAAAGAATCATATGTCCGTGCAAGAGTTGACAACCGCCTCAAGCGCGATTCCGAGCTGATCCTGCATGAGCTTGGGTTGACCACGACCGATGCAATCAGAATATTCCTGCATCAGGTCCGCCGCCACAAGGGGCTCCCATTTGATCTTCGCCTGAAGGAAGACAACTCAGATGTCCTGTTGCCGGTTGCAATTCGTCAGTCCGCGCTTGATTCGGTGTATGACGACTGAACCAGGACAGGTGTATCTGGTTGACCTTGGCATGGCAGCGAAGACGAGGCCCATGCTCGTTGTTTCCCGGCGCGACGAAGATGCGCCGCGCGCACTTGCCGTCTGCGCACCGATCACGACCTCCACACGCGACAGCGACTATGAAGTATCCATTGGCAAGCCGAAGTTCCTGCACGAGTCGAGCTTCGTGAATGTGCAGGGCATGCAAGCCATCCAGCATCATGAACTCACGCGGATGGTTGGGCGCCTGCCGGATGCGGATTTGCAGAAGGTCAAGAGTGCGATCGAATGGCTTTTCGACATCGATGCCAAAAAATAATGCGAAGAGGGCGATGCAGCAAATCCCCATGCCGTCGGCGCTGCTGTCACGATCCTTGCTTGCGCAAGGAATCGCGCCAGAAGCAAGTGGGGATACCTGATCGCGGGCGTTCGGTGAGCAGGTGAAACCTCCATGGGGCCCTGATCCGTTTCTTCCGCCCCTTCGGCTTCTCGCGCGGACTTTGTTGTTGCACCTGAGCGGCTTTGCGGCAGGGTGGCGCGCCCATGGGTCTGTTGCAGCTGAAATCCGTCTCGCTCCACTACGGTGGAGACTATCTCCTCGATGAGGCCGATCTTTCGATCGAGTCGGGCGAGCGGGTGGCGCTGCTGGGGCGCAACGGCTGCGGCAAAACCAGCCTGATGCGGCTGATCGCCGGGGAGGAAGGGGCGAGTGCCGGGGAGATTTTGCGCTCGCCGGGCGCGGTCATGACCCGCCTGGATCAGGAAATTCCGCAGGGCGTGGAGGGAACGGTTTTCTCGGTCGTGCGCGGCGGGATTTCGCCGACCCGCCACGAGGAGGACTGGGAGATCGATGTGCGGTTGGAGGAATTGGTGGCTGAGATGGAACTGCCGTCCGAGGCCGAGTTCTGTTCGCTCTCCGGGGGGTTGAAACGCCGCGTTTTGCTCGCCCGGGCGCTGGCTGGCCAGCCGGATCTGCTCCTGCTGGATGAGCCGACCAACCATCTGGACCTGAGTTCCATTCTCTGGCTGGAAGATTTTCTTCTGCGGCATCCGATGAGTCTGCTTTTTGTCACCCACGACCGGACGTTTCTCCGGCGCCTGGCCACGAGGATCGTCGAACTCGATCGCGGGCGGCTTTTCGGCTGGGCCTGCGACTACGATACGTTTCTGCAACGCAAGGCCGACCTGCTCGAAGCCGAGGCCGTGCAATGGAAGGCCTTCGACAAGAAGTTGGCCCAGGAGGAAGTCTGGTTGCGTCAGGGGGTCAAAGCCCGACGCACGCGCAACGAGGGACGCGTGCGGGCGCTGCTCGATCTGCGCCGCGAACGGGCCCGTCGCCGCGAACGCTCGGGCAAGGCGAAGATGGAAATCCAGGAAGGGGCGGTCTCGGGTCAGCGGGTTTTGCGCGCGGAGGGAATCACCTTCGCACATCCGGAGATGCCGGAGCCGGTGGTGCGGGATTTTTCCACCGAGATCTGGCGCGGCGACAAGATCGGGATTCTGGGTCCGAACGGGTGCGGCAAGACCACGCTGCTCAAGCTTTTGCTCGGACAGCTTGCGCCGCAGGCGGGCAGCGTGAACACCGGCACCAATTTGCAGGTGGTGTATTTGGATCAGCTGCGGGATCAGATCGATTTGGACAAGTCGGTGGCCGAGAACGTGGCCGGCGTTTCGCAGTCGGTGCGTTTCCAAGGGCGCGACCGCAACATCCACAGCTACCTGGCGGACTTTTTGTTCCGCTCCGACCGCGTGCGCATGCCGGCCCGGATGCTTTCCGGCGGCGAGCGCAACCGCCTGCTCCTGGCCCGCCTGTTTCTTCAGCCGGCCAATGTGCTGGTGCTCGATGAGCCGACCAATGACTTGGATGCCGAAACGCTGGAGCTGCTGGAAGAATTGCTGGTCAGCTGGGATCAAACCCTGCTCCTCGTGTCCCACGACCGCGCCTTCTTGGATGCAGTGGTGACCAGTTTGTTGATTTTCGAGGGCGACGGAAAGATCACCGAGGTCAATGGCGGCTACAGCGATTGGCAGCGCTGGTCGGCCCGCGGCGCCGCGGTCCCTTCCGCCGCCGTGAGCGTGCCAGCAGCGAAAACGGATGCGCCGAAAAGGGGACGCCAGGGACGGGCGGAAAAATTTCTCAACCGGGAGCGCCGGGAGTTGGAAGAACTGCCGGCGCAGATCGAGCAGTGGGAGGCGGAGCAGGTCCGCCTGGCCGCGCACCTGCAGGATCCGGAACTCTACCGCACGAACCCCGGGGCCCTGCCAAAGATCGAAACCGAATCGACCGCGCTCGAAGCGAAAATCCGTGCGGCCTACGCCCGGTGGGAAGAGCTGGAGGCCAAGCGCAAGGCTCTCGAAGAGTGATCTCCCCCACGCTCGCGGGCCCAAACGAGTTCCTCCAGGCCTTTTGATACCAGCTACGAAAAGGTTTCATGCTTTGGAAATCTTGGTGGGGACGAGCGGCTTGTCACGCCGTAGCCCGGCGAAGGTGGGCCCGCTCGTCCGCTCTCTTCAAAACGGGCACGCGAGCCGCGTGCCCCTACCCTAGAACCCATGTGCAAAGGTCTGATTCATTATGGGACTTGGTATGACATTGTGGCCGAGCTCGGCCTGCCGCGGAACAAGCAGACGCAGGTCCGGGGGAACGGACGTCAGGGTTTGACGTCAGCCTTCGCGGGGTCGCTATCCGCGCCCGGTTTTGATCCCGAGAGTTTTTCCACGACGTAGAACGTGACGGGGATGATGAAGATGGCGAAGAGGGTGGCGGCGAGCATGCCGCCGATGACGGCGGTGCCCATGGTCTGACGTGAGATCGCTCCCGAGCCGGTGGCGGTCCAGAGCGGCACGCAGCCGAGGATGAAAGCGAAGGCGGTCATGAGGATCGGGCGCAGGCGCAGGCGCGCGCCGGCCAGAGCGGCATCGTAGAGGGACTTGCCGCCCTCGTATTCCGCCTTGCAGAACTCGACGATGAGGATGGCGTTCTTGGCCGCGAGGCCGATGAGCATGATGAGGCCGATCTGCGCGTAGATGTTGTTGTCCATCGAGCGGCCCCACAGGGCGAAGAACGCGCCGAAGACGGCGATGGGTGTGCCGAGGAGCACGCTGAAGGGCAGCGACCAGCTTTCGTATTGCGCAGCGAGGATGAGGAAGACGAAAAGGAGGGCGAGGGCGAAGATAACGGACGGCGGGACGCCCTCAGCGGCCTGTTTTTCTTGGAAGGACATGCCGAGGTAGCTGTAGCTCATCTCCTTCGGCATGGTCTGGGCAAAAACCTCCTCGAGGGCAGACATGGCTTGGAGGGCGCTGAAGCCTGGGGCGGCGTTGGCGTTGATCTGGGCCGAGCGATACATGTTGAAGCGCATGGTGAACTCGGGGCCGTAGCGGTCCTTGGTCGTGATCAGGGCGGAGAGCGGGACGGAATTGCCCTCCTTGTTGCGGACGTAGAACTGTCCGGCTTTTTCGATGACATTGCGGAACTCGCCGGCGGCCTGGACATAGACCTGCCATTGGAGGCCGAAGCGGTTGAAATAATTGACCATGGTTCCGCCGAGGAAGGTCTGAAGGGTGTTGTAGGCGCTCTCGAGCGGCACGCCTTGCGTCAGGGCCATCTCGCGGTCGAGGTCGAGGCGGATTTGCGGCACGGAGGGCAGCAGGGTGGTGTTGAGCCGCTCGATTTCGGGGCGCTGGGCCGCGGCGTCCATGAAGGCTTTGGTATTTTCGGCGAGGAACTGGACCGAGCCGCCGCTGCGGTCCTGGAGGATGAAATTCACGCCACCCGAGGTGCCGACGCCGGGGATGGCCGGCGGGGAAAAGGCGAAAGCGAGGCCGGAGGGGAGGGCGGCCAGCTGCGCGTTGATGCGGCGCATGATGTTCACGTATTGCATCTCCGGCGTGGTCCGCTGATCCCACGGCTTGAGGGTGATGAAGAAAAAGCCGTTGTAGGTCGTCTGCACGGTGCTGAGCAAATTGAAGCCGACGATGGTGCTGACGTATTCCACGCCGGGGGTAGCCATGACGATCTTCTCGATCTCGGCGCAAGCCTGGCTGGTCCGCTCGAACGAGGAGGCGTTGGGCAACTGCACGCCGGCGTAAAAATAGCCCTGGTCCTCCTCGGGCAGGAACGCGGGCGGCAGGCGCGAGCCGAAGAACCCGGCACCCACCACGGTGAGGGCGAGGAAGAGAAGGCTGAGGACGAGCTTGCGGATGGCGCCGCCGCAGAGGCGGACATAGCCGTCGGTCGTGCGGCCGAACATGCGGTTGAACCAATCGTAAAATCCCCCGAGGGGTCCGCGGGTTTTTTCCGACTTGGGCCGGAGGATGAGCGCGCAGAGCGCCGGGCTGAGCGAAAGGGCGTTGAAGGCCGAGATACAGACCGAGATGGCGATGGTCACGGCGAACTGCTGGTAGAGGCTGCCGGTGATCCCGGGAATGAAAACCGTGGGGATGAAGACGGAGGAGAGAACGAGGGCGATGGCCACGACCGGTCCGGAAACCTCCTGCATGGCCTTGAGCGTGGCGTCGCGCGGGGTCATGCCTTTTTCGATGTGATGCTCCACCGCCTCGACGACCACGATGGCGTCATCCACGACCAGGCCGATGGCGAGGACGAGACCGAAGAGCGAAAGCGTGTTGATGGAAAAACCGACGAGGGGAAAGAGGGCGAAAGTGCCGATGAGCGAGACGGGGACGGCGAGGAGCGGAATGAGCGTGGCCCGCCAGCCTTGGAGAAAGATGAAGACGACGATGATGACGAGGAGAAGGGCCTCGAAGAGCGTCTTGACGATTTCCTCGATCCCCGCGGTGACGGCCTTGGTCGTATCGAGCGACTCGACGTAGGTAAGCCCGGGCGGAAAGCGCTCCGACAAAGTGGCCATGATTTTCTTCGCATCCTCGGCGGCATCGAGGGCGTTCGAGCCGGGGAGCTGGTAGCAGGCGATCAGGGCCGCCGGGGCGCCATTGAGCCGACCCTGCAGGTTGTAGTTTTGCGCGCCGAGCTCAATCTCGGCCACGTCCTTGAGCCGCAGGATCGAGCCGTCGGCGTTGGCCCGGACGACGATGTCGCCGAATTCCTCCACCGTGCTGAGGTAACCTTGGGTCACGACCGAGCGGGCAAACTCCTGTCCGGCCGGCACCGGAGGAGCACCGACCTTGCCGGCAGGGTTGACGCGGTTCTGCGCGCGGACGGCGGAAACGATTTCATCCGTCGTGACATCAAGCTTGGCCAGCTGGTCGGGGCGCACCCAGATTTGCATGGCATACTGGCCGGAACCGAAGACCTGGACTTGGGAGATGCCGGGCAGGCGGGCCAGTTCGTTGTTGATGTTGATGTAGGCGTAGTTGGCGAGGAAGGTGGCGTCGAACTCTCCGGTCGGGGAGGTGAGGGCGAAGAGGAGGAGCGGGGCGGTGGCGCTTTTCTGCACGGTCACGCCGTAGCTGGTGACCGGTGAGGGCAACTGCGAGGCGGCCTGCCCCTGGCGCATTTGCGTGAGAATCTGGTCCGTCGTCGGATCGGTCTGCACGCCGAAGAAGACATTGAGCGTCATCTGGCCATTGTTGGCGTTGATGGAATACATGTATTCCATGTTGTCCACGCCGTTGACCTGCTGCTCGATCGGGGTCGCGACCGATTGCTCGACGGTCAGCGCGTCAGCCCCGACGTAGGTCGCCATGACCTGAATCTGGGGCGGGACGATGTTGGGGTATTGCGCGACGGGCAACCCGGCCATCGAGACAAGGCCGACGATCACCGTGATGATGGCGATGACCATCGCCACGATGGGCCGGTTGACGAAAAACTGCGGCATGGGTCAGGTGGGGCGGAGGAACCTCAGGCGGGCGTGGGAACAGGCGGGACAGCGGGAGGGGTCGGGACGGCCGTCGGCAGAGGAGGAGCCGGGGGTGCGGGCGGAGGCGGCGGGGTCGGGGCCGCGGGTGTCTCGTCGTCCACCTGCGCGGTGGGCGGCAGTTTCTCAAAATTCTCATCGGTCGGCTTGACCGGGGCCGGCAGTGTGGGATCTTCGGCAAATCCTGGCGGCATGACCCAGGGGCTCGTCTTGACCGTCATGCCCTGGCGAAGTTTCTGCATGCCCTCGACCACCACGTTTTCCCCGGGCTGCAGGCCGCTGTTGACGACCTGCATGGAGGCATAGGTCGGGCCGGTTTCGACCAGGCGGAGGTCCACCTTGCCGTCGGCCCCGATCACCGCGATTTGCGATTTTCCCTGCAGGTCGTTGATCGCGCGCTGAGGAACGAGGAGGGCGTTCTTCACCCATGACGTGACCCCGCGAACGCGGGCAAACTGGCCGGCGCGCAGCAGGCTGCCTTGGTTGGGGAAGACGGCTTCGATTTGGAGTGAGCCGGTGTTCTGACTGACCTGGTTGTTGACGGCGAGAAGGCGTCCGGGCTGGGGGTAGATGGTCTGGTCCGTGAGCAAGATCTGGAATCCTAGACCGCCGCGGTCGCGCGCTTTGACGAGCTTATCGGGGTCGCCGAAGTAGGGCTGGATGAATTGCAGATACTCGGTCTCGCTGATGAAAAACTTCACCTTGATCGGGTCGACCATCGTGACGGTGGTGAGCGTGCCGGTGGAGGGGCCGATGAGGTTGCCGACCTGGGCTTGGGCGATGGCGGCGAGGCCGTCAACGGGGGCGAGGATGCTGGTGAATTCGAGATTGAGGCGGGCCTGCTCGACGGCGGCCTGGGCGGCGGACACCCCGGCCTTGCTCGACTCGAAGGCCTGAATCTGGTCGTCGTATTGCTCGCGGCTGATGACGTTCTTGGCCAGCAGATCGACGGCGCGCTTGGCATTGGCCTCGTCACGAATGAGGGCCGCCTTGGCCTGCTCGAAGCTGCCGGCCGCCTGGTCGAGCGCGGCTTGGAACGGGCGGGGATCGATTTGGAAAAGCAGCTGGCCTTTCTTAACCATGGCCCCGTCTTCGTAGTTCTGCGAGACGAGGTAACCGGTGACTTGGGCGATGATGTCGGCATTGACCATGCCGTAGGTGAGCCCGACCCATTCGCGCACGATGGGCACGTCTTTTTGCAGCGGGGCGGCCACGGGCACGACGAGCTCCGGCGGCGTGGGCTTCTCCACCTTGGGGCAAGCGGTCAAGGTCATGGCGACGACCGCGGCGGCCGCCCAACGGGAGATTTCTCGCAGCATAGGAAAGTCGAATAGAGCGTCTGGACTTCGCCTTGGACAGAAGAAAAGCGGCGGCCTCCGCTGGCCAATCGCGTCGTCCGGTGTTCTAGTCCGACCATGATGAAATGGTTCTGGCGCTTGGGCGGCTTGCTCGCTGTCGTGGTTGTGGCCGCGCTGGTCTTGGCGTTGATCTTCCGCGAGCGGCTGGTCGGAATGTGGATCGAGAAGGAATTTGCCGCGCGTCTCTCGCAGGCGCTCGGGGCGGAGGTGGAGGCTGACCAGGTGCAGTGGCAGGAGGGACATTTGCACGTCGCCCGCCTGCGCCTGGCTGGCGGGGCGTTGCCGTTTTCCTCCTTGGTGGCCGAGGATGTCTCCATTCCCCTTGATTGGAAGGAACTGCGCCGCGGTGTGCCGGATCCGCTGAATGCGGAGGCAACCACGGCCACGCTGGTGCGCGGGGAGGACTCGGCCGCAGTGGCCGCGATCGACAGCGGCATGGTCGGAGGCGGGGAGATTCCGCCCTTGGATTTTCTCATCAACCGCTTCAGCTCGACCCCCGCGTCCGGCGTGGGTTGGTCCGCGCAGGAGGTCAACCTGCGGGTCATCCACAAGGCCGGGCTTTGGTCGTTCTCCGCTTCGGGCGGCACGATCTCGGCGCCTGGTCAGCCGAGTATGAAGCTGGACCGGCTGTCGGCGGATCATCGCGGCGAGGAGTGGAGCATCACCAGCTTTGCCCTGAGCGATGCCGGCGGCGGCGCCCTCGGCGGCTCGGCCGTGCGCGATGCGGCGGGTCAGTGGTCGGCCGAGTTTGCCTGGTATAACCTCGAACTCGCGGTCTTTCTTGGCGCCCCGGTCAAAGAACATTTCGCCGGGCTGGGCAGCGGTGATGCCACCATGAGCGCCGGCACGCTGCGCGGGCACATGAGGGTTTCCGGAGCGACGATGAGGGCTGTGCCGGCCTTCATCCAAATGGCCAGCCTGTTCGCCGGCGAAGACTGGAGCGTCATTCCGTGGGAAAAGATGGAGTTTGATTTCGTCCGCGCCGCCGACGGCACGACCAGCATCACCAATCTTGAGGCCACCTCACCGAAGGGACTGATCGTGCGGGGCTCCGGCCTTTTCGCTCCCGGCCAGATCTCGGCCGAACTCAACCTTGGAGTGCGCGCCGAGGGACGCCCCTGGCTCCTGGCCTTCATGCCGGTGCTTTTTCGCAGTCAGGAAAACGGATACCTCTGGACCCCGGTTCGCGTGGGCGGCACGCCCTCGGCTCCGCAGGAAGACCTGACGGCGCGGGTCGTTGCGGCGCTGGCCGTGGTGCCGGCTGGCGGGGCGGTCGAAACGGCGGCGGAACTTCCCGCCGGGGCCGTCGAGGCCGCCGGTCAGTTGCTCCGCGGGTTCTTCGGCAACTGATCCTTGTGGCGGAACAAGCTGATCGCGGTGGCCAGGTCCACCGCGCGCTGGAGGGGGCGGTCGAGAAAGATTTCCTCCGGGGCCGCGGCGTCGATTTCGGGATTGGTCCCGGCGACCAAGGAGGCTTCATTGAGTTGCACGCGCTCCTGCTCGAAGACAAACGACGCGACGCCATGGGCCAGCGCGCCGTCCAGGGCCGCCTTGCGCTCCTCGACGTCCTGCGGAACTTCCAGGTCCGGGCCAAGGCCGGCGGGATAAATCCGTCCGTCCCCCTCGAGGCGCACCTCGGCCACGGCGAACTTGAGGATGGGGCCTTCGCCCAGCGGCACGGATTCGAACTCAGCGGCCCGACCGCTGGTCGTGGCGCCGACCAGCATGGCGTCCGCCCGGAGGCGCAGCGCGGCACTGAACGCCTCGGCGGCCCCGGCTGTTTCCTGGTCAACCACGAGGACGAGCACGCCGGAGAACTTCGGCGTCCCACTGGCCGCAAACTCCCGGGGCGCGGCCTCCGTGCGGGAGGCGAGCGAAAAAAGCGCGGAACCCGGCGGAACAAAGCGGGAGGCAAACTGCGCAGCCATGGCATAGTCGGACGACTCCGGCGTGGCCCGAAGGTCGAGCACGACAGCGGTGACTTTTTGCGCGGCAAATTCATCCAGCGCCGCATCCAGGGACGCAAGACTCTCACTCTGCATCGAGCCGGGACGAATATAGCCAACGCCCCCGGCCAGCACCTCCGAGCGGAAAGGCGAAAGCTCCGCGGGAGCCTCCGCCGCCGCGAGCAGGACCGCCCCGGGTTGCAGGGAGGCGATCAAGCCCCGCAAGGTCGCGCGGGCCATCGCCGTTTCATCAAGCGCGGCGGCCGCGACCTGGCGCTGGCGCAGCACGTCGAGGGCTTGCTTGATTTGCGCAGCGTCGAGGGCCTCGAGTGGTTCGGGCGGCGTTTCCGCCCGGAGAGAACCGAGGGCCGCGGCGAGGACGAGGAGAAAAACAGGAAATAAATTTTTCACGGGTCTGGCGCCCCAATGTCGGTGCGGAAGGCCGCCTGAGCAAAACCAATCCGCCGGACAGCGCCATAAGCCGCCCCGACCGCCCCAGCCGCATCCTCGCCCAAGGCGGTCACCCCGAGCACGCGCCCGCCCGCGGTGAGGCACCGCCCGGCCTCGGTTCGCGTGCCCGCGTGGAAAACCAAAGCCCCGGCTTGGGCCGCGGCGTCGAGACCGGTGATTTCCCTCCCGCGCTCGTAGTTCCCGGGATAGCCGCCGGAGGCCATGACCACGCAACAGGCCGCGCGGGAATCCCATTCCGCACTGACCGAGGACAATGTTCCGTCGATCGTGGCCTCGAGCAACACGGTCAAATCCGACCGCAACCGCGGGAGCAGAACCTGCGTTTCCGGATCCCCGAACCGCGCATTGAATTCGAGCACCTTCGGGCCGGCGGGCGTGAGCATGAGACCGGGAAAAAGCATCCCACGAAAATCGAGACCGTCGGCCTGCAGCCCGCGGACAAAGGGCGCAAGGATTTCACGCTCGATCCGCGCCCGCAGTTCGTCATCCACCCGGCCGGAGGGACTGAGCGTGCCCATCCCGCCGGTGTTCGGCCCGCGGTCGCCATCAAGCGCGCGTTTGTGGTCGCGGGCATCGGGAAACAGCAGCCAGGAATTGCCATCGACCAGGGCGTGGACCGACACCTCCCGCCCGGTGAGAAATTCCTCGACCAAAACGGTGTGGCCCGCGGCCCCGAAGACGCCATCGACCATGGCCTCGCGCAGCGCCTGCTCCGCCTGCACGTAGTCCTCCGCGATGGTCACGCCTTTGCCCAGGGCCAGACCATCCGCCTTGATCACCAACGGAAAGTTCTGCGCCCGCGCATAGGCGCAGGCCGCGGCGAAATCGGTGAAGGAGGCCGAGCGCGCGATGGGGATGCCATGGCGGAACATGAAATCTTTGGCAAAACTTTTCGACGCCTCAAAGCGCGCGGCCTCAGCCCGCGGGCCGAAGGCGCGAAGGCCCGCGGCCTCAAGGCGGTCGACCAGGCCGGCCGCCAGCGGGTCATCCGGACCGACCACGACCAAATCCACACGCTCGCGTCGGGCCAGATCGACCAGACCATCAAGGTCGCTGGCGGGAACCGAAAAATTTTCGGCCAGCGCGGCCGTCCCGGCGTTGCCCGGGGCGCAGAGGAGACGATGAACCCGCGGAGACTGCTTCAGCTTCCAGACCAGGGCGTGCTCACGTCCGCCGCCGCCGATGACCAGAACATTCATCAGTGCCGCAGGGCCGCGGTGGTCACCCGCCCCGGTTGCCAGACGAACTGGCGGTTGATCGCCCCATGCAAATATTTCTTCGCCCCGATCACGGCGGCCCGCAGCCCACGGCCGCGGGCCAGACCCGCCGCGACCGCCGCCGAGAGCGTGCAACCAGTCCCGTGCGCTTCACGTCCGGGCAGACGCGGCAAAACAAACTCCTCCGGTTCGCCCTCCGCGCAAAAAACATCCACCGCCCCGACCCCGCCGCGCAGGTGGCCGCCCTTGAGCAGGACGGCGGCTCCGTATTTTTCGCGCAACTCGCGGGCGGCCGGGCCCATCCCGCGCCGGCTGGTCAACCTGCGCCCGAGCAGCACCGCCGCCTCATCGAGGTTGGGCGTGATCAGGTCGGCCAAGGGAAGCAGTTCCTGCTCGTAGGCGCGGACGGCGTCGGGTTTGAGGAGAGAATCGCCGCTGCTGGCCACCATCACGGGATCAACCACGAGGTGGAACATCCCGAGGCGGTCGGCCAACTCCTCGGAGACGACCCGCAGGAGGGCACGCGAGTAAAGCATGCCCGTCTTGACCGCCACAATCGGGTAAGCCTCGAAGAGGAGGCGGATCTGGGAGCGCAGCACGGCGGGTGTCACCGCCTGCACCTGCTCGACCCGCCCCGGAACCTCGGCGACCACGCACGTGATGGCCGTGAGGCCGTAGACGCCGAAGGCGGAGAATGTCTTGAGGTCGGCCTGCGCGCCGGCCCCGCAGGAATTGTCGGACCCCGCAATGGTCAGGGCCACCGGCGGCGCCGCACCGCGCCTAGTCATGGCGCCGGGCCATGATCAGCCAAACCAGGTTCCCCAGGGCCGCGACGAAGGCGGCCACGTAGGTCAGGGCGGCGGCATTGAGCACACTGTTGACCCCGGCGGCCTCGCCACCGGGTTGGATCATGCCCATTTGCTGGAGGATGACCTTGGCCCGCTTGGACGCGTCGAACTCGACCGGCAGGGTGATGAGCTGGAAGACGGCCAGCACCGCGTAGCAAACGATGCCGAGCGTGATCAGGCCGGTGATGTTGAAGATGAAGCCGCCGATAATGACCAGCGGCAGGATCTGCGAGGAGAACTGCGTGATCGGCACGATGGCCATGCGCCATTTGAGCGGGGCGTAAGCGCGGGCATGCTGGATGGCGTGGCCGCACTCGTGCGCGGCGATGCCGAGCGCCGCGACACTCGGCGTGTTGTAGACGTCGGACGAGAGACAGAGCCGCTTTTTCGAGGGATCATAATGGTCCCCGAGCATGTCGTTGATTTCGCGCACTTCAACGTCGTGGATTTTGGCCGCATTGAGGATCTCACGCGCCGCCTGCGCGCCGGTCACGCCCGAGGTCGCCGCGACTTTCTTGTATTTGCCGAAAGCGCTGGACACGCGCATTTGCGCGTAGAGGCCAAGCAGGAGTGGCACGCCGATGAGGAAGAGGTAGGTGGTCATATTCATTGAGTGAAAATCATCTCCACAGACAGCAATTGCGCAACCTCGTTCAAAATTTCAATCCAGCTCAAGCGGCAGGGCCACCCGCGAGAGTCGCTCGCAGCCGGTCTTGGTCACGACAACCACATCTTCGTGCCGCGCCCCGCCGATGGCCGGAAAATAGAGCCCCGGCTCCACCGTGAAGACCTGGCCGCGGCGGAAGACCGTGGCGGAAATGCGCGGCTCCTCATGCAAATCCAAACCCAGCCCATGCCCGGTCCCGTGAAAAAATCCCGTCCAACGCCCCCGCTTCTGCGCGGTGGGGTAACCCTGCGCGGCGAAAAATTCCTGCACCGCCCGGTGCACCCCGGCCCCGCGAACCCCGGGTTTGATCGCGCCGATGGCCAGCCGCTGCGCCGCGACGACGGTTTGCCACATCCGTCGCTGCTCCTCGCTGGCCCGGCCCCGGATTACCGTGCGGGTCAGGTCACCGAAATAGCTGCTGCGCGCATCGCGCGGAAAAACATCGATGATGATCAACTCGTGGGCGCGCAACGGGCCGTGGCCGCGCTCATGCGGATCGCAGGCCTGACGGCCGCCCGCGATGATTGTGCCGCCCGGAATCCCCCCAGCCCGAAGCACGACGGCATCCGCCTCGGCCCGCACGATCTCGCTGGTCAGCGGCTTGCCGTTCCAGCGCAAGGCGCCACCCGGACGAATTGCCGCCTCCCGCAGGACCGCGGCCGCGCGCAGGATTCCGGCCCGCGTGATCTGCAGCGCCCGACGGATGGACGCCAATTCCCCCGCGCTCTTCGTCTCGCGCTCCGGCCAGAAATGTCCCTGCACCGGACGCACCTTCAGGCCGGCCTTTTCCAACACGCGGGCCAGGCCGAGAGGAAAGTCGGACGGCACTTCGACCTGCCGCACCTTATGCTTTTGCAACAAGTAGGCCGCCACCACACCGAGGGGGGGACGCCCGCCAATCTCGGCTGACAGCGTGGAGATGGCCAAGATTTGATCGACCTTGGCCTCACGCCGCCCGCGATCAATCTCAAGATCGCTCAGCACAACCGTTGTCCGTCCCTTGTGCTCGAGAAAAAGAAACGCGTCCGGCGCATGAAATCGCGTGGCGTAGAACATGTCGGCCGAATCAGGGCTCGCGGCGTAAATCAATTTGGCCATGCGGTGCAGAGTTCCCTTCCCGGGCGGTGCAAATCAAGACGTCAGTCGATCCAAAGCCTCCGCCACCGCCCGGGGCGCGTCGGGCAACAGGCGGTGGCCGGCGTCGGGCACGACCGAAAACGTTCCGGGAAATCCGGTGTCGCGCATGGATTCAAGCAACCGCACAAACTTGGCATCCCCTCCCCCGGCCAGCCACACCAGCCGGCCCGTCAGCTTGGCCTGGTCGACGAACTGGTCGGCCACGGAAAAATTTTCCAGAGCGTCCGCCAGCTTCGCGCGATCAAAATCGGCCTCCACCCGCCGCGGCTCTCCGCTGCCGGCGAACACTTGCTGCGCATTCCATCGCGCCAGCAACCCGGACCAGTCTTCGCTGCGAAAAGCCGCCGCCCAATCGCGGTCAGCCCGCTTCCGCTCCGCCCGCTGCGCTTCGGTCATGAAGTTGCCCGGATTGACCGAGACGAGCACCGCCCCGTGCCAGCGCGAAGGCTCGTCGGCCAACAATTGCAAAGCCCGACGCGCGCCGTAGGAATAGCCGAGCAGCCACGCCGGCTCGCTCGCGGGCCGGGACCACGAAGCCCCCGATGACCCCGGCGCAAACAAGTCGGGGCAAATCCAATCGAGCCGTGCGGTCGAGGCGGCGCGGACCGCCTGCCAATCCGCGCCGCGGCCGAGAAACCCGTGCAGCGCGACCACCCGCCCGCTCATGACGAGGTGCGGGCCGACCACCCGCGAACGAGCAGGGTCAGCAGGTAGATGCCCATGGCCACGAGCACGATGGTCGCCCCCGTGGCGGTCGAGGCGTAGAAGGAAACTATCAGCCCGGCCACGCCGGCCACCAGCGCCACCACCACGGCCCAGCGGAAGTAGCCGGCCACGTGACCGGAAAGATTGCGCGCGGCGGCGGCGGGCAGAATGAGCAGGGCATTGATCACGAGGATGCCGATCCACGGCAGACTGAACGTCACGACCACGGCGAGCATCGCGGCGAAGAACAACTCGGCCGCCGCCGGGTGCCGGGCCCGGCTGCGGGCCAGCGCGGGATTGGCGCTGGCCAGCAGCAGACGATTGAAGAAGACAAAAAACAACCCCAGGACCACGAAAGCCAGCACGGCCAAACCGACCACGTCGGCCGGCGTGACGCCGAGCATGTCCCCGATGAGAAAATTCGTGTAACGCGCAAAGTCGCCGCCGCGCGAAAGAATAACGATACCCAACGATACGGTGAAGGCCATGACCAGACCGATGGCCGTGTCCGAGGACAACCCACCGCGCCGCCGCACCCACGTGATGGCCAGCGTGAGGAGCAGGGCGAAGCCGACCATGGACCAGAGCGGATTGGCCAGCCCGAGAATCACGCCGAGCGCGATGCCGGTGAAGGCGGCATGGCCCACCGCCTCGGAAAAAAAGGCCAGCCGGTTGGCCACGACGACGGTGCCGAGCGCGCCCATCAGCGGCGAAATGAAAATCACCGCGAGGAGGGCCAGCCGCATGAATTCGTAGCGCGCCCACTCGAAGGGCAGCAAGGACACCGCATGGTGCCAGGGCTCGAGCCATGCGCTGCTCATGACAGCGAATCGAGGGCAAACGCCTCGCGCACCCGCGGGTCGCGCAAAACCTCGGCGGGCGAACCCTCGCAGACGATGCGACGGTCGAGAAAAACCATGCGGTCGGCAAACCGCGCCAGGGTGGCCAGATCATGCGAGACCAGCAGCACGGCCAGGTCGTATTCACGGCGCAGACGAGAAAGCAGTTCGTAGAATTGTTCACGTCCGCTGTGGTCGACCCCGGAAACCGGCTCGTCGAGGACGAGAAGATTGGGCACCGGGGTGAGGGCCAGTCCGAGGAGCACGCGCTGCAACTCGCCACCCGATAAAGTTCCGAGGCGGCGATGAAGCAAATGCTCCGCCGACGTGCGGACCAGGCCTTCACGGGCCGCCGCCTCGACCGCCCGCGAAACCCCGAGGCAGGCCGGACGAACGGCCAGGGACGCGGCAAAAAGGTCGAGCACGCTGACCGGCGCATCATGGTCGAAACTGCTGTGCTGCGGCACGTAGCCGATGACCGGGCTGTCCGCCCGCCGCCGGGCCGCGTCGAGAAACTGCACCTCGCCGGAATGCGGGATCTCCCCGAGCAGGCAGCGCACGAGCGTGGTCTTGCCCGCACCATTTTCGCCGATCACCGCGGTCAGCTCGCCGCAATGCAGGTGCAGGTTGATCTCCTCCAAAACGGCGGCGCCATGGAAGCGCACCCCGAGATTGCGCAGGGTCGTGCAGCATTCGCCGCAGCGGTGCGGGGCAATCCCGTGGTGCGCGGGCGCGTTCTCGGCCGGGAGTTGCATCGGACGACCAGTCTATCAGCGCACAGGCCCCGGCGGCAATGGACGCGTCATGGCAGCGCCTGGCGCAGCACGGTGAGATTCTTCTCCATGGCCCGCCAGTAGGCATCCTTTGCCTCGGCCGGCTCGGATGGTCCCGTCACCACGGGATCGAGTTCGTAGACCTTGGCCCCGGTCTCGCGCGCGATGACTTCGGCGCTGCGCGGCGAGAACTGCGGCTCGACGAAAATCGCCTTCACTCCCTGCGCCCGCACCAAATCGATCGTCTGCGCCAACTCCTGCGCGCTCGGCTCGGCACCCGGCTCATGCGTAACGACGCCCGCGATGCGCAGGTTGAACTCGCGGCCGAAATAGGGAAACGCCTCGTGCAAGGTGACCACCGGCGTTCCCGCGTAGGGCGCCAATTCCTCCCGCATTCTTTCCTGCAACGCGGACAATCGCGCGTTGTAGCGGGCCGCGTTGGCCTGAAATTCGGCCGCGTGTTCCGGGGCGGCGGCGGCCAGCGCGGCGGCCGCGTTTTCCACCTGACGCCTCGCGCCGTCGAGGCTGACCCACACATGCGGGTTGCCATCCATCAGCGGGATGCCCCTGCTCACCTCGACCACGCGGAGCGACGGGAGTTGCTGCGTGATTTTACCGAGGAAGGACTCCATGCCGGCGCCGTTGGCCAAAAACAGGCCTGCCTCGGACAAGCTCCGCATCGCGCCGGGCGTCAGTCGGTAATCATGGAGGCAACCCACATGCGGACTGGCCAAGTTTTCCACCTGCACGCCCTCCACCCCGTCAGTCACATTCAGCGCCGCCACATAAACCGGATAAAACGAGGTCACCACCCGCAACGCCTCCGCCCGGACCGGCCCAGCCGCCACGACCGCACAAAGCGCGACGAGAAGCCCGTGAATCACGGCGCGGGGGACCAAAGTTCTGAAAATCATATGATTCGCAATTATGTTATGCATTATCATAACTGGAAGGTTTCATTCCGCCAAGCAAAAATTCAGTTGCAATTTTGTGATGATGAGTAACCTTAACAACCCGCGGCACTTCCGCCGCTGCTATACACCAAAACAAACCCAGTGAACTACGCAACCAGACAAAGACAAGCCGTCCAAAAAACCCTAGAAGACACAGCCCGCCCGATGACACCGGCGGAAATTTGGCAAGTGGCCCGAACCCTTTCCCCGGGATTGGGCATCGCGACCGTGTATCGCGCCCTCCGCATTCTCATGGACTTGGGCTCGGTAGAAGTGGTGGAAATTCCCGGAGCCCCGCCGCATTACGAGCGCAAGCACCCGCATCACCACCATCATTTTCTCTGCGAGATTTGTCAGAAGGTCTACGAGATCGAGGCCTGCACCTCGGGGATCGACCAGTTGGCGCCGGCTGGATACACGGTCAAACGCCACTCTCTGACCCTTTACGGCGTGTGCCCTGATGCCGACTGCGTGGCCAAAGCCGCGCCGGTCGCCACCGCCTGATCACGCCTGCCGCTCCTCACAACAGCACTTCACCCCGCGGGGTGAAGTGCTTTTTTTTACTGTGCTCCTGCGCCGTCCGTCCGGGCCGCAGGCTTAAGACAAAATTCAAATCCTTGCGGCCATCGGGGTCGCTTCCGGGGAGGCTCTGCGCCTTCACTGTCCCCGAACTTCTCGCGGCCATCGCGCTGCTGGCCATTCTGGCCACGCTCGCGGCAGCCGCCTTGTCCGGTGCGTCGGACCGGGCGGACCGCGTTGACGCCCTGGCCAAGGTCCGCCTCATGGGCACCGCCGTGCTGCAATACTCCGCCGACCACAACAGCCTCCTGCCCCCGCTTTTTCCCGGACAAGTGCTGGAATACGAGGACGGGCGTGGCGGACGCATTGTGACGGAATGCGCCGATTACCTCGGCATCGAAAAACGTCCGGGCCAATACCTCGTCGAGTCCCTCCTGCCGCAGGCCTACGCCGGCCTGCGGGTCCCGTCCGACCGTGCCACCATGCGCGTCTACGTCATGAACACCGCCGTGACCAACGGGGCCACGGTCGCGAGTCCTTTCGGACGTGTTGTCACCGGCGGACAGCCCCCGGTTGGCCCAGCCCCGCTCGCGGCCTTGGCGGGCGCGCCGACGGAGCAGCTGTGGATGATCAGCACCGCCGACCAACGCCACCCGAACGTCGCCACCGCACCATGGAAAGCCAACACACCGACCACGCCCCCGCTGGGTGACGTGCGCGCGGTTTTTCGCTTCAATGGGTCCGCGGGATGGGCGAAGCTCCCCGCGCCGTGAGATTTCTCCTGCTCCTGCTGATCCTCGCCCAATCCGCCATGGCCCAGGATGTCGTGAGCTCGGCCGTCCACCGCTTCCGCGTGGAGACAGTGGCCGAAGGACTCGATCATCCGTGGGGCGTGGAGCAACTGCCCGACGGGCGTTTCCTCATCACCGAGCGCGGCGGCAAGCTTTGGGCCATTTCCGCCGACGGCACCGGGCGTCAGGAAATCCGCGGAGTGCCGCCCGTTTTCGCGGAGGGTCAGGGCGGGCTCCTCGACATCAAGCTTCACCCCGATTATGCGGCCAACGGCTGGATCTACCTCAGCTTTTCCAAGCCCATCGGCGACGGTGCCCTCACCTCCGTCGTGCGGGCCAAACTCGAGGGCGACAGCCTGACCGACCTTGAGACCATCTTCGAGCCGCCCGCGGCCGAGGCCACCAAACGCGGGGTCCACTACGGCTGCCGCATTGTCTTCGACGGACGCGGCCACCTTTTCTTTTCCCTCGGGGACCGCGGCGGCCCGACCACGCCGGAGAACCTCGCCCAGAGCTTGAGCAGCGTGACGGGGAAAATTCATCGCATCTTCGATGACGGACGCGTGCCCGAGGACAACCCCTTTGTCAAAACGCCCGATGCCGCGCGGTCCATCTGGGCCTACGGCGTGCGCAACCCGCAGGGGTTGGCCTACGATGCCGGGGCCGACCGCCTGTGGGAAACCGAGCACGGCCCCCGTGGCGGCGACGAGCTCAACATCATCCGCCAAGGAGCCAACTACGGCTGGCCGCTCGTGTCCTTCGGCATCAATTACAGCGGCACCACCATCACCGAGGCCAAGTCCCGCCCGGGCATGGAAGACCCCGTGGTGCAGTGGACTCCCGTCATCGCCGCCTCCGGCCTCGCGCTCTACCACGCCGACAAATTCCCCCGCTGGCACGGCAACCTCTTCGCCGGCGGCCTGGCCGGCAAAAAACTGGTCCGCCTCCAACTCCAGGGCACCGCCGTGACCCGCCAGGAAGATCTCCTCGTCGGCTCCGGCCGCATCCGCGACGTCCGCGCTTTCAACGACGGCTTCCTCTACGTCCTCTACGACGAACCGGGCCAACTCGTCCGCCTCGTCCCGGCCGATTAGCGCAAGCTGCCAATCTATTGTGCCAAGGTCGGCGGTGGAGGTGTTTGTTTGCGGCTTTCTCGACCACGGGCGGCTACCAAGCCAAAACGGCAAAGAATTGCCGCAGTCCCAAGGCACTTCGTGCGGTGAGCGTGGCCCGTCGCTCTTTCGCGGGCGAGGCCCGCTTTTGGACTGCGGTGATTTTTCACCGCTTTGCGCAGCCAGCGAAGGACCGGGCCGCATCCAAAAACGCCCTTGAGCTAGGGCCATCAATTGCTGACCCCTTTGGCCCGCGCCCCCGGCGTGTTGCCGCCGGGGGCCGGCGATGAGACCTAGCTCGTCTTGCCCGGCGGGGTGAAGGGCAGGGCGGACTTGTGCACGAGGATGCGCGGCTTGCCGCCGACGAAGTAGGCGAGCGCGCCCTCCTTGGTCAGACGGAACGTCTGCGCGCCGGACGTGAGGGTGGGGTTGAACAGGGTCATGTTGCCGTCCTGATAGCTGTAGGCGCTATCAAGGACCTGCGAGGCCACTTTTTTGGCATCGCCGCCCTGCATGTCCGTCTTGCTGATGAGCAGGAGCGCGTGACTACATGCCTGTTATCCGTGGTTAACGCCTTCTGAATTGTTCCGGCTCAGACGGATCTCGTTGAAAATCTCCGCGCTTGGTGGACCCAAGCCGATCCGCACAAACCGGGGGCGGTTCCACGAAGCCGCCGAGCGGCGCCCCGCTCAAAGAATTTCCGCGGCAAATTTCTTCGGATCGAACGGCACGAAGTCCGTCTCCCGCTCGCCCAAGCCGAGGAAGCGCACGGGCACGCCGAGTTCCTGCTGCAGGGCCACGGCCATGCCGCCGCGGCCGCTGCCATCGAGTTTGGTCAGGATGGCGCCGGTCAGGCCGGAGGCCTCGCGAAATTGGCGGGCCTGCTCGAGTGCATTGGAACCGGTGGTCGCATCAAGCACGATGAGCACCTCGTGCGGACTCTCCGCATCCTGCCGCCCGAGCACGCGCTTCACCTTGGACAATTCTTTCATCAGGTTGTGCTTGGTGTGCAGCCTCCCGGCCGTGTCGCAGAGAAGAAAGTCCGCCTGCTGCTTCACCGCGGCCTCGTAGGCATCGTGGCAGACGGCGGCGGGGTCGCCCTCATAGGCCCCGCGGATGACCGGCACCCCCAAGCGCTCGCCCCACAGAACAAGCTGCTCGATGGCGGCCGCGCGGAAGGTGTCGCCCGCGGCCATGACGACCGAGCGGCGGTCGCGGCGGAGCAGGGCGGCCAACTTGGCCAGCGAGGTGGTCTTGCCGGTGCCGTTGACCCCGACGACAAGGATGACGCGAGGGCGCCCGGGCAAAGGAAGCAGCGGGGGCAGCGGCGGGGGCAGCAGTTTGATGATTTCCTCGCGGGCCTCGCGCTCGACCTGATCGGCGGTGGCGGAAAATCCCGAACGGGCGCGGAGCGTTTCGATCAGCTGTCCGGTGACTTTGACGCCGAGGTCGGCCTGCAAAAACATGGCCTCGAGCTCGTCCCAGTCCACCGGCCGCCCGCGAAAGCGGTCGGCAATGCTGCGCAAGAATCCCAGAGCCATGGTCAGTCGGTGGTCCGCGGGTCGCGGCCGATTTCCTGACGCACCCGGTCGAGCACGCCGTTGGCAAAGCGGCCGGATTCCTCCGAGGCGAGGCTGCGGGCGATTTCGATCGCTTCGTTGATCGTGACGGCGGCGGGAATATCGCGACGGGCCAGCAACTCGGCCACGGCGATGCGCAGCACGGCGCGATCGACCGCGCCCAGACGATGGAGGTCCCAATTCTGCAGCGCCCCGCTCAGGAGCCGGTCGATTTCCTCGATGCGACCGCGCGCCTCCGCCAGCAATTCCGCCGCCAAGGGCTGCAACTCTCCGTCCGGTGGAGCTTCCGCCGCCGCGCCCGGCGCCGGAACGAGGGCCAGCACCCCGCGCATCTCGCATCCGTAAAGTTGCTGGACGGCTTGGACGCGGGCTTGGCGCCGGTTTTCCTTGGTGGATGACATGACGGGGCGATCAGCGGGCGGAGGCTTTTTTCCGCATCTCCTCCCGCACGCGCAGCATGGTGAAGGCGGCGCGGGCCGCTTCGACGCCGCGGTTGAGCTTGCGGTCGAGACAACGCTCGCGCGCCTCCTCTTCGCTCGCGACCAGGAGCACTTCGTGGATGACCGGAAGCAAATGCTTGAGCGCCACCTGCTGCAGCGCCTGGCTCACGCTCTGGAGAATGAACTCCGCATGCTTGGTGCGGCCCTGCAGGACCAACCCGAGGGCGATGATGACATCATGGCGCTTCTGCCCGGCGACCATCTCGGCCACGAGCGGGATTTCAAACGAGCCGGGCGCGCCGAACAACTCGATCATGCTGTCCTCATCGATGTGGTAAATTTCTTTGCACGCGTGGTTGACCAGCGATTGCACGAATTCCGGATTGTATTCGCTGGCCACGATGGCGAAACGCGGGGCCGTGGGGGCGTGGTGTTGGGCCGGGCGGGCGGGCAACTTGGCAGACATGGCGGTATTTGGCAGGAAGGTGAAGGGGGCGGCAATTACAGAAGATGGCCCATCTTGCGTTTCTTGGTCTTAAGGTAGCGCGCGTTCTGCGCGTGGGGCGTCACCTTGATCGGTTCGCGGCCGGTGATTTCCAGTCCGTGCCCGGCGAGGCCGACCATTTTGCGCGGGTTGTTGGTCAATAGACGAATTTTGCGCACGCCAAGGTCGGAAAGGATTTGCGCACCCAGTCCGTATTCGCGCAGGTCCATGGCGAAGCCGAGCTTCTGGTTGGCCTCGACCGTGTCGAGTCCGTCCTCCTGCAGTTTGTAGGCGTGGATCTTGGCCGGCAGCCCGATCCCGCGACCCTCCTGACGCATGTAGACCAGCACACCCGAGCCATGCGCGGCGATCTGGCGCATGGCCTGCTGCAGCTGCGACCCGCAATCACAACGCCGCGACCCGAAGACATCGCCGGTCAGGCACTCGCTGTGGACCCGCACGAGCACCGATTCATGCGGGTCGATCTCGCCGCGCACGAGGGCCAAATGATGGGCCCCGTCGGTGAGCGAGCGGTAGAGATAAAGATCGAAGTCGCCATAGTCGGTCGGCATGCGCACACACTGCTCGCGCTCGATCAATTTCTCCCGCCGCCGGCGGTAGGCGATCAAGTCGCGGATGCAGCACATCTTCAGCCCGTGCTTGCGGCGGAACTTCAGGAGGTCCGGCAGACGCGCCATCGATCCGTCTTCCTTGAGGATCTCGCAAATGACCCCGCTGGCATCGAGCCCGGCCAGGCGGGCCAGATCGACCGCCGCCTCGGTGTGCCCCGCCCGTTGCAGCACCCCACCCTCCCGCGCCTGCAGCGGGAAAACATGCCCGGGTTGGGTCAGGTCGTCCGGCTTGCTCCGGCTGCCCGCCAGCATCTTGATCGTGCGTGAACGGTCGCGCGCGCTGATCCCGGTGGTGATGCCGCGGGAGGCGTCGACCGACACCGTGAAATCCGTGCGGTGCACCTCGCGGTTGTGCGCGACCATGCGTTGGAGTCCGAGTTGCTGCGCCCGCGATTCGGTCACCGGCACGCAGATGAGGCCGCGCCCGTGCTTGGCCATGAAGTTCACCGCCTCGGGGGTGACTTTGGCCGCGGCCATGACCAGGTCGCCCTCGTTCTCCCGCTCGGCGTCATCGGTCACGATGATCATGCCCCCGGCCCGGATGGCCTTGAGGACGTCGTCGATGGGATCAAAGTTCGTTTTGCTCACAGCCCGCGATTAAAGCAGCGCGGCGCGGATTGGACAATGACCGCGAAATCGGGAAGACATTTGATTTCCCGACCGCCACCGCTACGCTGCGAAGAACAAAGTGACCATACGACCATTACTCCTGCCTGTTCTCACCCTGCTGCTTGCCGGCACGCTGACCTCCGCCCGCGCCGCCCAGAGCTACATCGTGGTGGACGATGAAACGGGCCACATTCTGGCCTCGGAGAATCCGAACGAGAAACTGCCCATCGCCAGCCTGACCAAGATAGCCACCGCCATGGTCGTGATGGATTGGGCCGATTCGACCAAGAGTTCGCTCGCCGCGGAGGTCCCTGTCCCGGCCGGTGCCGCCGCTCTCGGCGGGGTCAACCCCTGCGGGCTGCAGCCGGGCGATCAGGTTTCCCTGCGCGACCTGCTTTATGCGGCCATGATGGTCTCGGACAACCACGCCGCCTACACGCTGGCCTACAATGTCGGCGCGCGCCTGCCCAACCGGCAGAACCTCGCCCCGGTCGACAACTTCACCGCCACGATGAACGCGCTGGCCCGCAGCCTCGAAATGAAGAGGACGCTCTTCCTCAACCCGCATGGCCTCGACAACCTCGAAACACCTCCGCATTCCACCGCGGCGGACGTGGCCCGCCTGACCCGCTACGCCTACAAAAATCCGGGCTTCAATTTCTATGTCTCCCAACCGACCCGCGAAATCTCCATCCGCGGGGCGGACGGCGCCATCCGCGGGTTCGTCCTGCGCAACACGAACGAACTGCTCGGGCAGGACGACATCGACGGGGTGAAAACCGGGCGCACCGCGCGCGCCGGGGACTGCCTCGTGCTCTCCTCGGAGCGTTCACCCGCCACGGTGGAAACCAACGGGCAGAAGCTCGCGATTCCACGGCGCCTCGTCGCGGTCCTGCTCCGCTCGCCCAACCGCTTCGGCGAAGGCCTGCAATTGATCCGCCAAGGCTGGGCCCAGCACGACCAATGGTCGGCGGAAGGACGTCCGGTCACCCGCCGCTCCTCGATCTAAACGCCGGCCATGCCCTCCACACGCCTCGGCATCCTGACCGCGGGAGGCGACTGCGCGGGGCTCAACGCCGTGATCCGCGGCATCGTCTGTGCGGCCGCCCAGCGCAACATGGAAGTGGTCGGCTTTGCCGAGGGTTACGAGGGATTGCTCGATCCGTCCTCGGCCCGCCCCCTCACCCCGGCCAACACCCAGGGCATCGAATCGACCGGCGGCACCATCCTTGGCACGACCAACAAAGGACGGTTCCAAGCCCGGCGCGGACCCGGCGGCGAATGTCTGCTCACCGACTCGCTCGTCCGCACCGCCCGCCAGACGCTCGAGCAGAACCGCGTCAACGCCCTCATCGTCCTCGGCGGCGACGGCTCGCTGCGCACAGCCCTGCAATTGTCCCGGGCCGGCCTGCGCATCCTCGGCGTGCCCAAGACGATCGACAACGATCTGGAGTCGACCGACGTGACCTTTGGCTTCGACTCGGCGGTTGATCGCATCGCCCGCACCATCGCCGAATTGCGCACCACGGCGGAAAGCCATCGCCGCCTCATGGTCGTCGAGGTCATGGGCCGGCACACCGGATGGCTGGCCCTGCACGGCGCGGTGGCGGGCGGAGCGGAGATTGCCCTGCTTCCGGAAATTCCCTTCGACGCCGACCGGCTGGCCAAGTTCGTCAAGGACAGCGAACGCCGCGGCCAACGCTCGCTCGTCGCGGTTGTGGCGGAGGGCGCGCGGGCCAAGGCCGGCCGCCAGATCCGTCGTCAGACCTCGACCGGCGACAGCCGTCTCGGCGGCATCGGCAACCACGTCGAGACTTTGATCGCCACGCGCACCGGTCGCGAAACCCGCTGCTGCGTGCTCGGCCACGTCCAGCGCGGCGGACCGCCCACCGCTTTCGATTGCGTGCTCGGGCAGCAGTTCGGAGTCCGCGCGGTGGAACTCGCCGCCGACGGAATGTTCGGCCGCATGGTCAGCTACCGCTTTGGCTCGGTCACCGATGTCGCCCTGGCCGATGCGGTCAACCGGCGGCGGGAGGTCGGGCCGGAGAGCCAGATCCTGCGCCACGCGCGCGCCCTCGGCCTTTACCTTGGCGAGTGAACCGCTCCCGCGGTCTGGCCCGGATGAACGGCGGAAATGTCCTGACCTTGACCCGAGCCCGGCGGATATTGGCCCGATGGATTGGAATCAGCGCTACGTGGAGGGGGATACGCCTTGGGACAAGGGGGCGGCACATCCCGTGCTGGGCGAAATGCTCACGCACGGGGCGTTGAGCGGACGTGTGCTCGTGCCGGGCTGCGGGACGGGGCACGATGTGCGGGCGCTGGCGCGGCGGGGGCTGGAAGTGGTGGGGCTTGATGTGGCGCCGCTGGCACTCGAGCGGGCCGCGGCGCATGCGGCGGCCGGCGGGGAGACTTATGTGCTCGGGGATTTGTTCGACCTGCCCGCGGAGTTGCGCGGGGCGTTCGACGGGGTCTTTGAACACACGTGCTTTTGCGCGATCGATCCGGCGTGGCGCGCGAATTATGTCACGGCCGTGGCGTCGGCGTTGCACCCCGGCGGGCGTTTGCTGGCGGTGTTTTACGCCGACCCGGGCCAAGATGGCGAGGGGCCGCCGTTCGGATGTTCGGCGACGGAATTGGACGGGCTCTTCGGCCGCGACTTCCGAATCCTCGAGGAGCACACGGGTTTCGCGACCTTTGAACACCGTGAAGGGCGGGAGTTGCTGCGGCTGTTCGAGCGCCGCTGATGCGTCCGCTCGGGAGGAACACCTTGCGGCGGGCCCGGGGGAGGAGTTAGCTGGAAGGATGAAGTTCCGGGCGGTGATTTTTGACCTTGATGACACGCTGGTGTGGGACGAGCGGATTTCGCGGCAGGCGCTGATGGAAACAGCCTCCTTGGGCGCAGAGCGCATGGGGGCGGATGCGGGGCGGTTGGCGGCGGAGGCGCGGCGGGCGGCGGACGAGTTGTGGAGCGAGCACGCGCCGGTCGAGCGTTGCGACTCGCTCGGCATCGTGGCCCTCGAGGGCATGTGGGGGTATTTCCATGGCGAGGAAGATTATCTGCGGCATTTGCGCGAATGGGTCCCGGCGTTTCGCCGTCAGATCTGGCAACGGGCGCTGGCCGCGGAGGGGCTGACGGACGATGACCTGGCGAACGAGCTGGGCATATTTTTCCAAAAGCGGCGGCGGGAGTTGCAGGACCGGCTGCCCGGCGCGGAGGCATTGCTCCACCAGCTGCAACAGTCCGGCCTGCGCATCGGGCTGCTGACCAATGGAGCGCCGGATTTGCAGCGCGAGAAAATCGAGGCGTCCGGGCTGGGGATGTTCTTCGATGCAGCCGTGGTCTCGGGGGAAATCGGAACCGGAAAACCCGAGCCGGAAATTTTCCACCATCTGCTCGCGATGCTGGGCGTGGCGCCGCCGGACGCGCTCATGGTCGGCAACTCGCTTTCGCGCGACATCGTCGGCGGCAAGCGGGCCGGGCTGCACACCTGCTGGCTCGCGCTGGAGGGCGAGGATGAGCCGGTGGGGCTGGTCGAGCCGGATTACACCATCCGCTCGCTGGGCGAATTGCCGCGGCTACTCGTCTGAGGCCCGCGCGGTCTGCGGCGTGGGGCCGTTCGTTGTTCCGTAGAGCGGATCGCTGAGCTGGGCGGCCAGCTTGGCCGAGGGTTGGGGCTCGGGCGGCGGCTGGAGGGGCCACGTCGGTTCGACCCGGCGTTGGAAAAGATTGCCCAAGGATTGCCGCTCAAGTTTGTCGGCGAAGGCCTTGAGCGAGGGATCAGCACGGCGCACCTTGTCGAAGAAGAGGGTGTAATACGCGCGGCGTGCGGCGCGGCGGTCCTCCGGCGTGGCGGCGGTGTCGGCCATCTCCTCCAGCTCGACCATGCGCGGGTCGCGGTCGATGCCGGCCTTGAGCTGGCGGAGGCGGATGCGCATTTTGCGTTCTTTCTCCAACGGATCCTCGAGGACGGGCATGCGCGGTGGGATGCGGGTTTCGCGGGGCGCGTATTCGCCGGTGCCGGGGCCAAGAAGGTCCTGGCCGAAAAGATTTTCGTCGCCCGGAAAGGCGGCGTCCATTTGCGGCAGCGGCTCCTCACCGGGCTCCAGCGCGGGCTCCTGCAGCACGGATGCCTCGGCCGGGGCGATCAGTTGCGCACTGGGCGCGGCCAGAGGACTTGTCGCCGGCTCCTGCGCGTGGGCAGGAAGCGACCAGAGCGTGGCCAGGGCCAGCACAGCCGAAATGGGAAGCCGCAGATTCACGAGAGAAAACGCTAACGCGCCGCCCCTTGAAATGAAACTGCTTTCGGGCTCAAGTGGGCGCGTGACACCGCCCGCCATCGAACCCGCGCCAGCCGCCACGCTTGGCGCGCTGCTGGCGGGGGAAACAGATGGGGTCGTTTTCGACGGAACGGGGTTCGGACCCCGGGCTTTTGCCGGAAGCGCACCGGTGGAAATGATCGAAGGCGGTCCGGATGATTGGGCGGTGCTCGAGGAAGCGGTCCGGCGCAATGAAGGACGGCCCGGCGGATGGGGTGGATGGTTTGATTACGCGGGAAACTTCCGCTTCGCCCGGTTTGCGCACTGGTGGCCGGTGCAGGAGGAATTTCCCCCCGGCGCGGTGCCGCGCCCCCGGCCGGACTTTGTCCCGGGACTGAGCCGACGCGAATGGATGACGCGGGTTGACCGGGCGAAGGAATACATCGCCGCCGGCGACATCTATCAGGTGAACCTCACGCACCCCCTCACGGCCCGGTGGCCCGGCGATGCGGGCGGGTTCTATCCGCAGCTCCGCGCGGCCAGCCCGTCGCCGTTCTCGTGTTTTCTCCGGCTGGGCGACACGCTCGTGTTGAGTTCCTCGCCCGAATGTTTCCTCCGGATCGACGGCCGGCGCATTCTCACGCGGCCCATCAAGGGAACCCGCGCCCGCCGTGCGGCGGGAGCGGAGGATGCAGCGGCCGCGCAGGAACTGACCGCGTCGGCCAAGGAGCGGGCGGAGCTGGTCATGATCACCGACCTGGAGCGCAACGACCTCGGCCAGGTCTGCGACTACGGCAGCGTGCGGGTCACCGGGCTGTGCGAGTTGGAAACCTTTGCCCAGGTCCACCATCTGGTCTCGACCGTCGAGGGCACCCTGCGCCCCGGCGTTTCCGCCGTCGAGGCCGTGCGGGCGTGTTATCCCGGCGGATCGATCACCGGCGCGCCGAAAAAGCGGGCGCGGGAAATCATCAGCGAGCTCGAATCCACGCCGCGCGGAATTTACACCGGCGCTCTCGGCTTTTTTTCCGGCGACGGACCAGCCGTCTTCAACATCGCCATCCGCACCCTCGTGGTGCGGGAGGGAAAGGCAACCTTCGGGATTGGCGCGGGGATTGTGGCCGACTCCGACCCCGCGGGGGAATATGAGGAAACCGGACACAAAGCGGCCGGTTTGCTGGCGGCGCTGACCCTAAAGCCGGAGTTGAGAGCTGACAGATGAGGGTTGAGAGTCTGAAGATGGGGCACATGCAGGACAGACGAGCCCCACTCACACGGTGAATCCGCTGGCCTCCTCCAGCCGCTGGTTTTCAAGCACTCCATTGCCTCCAAGTGTCTCCGCCTCGCTCCGGCTCCCAACTCAGCACTCTCAACTCTCCTTCCGACTGAGATGAAAATTGGAATTTTCGCCGTTATTGTGGCCGTCCTGGCCCTGGCCGTCAGCGGCGCCACGGTCGCCGCCCTGCTCGGCGTCCGCGCGCTGGCCGCCACCCGTCTGCAAGGCGTCGCGGCCGACCTGCGCGGGCTGGCCGGCGGGTCGATTGAAACCACCATCACGGTCCGTCAGACCCTCGACCTCGACGCCGAGATTCAGATCGCCGCGCCGACCAAGATTGACCTGGCTCTCGACGTGGATGGAAAGGTGCCGGTGAATCTGCGGGTGCGGATCAACAAGGAGTTGAAAGTGCCGATCAGCATGGACATCGAGGAAATGATCGAGATGGACTCGATTGTCGTGGTGCCCGAACCGACAAAGGTCCGGGCGCGGGCTGACATCGGGCTGGAGCAGGCACTGAGGTGGCGCGTGGTCCGCCCGCTCTCGCCAAGAATCAACATCAGCGGGTCCGTGCCATTGGACCAGGAGATCGAGATCGAGTTTCCCGACGCCCTCCACGTGAAGTGTGATGTGCCGGTGCATTTTCCCCTGCACACGGATCTGCTCGTGCCCCTGGAGTTCGATATTCCGGTGGACGAGGTGATGGACCTTCGCATGGCCATCGAGCAGCAGGCCAAGGTCGGGTTTCCCGAGCCGCTGCGGATTACGGGCAAGGTTCCCGTGGTCATGGAAATTCCCGTGCACATCCCCCTGTCCCAAACCCCGGTCGGTCCGTCTCTGGAAAAAGTGGCCCGGGCCCTCGACGGGCTGCTGGCTCCCTGACCCCGGTAATTCGCGGGGTTGCACCGCGGCCAGTTTCGGGTGTAATTAGCGTTTGATGAGTCCCGAACCATCCACGCTCTCCCGCCGGGGCTTTGTGCGCACGCTTCTGCTCGGGGCCTGCGCCTGGCCGGCGGTGCGCACCATCGCGGCCATGGCCGAGGAGGTCCGCATCCCTGCCACCGCCACCGCGGCACCTGTCGCCGTTGCCCCACCGGCCATTTCCCCCGCAGCCCGTCCGACCGTGCCCCCGGCCTTCCTTTCCGCCGCGATCTCCACGCCCGACCTTTCGATCACTTTCGATGATGGTCCGCATGGCACGCTGACCCCGCGGTTGCTCGACATGCTGCGCGAGCGCCGGGTCAAGGCCACGTTTTACGTCATCGGCCAAAACGTCGAGGCCCATCCGGACATCGCGCGACGCATTGTCGAGGAAGGCCACGAAATCGCCAACCACACGTGGACGCACCCGGCACTCTCCAAGCTTTCGTCGGCCCGCGTGGCCGAGGAACTGCGCAAGACGCACGAGTTGGTCCTGGGCGTCACCGGCGCAACCATGACCAACCTTCGTCCGCCCTACGGCGCGGTGAACGACAACGTGCGCCGCATCGCCTTCGAGCAGCACGGATACGAGACAATCCTCTGGTCGGTTGATCCGCTTGATTGGAAATACCGCAACGCCGCGCGGGTCAATCGTCAGTTGGTTCAGGGCGCGGCCCCCGGCGCGGTCCTGCTCTGCCATGACATCCATGCGACCACGGTGGCGGCCGTTCCGCCCACGCTTGATCAACTGCTGGGCAAGGGATTCGGCTTTTTCACCATCGAGGAACTGATGGCGAAAGATAAATCGGGGCGACAGGATTCGAACCTGCGACCTCCTGGTCCCAAACCAGGCGCTCTACCAAGCTAAGCTACGCCCCGTCTTTTTTGTTCAGTGGGTTACGACGATTTCTAGACCTCTGATTTTCGCTCTTTTTATACACCTTAGGCTCAAGCCGAGGTGGCATGAGTCAAAAAGGCGAAAAAGCGGTTTCACAATTTGAGCGGGTTGCAGAGTGTCTTTACCGATACCAACCGAACGGGATTTACTATGCCCGCCTGAAGCGGGTCGGCAAGCAAATCTGGGAAAGCCTGCAGACGACCGACCGGCCCTACGCGGCCCGATTGCTTCGCGACAAGAAGAACGAGTTGGAGAACGTGGATCCCGCTGCGGGCATCGTGGCGCGCGGAGCGCGGTGGCTGTGAACGTGTGGGACGGGGGCGTCCCACCTCCTTGGGGAAGCAGGGAGATGGCCCGCCCTCGGGCCATTTGTTTCGTGGCGCGCGGAGCGCGGTGGCTGTGATCGTGTGGGACGAGGGCGTCGCACGTCCTTGGGAGAGCAGGGAGATGGCCCGCCCTCGGGCCATTTGTTAAGTGGCGCGCGGAGCGCGGTGGCTGTGAACGTGTGGGACGAGGGCGTCCCACCTCCTTGGGGGGAACATCCTGCGTGGGCTTTACCCTAAAAACGGAGTTGAGAATTGACAGATGAGGGTTGAAAGATTGAGGAGCACGGAGATACGACGCAGCCGGGTCTCACCCTCGGGGTGACCAAGCCAATGTTCGCAAACCGCTGAGCTTTACACCAGTCGCCTCTCGACCTTGGACTTTACCCATAACCATCCGAGGGTAGGGTCGGACCTTTGCCTATGGGCCGTCTCGCCAAGCCTCGGCTGGGCCGACCGGGATCCCTATTCGGCATTCGACGCGGCCGGTCCGGAGGCCCGGCCCTACCACCCGATCAATAGTCGAAAAGCAAAAGGACGTTGGTATTAGTCCCTCAACTCTCAACCATAGACACTCAACTTCCCCTTTAGGTCTACATCGTTCCGGATAAGCCGGAATTACGCGATGCCGGCCGCGGCGTCTTGGACGGTTTCGTAGACGCGGAACATTTGGTCGAGGCCGGTGAGGGTGAAGAATTCGGAGATTTGCGGGTTGAGGTTGGCCACGGCGAGTTTGCCTCCCCGCATAGACAGGGCTTGGGAGGGGCGGATGAGGGCTCGGATGCCGACGCTGGCGAGGAATTCGACGCCACCCATGTCGATGATGAGGGCCCGGCTGCCATCGTCGCCCGCGATTTCCATGGCCGCGGCGTGCAGGGTGTCGGCGCTGGCCTGGTTAAGCCGGCCGGACAAGGCGAGCACGGGAATGCCGTTCTCGCTGCGTCGCGTGATTTCCATCAGGACGCCTTGGCCGCGGCGATGGCCGCTTCGCGCGTGTCATGCACCGCGTAGGCGGTCATGAACTGTGCGATTTCGAAAAGCTCCCTCACCTGCGGTTGGAAATTGCAGACCGAAAGTGTGCCGCCCTCGCGGCCCATGCGTCGGCCGGCGAGGAAAAATTCGCGGAAACCCGCGCTGCTGACATATTCGAGGCTTGAGAGGTCGACGACGAGGTGCCGGGCTTTGGTCTCGTCGAGCTTGGCGTTGAGGGCTGTCTTGAAGTCGTTGTAGGTCGTGGTGTCGATGCGTCCGGAGGGGCCGGCGACGAGGACATCACCGTCAGTGGCAAAGGAACATTCCATGGTGCGAAGGTCTGCCCATGGGATCCGCGCCGCAAGATTTTTCCGGTCGTTGGCAAGAGGGGCCTTGCGCAAGGGAGCGGGACAGAGCGAGGCTCGGCTCGAAACGTCCGCCGCAACCTCCCGCCCGATCCACCCGCATCTATGAGCAAAATCCTCATTGTTGAAGACAACGAAATGAACCGCGACATGCTCTCGCGCCGTCTCGAGCGAAAGGGGTTCGCCATCATCATGGCTGTCGACGGCCAACAGGGCGTCGAGATGGCGCGCAGCGAAAGGCCAGACCTCATCCTCATGGATATGAGCCTGCCCGTGATGGACGGATGGACCGCCACGCAGACGATCAAGGCCGATGCGGAGTTGGCCAAGATTCCGGTCATCGCACTGACCGCGCACGCCATGGCGGGGGACCGCGAGAAGGCGATGGCGGCGGGGTGCGACGACTACGACACCAAACCGATCGAGTTGCCGCGCTTGCTCGAAAAAATCGGGAAATTTTTACCGAATGTCTGATCCCGGCGTATCCGGCGAGGAGGCGGTCGCGGCATTGCGTCACGACCTGCGCACGCCGCTCAACCAGATCATCGGGTATTCCGAGTTGGTCTCGGAGGACCTCGAGGGCGAGGCCCACGCGCGGACACGGGAAGATCTCGACAAGATCGGGCGCGCGGCGCGCGGGTTGGCCGAGCTGATCACGCGGGAGATCCAGCCCGGGCGGATTGCCTTAGTGGGGCAGCGGATCGAAACGACCGGCGGCGAGGATGCGACCGCGACAAAGAATGAAGGCAGCGGACAGCTGGGCCAGCCGTCCCTACCGGAGAACGAGTTGATTGCTCCGGCCGCCGAAACGGCCAAAATCCTCATCGTCGACGACCAAGAGGAGAATTGCACGGTGCTGCAGCGGCGTTTGGAGAGGGAAGGACACCGGTGCACCGCGGTTTACGACGGCGCCACGGCGCTGGAGCGCTTGGCCGCGGAGGACTTCGACCTTGTGCTTCTCGATATCATGATGCCGGGAATCGATGGGCGCGAGGTGTTGCGGCGGATCAAGACGGATGAAAAGCTCCGGCATGTTCCGGTCATCATGATATCCGCTCTCGATCAGATCGAAAGCGTGGTGGCATGCATCGAGCAGGGGGCGGAGGATTACCTGTCGAAACCTTTCAATCCCGTGCTGCTGCGTGCGCGAATCGGTTCGTCCCTCGACCGCAAGCGCCTGCGCGATGCGGAGCAGGCCGCGTTTGTCGCGCTGAAGCAAAGCCAGGAAAAGCTCGCGGCCGAACTCTCCGAGGCGGCGGCCTACGTGCAGAGCGTGCTGCCCGCGCCGCTCAAAGACGGCCCGGTCGCTGCCTCATGGCAGTTTCTTCCGTCTTCCTCGCTCGGAGGCGACGCCTTCGGTTACGGCTTGGAACGCGACGGGAGCTTCGCCATATGTCTGCTCGACGTTTGCGGCCACGGTGTAGGCGCGGCGCTGCTTTCCATCAGCGTGCTCAATGTCATCCGCGCCGAGTCGCTCCCCGGGGTCAATTTTTCCGATCCCGGCGAAGTGCTCGCCGGATTGAACTCCGCGTTTCCCATGGAAAAGCACGGCGAAATGTTTTTCACCGCCTGGGCTGGTCTTTACGATCCTTCGACGCGCCGGATGCGCTTCGCGGCCGGCGGTCATCCTCCGGCCGTGATGGTGCGCCCCGACGGTTCCACCTCGCTGCTTGCGGCCAAGGGTCCGGTCATCGGCGCGTGCGAAGGCATGACGTTTCCCCCGCAGGAGGCCATCATCCCGGCCGGCGCCCGTGTTTTCGTCTTCAGCGACGGCGCCTACGAAATCCAGAAGCACGATGGCACCATGATGGCGCATGACGATTTGCGCGAGTTGCTCGCCCGCGCCCCGCGCGAAAACGGCACGGCCTGGGCGATGGAGCAACTGCGGGGGATCAACAGCCAACCGGTGTTTGACGACGATGTCTCGCTGGTGGAATTATCTTTCCCGTGATCGCGACCGCCGATTTTGTTTCCGACCGCGCCGAGCTGACCAAACTGGAGGGCTTCACGGCGGACTTCGCCTCGGCGGCGGGTCTTTCGGCCCAAGATCTCTTCGCGCTGCAGATCATCGTCGAGGAACTCGTCACCAACGTGATCGATTATGGTGAAGTGCCCGCTGGTGAGCATGCGGTCACGGTTGATCTCACGGCGCTCGACGGCCTGCTCACCATCGTGATCAGAGACCGGGGCAAGGCCTACAATCCGCTCCGGCGCGAGGATCCTGATGTCACCCTCCCGGCAGACCAGCGTCCCATCGGCGGACTGGGAGTGCATTTCTGCAAGAAGCTGACCGATGCGCAGGACTACGAGCGCCGCGATGGATGCAATGTGTTGACCCTGCGGAAAAAACTCGCGCCATGAAGATCGAGATTGGCGAGCAGAGCGGTGTCCGCGTGGCCGAGTTGTCCGGTCGCTTGGACGGATTCGGGGCCAAAGAAGCGGAGAAGTCGATGGCCGCGCAGACGATGGACGCGCCGCTCGTTCTCGATGGCAAGGAGCTATCCTACCTGAGCAGCGCGGGCGTGCGGTTTCTGCTCTCTCTTCAGAAATCGGCGTCTGCTTCCGGTTCGGCTTTCGCTTTGTCCGCGCTGCAGCCTTTTTGCGCCTCGGTCCTCGAGATGTCGGGCTTGTCCGGCATCATACCTGTCTACGCCACCGCGGCGGATGCGGTGCGGGCCCTGCAGGGTAGAGGCGCGACGGCGGAAGCCGAGCATGGCGAGACGGAAGCAGGGACGTTTGTTTTCCACCCCGTGGGCAGCGCGGCCGGGACCATCGATATTCTGGGCGAAGTCGGCAATGTCATCGATTGCGCCATCACGCAGGAATCGGTCGTCGGGAAACCTTTTTTCGAGACCGAGTATTCCCTCGGTGTCGGCGCACTCGGCGCGAAGCCGGAGGATTATCTTCCGCTGATGGGAGAAGCGATCATGGTCGCGGGGGCGATGGTCTGGTTGCCGACCGATGGTAACAACACGCCCGACTACATGATTCCGCGCAAGGCTTCGACGAGTGTTGTCATGCAGACAGGTTTCAACGCGAGCATCCGCGGGGGGTTCAACGAATTCGTCGAATTCACCGCCCCGCCCGGCCGCCCCGCCAGCGTGCGCGACATCTACCGCGCGTTGTTCGATCTGGCCAAGAAGCGGCGCCCGGAATACCGCGGCGTTCTCGGCCTCGCCATGCGCGCCGAAATCCACGAGGCCTTCGGGGCGGGCATCATGAAATCCCCGCTGCTCTCCAACCGCCCGGCCAACGGGAAAATGATCACCGATCCTTCGAATTACGACGCTTGGTTCGAGTCCGACAAAACCCCCCGCAACCAAGGGACGACCGCGCTGATCTGCGGGGCCGGGGAAGACCTGACCGCCGATCTGTCACGGATCGACCAGGAACTCCTGCGGCGGATGTTTTACATCAACTTGGCCAACAAAGCCTCGCAGGACGAGGTGCTGCACAACCACGCGGTCTTTTTCCGCAACGCACCGGCCCCGGGCGGGACGCGCGACATGGATGTGGAGATGCGCCGCGTGGTGGACGAAGGCGAATTCGTCGACATGCGCCATCTCCTCGACCAGACGACGATCGCCCGCGCCCTCATCGGCGTGAACTACATCCAGGAAGTGCGGGAGGACGTCAACCAGGGCTGAGTCCGCTCTACATTGTGGCCAAGGGGTCGGCTCTTAGCCGGAACCATGCAGCAGCCTCGGTGATTGGCGGGCTGTAGCAGAGGAAAACGCGCCGGCCTTACGGCTCACGATTTAGTGAGCTAGTCGGCGCAGAGCGCAGGAGGCACGGGTGTTTGCCTGGGGGCCATCTCCGTCCCGGCAAGGTGGGACTCCGGTTCGCCCGTCACGACCAGACAACACAGGCGGGACGCCTGTGCACCCTGGAAAAGCTAAGACGGCACGGGCTTCTTTTGCGTCTCCGACTGCATCTGCGAGGAGTCCGCCCGGCCGGCGAGGCACAAGGGTCACTTCTTGGCATTTGACGCTGTGCCGGGAAGTGTCAAAGCCAAGATGTGACCCGAATGGCGCTAACTTAAGCCGCCCAACTATCGTGCCATGGTATGCGGAGGAGGGATTTGTTCGGGGCTTTCTCGACCGCGGGTGGCCACCAAGCCAAAGCGGCAAAGAATGGCCGCACTCCCAAGGCGCTTCGCGCGGTGAGCCTCGCCCGTCGCTCTGTCGCGGGCGCAGCCCGCTTTGGAGTGCGGTGATTCTTCACCGCTTTGCTCCGCCAGCGAAGGAATGGGCCGCATCCCAAACAGGCCTTAAGTTAGCGCCATTCAGATGTGACCCCGCAGGCGATGCGTCACCAGGCGACGGGCAACGACTCAAGCGCGTGGAAATGCCACGTGTCGCGATAACGCGCGGCGCCAATCAAGCGCAAGTCGGGCAACCGCGTGAAAAGCACGCGCAGGGCGGTCTGCATCTCGAGACGCGCCAGTGGGGCACCAACGCAGAAATGGATGCCGGCGCCGAAGCTGACATGCTGATTCGGTGTGCGTGACGGGAGGAAATCCCCGGCCTCGGGAAATTTCTCCGCATCGCGGTTGGCCGATCCGAGGAGAAGCCCGACCTGGTCGCCTTTGCGCCAGCGGACGCCTTTGTATTCGATGTCCTCGAGCGCGTAGCGCTTGAACATGTGCAGGGGCGCGTCGAAGCGCAGCATCTCCTCGGTGCACGCGGTGGGATTGGGGAGGAAGTCGGTCGCTTTTCCATCGCGCAACAGGGCCTGCACGCCGTTGCCGAGGGCGTGGACGGTGGCCTCGTGTCCGGCATTGAGCAGCAGAATCGCCGTCGTGACCAATTCGTCCTCGGTCAGGGCGTGGCCGCGTTCGTCCCGCGCCGCGACCAACTGCGAGAGAAAGCCCTCCCCGGGAGCGCGGCGGTGGTCGGCCAGGAGTCCGCGCATATAGCCGGAGAACGCGACCGTCGCGGCAACCGCGCGGTCTTCGATCCCGCGGTCGCGCCGCGCCTGATACATCGCGACCATGTCGTGCGACCATTCGAGAATCTGCGGCGCCATTTCTGGCGGAACCCCGAGGAACCCCGCGATAACCATGACGGGGATCGGTTCGGCGAAAGATTTGATCAGATCGGTTTTTCCGTCCGCCGGGAAACGGTCGATGAGATCGTTGGCCAGGCGCTCGATCTGCGGTTGCAGGCGTGCAATCTGGCGCGGAAGGAAGGAGGGATTGATAAATCCTCGCAGGCGGGTGTGCACCGGGGGTTCGAGCTCGAGAAGCGAGTGTTCCTCGAAATGGTAAAAAGGACGCAGGTGAGCGGGTGGTTCCGGCCAGCCCAGTTCCTCGCGCGTGGCGACATGGAGGATGTGCCGCCCGAAACGCCGGTCGCGCAGCAGGGCGCTGACGTCCTCGTGGCGGGCGAAGCACCAATGCCCGAGTTGTTCCCAGAAAAAGACCGGGGTTTCCTCCCGCCAACGCCCGTAGAATGGATAGGGATTTTGGACGAATGCGTGGTCGCGCGGATCGAGCGAAACTTTGTTTGTTTCGGGGGGCACGCGTGGACGTTGTCAGTGCCGCGCGGCCGGCGCAATGCGCAATGGCAAGCGGGTCCGGGCGCCGCGAGCGTGAGCCCGGCCCTCCACCGCGCGGTGAAAACCTCGGCCCATGCGGCAAAACAAGGATGACCCGGCAAGCATATGCACACTGACCCGAATGGCGCCAACTCAAGGCCTGTTTGGGATGCGGCCCATTCCTTCGCTGGCGGAGCAAAGCGGTGAAGAATCACCGCACTCCAAAGCGGGCTGCGCCCGCGACAGAGCGACGGGCGAGGCTCACCGCGCCAAGCGCCTTGGGAGTGCGGCCATTCTTTGCCGCTTTGGCTTGGTGGCCACCCGCGGTCGAGAAAGCCCCGAACAAATACCTCCTCCGCATACCATGGCACGAGGTCCTCCGCATCTGGGAGCATGCGCTGGAGAAATCCCCGCAAATGCCGGCGGGTCAAGGTCAGGCGGACAGACTCGCGCCGGCACGGAGGCGCGGAGAATTATCCGGGGGGAAAAGAAGGGGCCTCGGAAGGCGGCCGCGCGGGGTGCGGCCCAAAAAAAGACCGACGTCCTCGCGGGCGCCGGTCTTTTTCGGGGAGGAAACTGGTCTAGCTGGCGTCGGCGGAGACTTCGGTCACGATGTTGATGCGACGACCGCCGCGGTCGAAGAGAACCTTGCCGGGTTCCAGAGCAAAGAGGGTGAAGTCGCGGCCCAAGCCGACGTTGCGGCCGGCGAGGAATTTTTGTCCGCGCTGGCGGATGAGAATGTTGCCGGCGAGAACCGACTGGCCGCCGAATTTTTTCACGCCAAGCCGCTTGCTGACGCTGTCGCGTCCGTTCTTGACGCTGCCTTGTCCTTTTTTATGGGCCATATGCGGGAGTGGTTAAGCTTTGATCTCGCCGACCTTCACGCGGGTCAGTTTCTGGCGATGGCCGACGGTGCGGTGATAACCTTTGCGGCGGCGGAATTTGTAGGAAATGAGCTTCGGGCCCTTGTGCTTCTCCTCGATGACCTCGGCTGTCACGGTCGCGCCGGCGATGAGGGGGGAGCCGATTTTCACCGCGGTGCCGTCGGAGGCCAGAAGCACCTCATCGAAGGTCGCTTGGGCTCCGGCTTCGACGCCGAGCAACTCAACGTCCAGCACGTCGCCGGGTTGGACGCGGTATTGTTTGCCGCCAGTTTGGATGATTGCGTAAGCCATAAAGGTGTCCCTGAAAATTGGTCGGACAGAATAATACGTCCGCCCCCGGTTTGGCAAGGGGGTTTTCACCCGGCACGAAAAATGAACCTGTCGCGCTCACCAAGCGGGCTCCGGGCACCCCCGGTTTCCCGAGGCCGGACGCAGGGCTCACCCCTCCAACCCGAGCGCACGGAAGACGTGGTCCACGTGGCGGAAGTGGCGGTCCAGGCCGCAGGCGTCCTGCAGCTCGGCGGGCGAGAGTGCGGCGCTGATCTCCGGGTCGGCCGCGAGATTGGCCAGAAACTCGCCGTCGCCACCCCAGGTCTTGAGCGCGGCACGTTGGACCGCCTCGTAGGCGGCCTGCCGTTCGAGACCTTTTTCTGTCAGCTTGAGCAGCACCGCCTGGCTGGCGTAAAGGCCGCGGGATTTTTCCATGTTGGCCAGCATATTCTCCGGATAAACCTGCAAACCGCGGACGAGCCGGGCCAGGAGGAAGAGCATGTAGTCGAGCAGGGTGCAGCCGTCGGGCAGAATGATGCGCTCGGCGCTGCTGTGGCTGATGTCGCGCTCGTGCCAGAGGGCCACGTTTTCCATCGCGGTCACGGCAAAGCCGCGAATGACGCGGGCCAGTCCGCTCAGGCGTTCGCCGGTGATCGGGTTGCGCTTGTGCGGCATGGCCGAGCTGCCCTTCTGGCCGGCGGCAAAATACTCTTCCACCTCCAGCACCTCGGTGCGCTGCAAATGGCGAAACTCGGTCGCCCAGCGGTCCACCGAGCTGGCGGCCAGGGCCAGCACGGTGACAAATTCCGCATGGCGGTCGCGCTGCACGATCTGGGTCGAAAGCGTCGCGGGACGCAGCCCGAGTTTGGCGCACACCTCCTCCTCGACCCGGGGGTCAAGGTGCGCCCGCGTGCCGACAGCACCGCTCAGTTTGCCCACCGCCACACGCTCGCGCATTTGCAGGAGCCGCTCGCGCACCCGCCCGAATTCGTCGAACATCAAGGCCATCTTCAACCCGAAGGTCACCGGCTCGGCGTGGATGCCATGACTGCGGCCCATCATCGGGGTGAACTTGTGCGCCCGCGCCTGCTCGGCCGCCGCCGCCCGCACTTCATCAATCCCGCGGACCAACAGATCGCAGGCCGCAGCCATTTGCACCGCGAGGGTGGTGTCGAGGACGTCGGAGGAGGTCAGGCCTTGGTGCATCCAGCGGGCGGCCGGACCGACCGAGGCCGCGACATTCTCGAGGAAGGCGATGACATCGTGGTTCGTGCGTTTTTCGATTTCGAGAATCTCGGGGATGGAGAAGCGGGCACGTTCCCGGATGGCGCGCGCGTCCTCGGCTGGAATCTGGCCGAGCCCGGCCATGGCCTCGCAGGCGAGGGTTTCGATCTCGAGCCAAATCTCGTATTTGCGCTGGTCCGACCAAAGTGCGCGCATCTCGGGCCGGGAATATCGGTCAATCACGCGGAGAACCTAACCTGCGGGCGGGCGGTGCACCAACCCGGAAAACAAGAAGGGCCACAACCACTCGGCTGCAGCCCTTCTGTTACCATGAAAAAATCTGTGTCTAGACGCTGACGCGCACCCTTTTGAGATGACCGTGGTCGTTGAGTTGGACGCGGCCGGTCTGGAACATGTCCACCAGCGCCGCCACGGCTTCGCGGCTGTCGTTGGTCACCGAGCCCAGGGCGGAAACCAAATCGGCGAGCGAATGGCGCGTCCGGTTGAACTTGCGGTAGGGGTTGAAAGCTTTTGTTTTCATACCAGCTTCGACCAACCACCACGCAGGGCGTTCAAAATATTTTCAAACGAGCGTTTTTATCGCTGATGAACCGGTCCCTGGGGGATCACGCGGGGCCTCCGGGGCGCGACCAAACCGCCGCAGAGAAGGCCGCCCGGTCGTCCGGCGCCACGCTCATCCCGGTCGCTAAACTTTTCCGGTGAGCTGCAAGATCATCTCGCGGATGGCCGCGCCGCCGCCAACGATCAGCACGCCAAAATAGATCACGGTCAGGAGGTTGGTGAAATGGCCGAGCACGATGAACAGGCCGTCGCGCTGCAGGAGGCCGATGGAAAAAAAGAGGAGTGCCAGGGCAGGCAGCGTGTTGCTGAAGGGGATGAGCCCGAAGGGAGCCATCAGCAGGACGGCGGCCGCAATGAGCGCGAGGTTGTTGATCGTGTCCATCAGCCCCGGAGAAGCGAGCCACGGCATGCGGTGTGCGCGGCTCACCCGCTCGAGGCGGTGCACCCAGACGCGGCCGCGATTCAGCCCGGCGAGAAGTTTCTCGGACGGCAACACCCGCTGTGCGATCTGCTTCGGCAGCCACAAACTGCGCCCGAAAAGGCGGCTGATGGCGATAAGCAGGATCGCCGCACCAAACACCGTGCTGACGCCGGGAATCGAAACGGGGACCATGAAGACAATGGTGAGGAGGGCGGTCAGAATGAGCAGGCCATCCTGGCCGACGAGATCCCGGATCTCGGCCAGGGTCACGCCGTCGGGAGGAAGGCTGTCGGTGATCGCCTTGAGCTTCGCCCCGAGCGATTCCGTTTTCAGACGCTCCTCCGGCAAATGGAGATGGTGCTCGGGGTGGCCGGGTGTGTCGGAGGTGTCGTTCATCGTGAAGTTTTTTTCGTCAGGCTCCGCGTGGCGTGAACGCAGCCAGCGTGGTGAAAAAGTTTCTGCGGTGGGCTGCCATGGCGGGAGCCGTTCTTCCTAGCAGGACGCCCGCCCCCCGGCAAACGCCTTCCTTGTCCATCGCCGCCGCGCTCTGCTAGAGTCCACCCCTTGTCCCGCGGAATACCAGAAGGCAGCAGCAAGGCATGGAGCGAGGTCCTCGGGTTGGTCCTCCTTGGCGCCGGCACACTGCTTTTCCTCGCCCTCGTTTCCTACTCGCCGTCCGACGTGCCCTCGTGGCTCTTCTTCAGCAAGCAGGGCGCGACGGGCGCGCTGACCGAGAATTTCATCGGGCCGGTCGGCGCCGTCGTGGCCGGCTTCAGCTACTTTGTTCTCGGGGCCGCTTCCTATCTGCTGGCCGTCGTGCTCATCGGTTTCGGCGGCGTGAAATTCATGACCGGCCTGCCTTTGCCGCGTCAGCGCATCGCCTGGGTGGCGGCCTTCATCCTCTCGGGTGCCTGTCTCCTCGGCATCCAACCCTGGTTTCTCCAGTCATGGAAAACGCATTTCAACATCCTTGGGCCCGGCGGTTGGTTCGGCCTGATCCTCGGGCAGACGGTGCTGGCCGGACTCCTCGGCCTCGTTGGTGCCTCCATCCTGCTCGGGGTTGTTTATCTCTCCAGCCTCATCCTCATGACCGGCACGCATCCGGTCGCTTTCGGCAAAATGCTCTTCACCGCCATACCGGATTGGTGGCGTCGACGGCGGGAGGAAAAAATCGAGCAAAAGCGCGCCGAGCAGGAGGCACGCGTCGAGGAGGCGCTGGCCACCACCCCACGGCTCAAACGCCCGACCCGCAGCCGCCGCGCGGCAAGCGAAGAGGTCGAGGAGGAGACTCCGGAGGAGCCCGTCGACAACACTCCCCCGCCCGTGCTGCCGGAACCGCGCATCATTGACACCGGCGCCATCCAGCCCCCGGCCCCGAAGAAGCCCGCGCCGCCAAAAGCCAACCCGCTGGGCGCGCCGCCCGACATCCACATCGAAAACTACCAGTTGCCCCCGCTTGACCTGCTCGACTCGGCCGATGCCAGTTCGCGCCAGACGGCCGATCCGGCCGAGTTGCTGGCCACGCAGGCGACCATTCTCGAGACGCTCAAGCAGTTCGGCCTCGAGGCCAGCGCGGGCGATATCACCCGTGGGCCGACCGTGACCCGCTTCGAGGTTTACCCGGCGCGCGGCGTGCGCGTCGACCGCATCCTCAGCCTCGAACGCGACATCGCCCGGGCCACCCGCGCGGAGAAAATCAACATCCTCGCGCCCATCCCCGGCAAGGACACGGTGGGCATCGAAATCGCCAACACGAAAAAGATCAAGGTCGTCTTCCGCGAGTTGCTCGAAAGCGTGGAATGGACCGAGTCCAAGGCCAAGATTCCGCTGGCACTGGGCAAGGATGTTTACGGCCGGACCATCATCGCCGACCTCGCCCAGATGCCGCACCTCCTCATCGCCGGCACAACCGGCAGCGGCAAAAGCGTCTGCGTCAACGCCATCATCGCCAGCATGCTCTACAAGTTCTCCCCGGAAGAACTGCGCTTCATCATGATCGATCCGAAGGTCGTCGAAATGCAGCACTACGGGAAACTCCCCCATCTGGCGGCCAACGTGGTGACCGAGCCGAAAAAAGTTCTCCTCGCCCTGCGCTACGTCATCGACGAAATGGAGCGCCGCTACCGCATCTTCGCCAAGTGCGGACTGCGCAACATCCACGGATTCAACTCGCGCCCGCAGGAGAAGAAAGAGGAGGAGAAGCCGCCCGGCCCGGAGGTTGAGGACGAGGGCGAAACGATCGAGCCGGCCGCGGAGGAAACCGTCGAAGCGGCCCGTCCGGCGGCCAAGGACGACGAGCTGAAAATTCCCGAGCGCCTGCCCTTCATTGTCGTGATCATCGACGAGTTGGCCGACCTGATGCAGACCGCGCCGGCCGATGTGGAGAATGCCATCGCCCGCATCACCCAGATGGCGCGCGCGGCCGGGATTCACATGATTGTCGCCACGCAGACCCCGCGGGCCGATGTCGTGACCGGCGTGATCAAGGCCAACATCCCCAGCCGCATCGCCTTCCAGGTCGCCTCCAAACTCGACAGCCGCGTGATTCTCGACGCCAACGGGGCGGACAAGCTGCTCGGCCAGGGCGACATGCTCTACCTGCCCCCCGGGACCTCGACGCTGGTCCGGGCCCAGGGTGTGCTCGTGACCGACGAGGAAATCCACCGGGTGGTCGACAGTGTTTCCGCCCAGGCCCAGCCGAGCTTTGACCCGGGGTTCCATGAGGCCATGACCTCAACCTCCGGGGGTGACGATGACGTGACCGAGGAAGACGAGGAGTTGGTGACCAAGTGCCTGGAAATCATCCGCCAGGAACGCAAGGCTTCGACCTCGATGCTCCAGCGGCGCCTGCGCCTGGGCTACACCCGGGCGGCGCGCGTGGTCGACATCCTGGAACAGCGCGGAATCGTCGGACCCAAGGACGGGGCCAAAGACCGTGAGATTTTGGTGGACTTGGACAACCCTTCTGACTGATGCATAGTGCCGTAGAACATGAGCGCGCCGACCGGACTTGATCTCAAGAAGATCCGCGAATCCAAGGGAATAACCTTGGAGCAGGCCGCTCGTGACACCTGCATGAGGAGCGCCGTGCTCGGAGCCCTCGAAGAAGTGGGCCACGGCGAGGACCTTCCGGCCATCTATGACAAACTTTCTCTCAGCATGTATGCGCGCTACCTCGGCGTGGACATGGAGATGACGCGGCGCGCGACCCGCACACCGGAAGGGGTTCGCGTCGCCCCGGTGGGCGTGCGGATCCGGCGGATGGGCCGGGCGATCAAGGCACCCCGCATTGACCCGGCGCAACGCAGCCGCCTGCTGACCATCGCGAAAACAGCCAGCGGCATCGTCGTTGTTGTCCTCGCGGTCGGCCTGTGGTCGCTCAATGCCAAACTCGAACGCCTCAACCTCGACGACCGGCCGGTGCACATTTCTGAAACCGCGGCCATGCCGAACGAAGCAAAGGTTCCGCCCCGCGAATCCGTGCCCCTCACGATCACGGGTGAAACCTTGTCCCTCGGCGGCCCGATGATCCCGCCCGGCGACGACAGCCGGGGCCTCAACCTGACTTCCTCGGGCCACGTCAGCCTCGAATAACTTCAATCCCGGGCGCCCTCCCCGCCCGCCGACCGGCATGGAAACACGCACCGCTCCAGCCCGCCCGAAGATCGGCATGGTCAGCCTCGGCTGCGCGAAGAACCTTGTTGATGCCGAGATCATGCTCGGCGGCGCCGCCCGCGGGGAGTTCGAGATCACCCGCGAACCGGCCGAGGCCGATGTGCTCGTCATCAACACCTGCGGGTTCATCGACACGGCCAAGGAAGAATCGATCGACACCATCCTCGAGATGCATGACCGCCGCATGCGGGAGAATCCGGGGCAGAAAATCATCGTCAGCGGCTGCCTGGCCCAGCGCTACCACGACCAGTTGCGGGAGGAAATCCCCGAGGTGGATGCGCTGATCGGTTTGGACCAGATCGCCCGTTTTCCCGAAATCGTGCGGGAAGTGCTGGCCCGGCCGGTGCCGGAAATCCCCGCGCCGCTCGATTTGGTCACCCGCCAGTCGCGCTACATCCCCGACTACGACACGCCCCGCTTTCTCCTCACCCCGCGTCATTCGGCCTACCTCAAAATCGCCGAGGGCTGCAACCACCCGTGCTCGTTTTGCGTCATCCCGCAGATGCGGGGACGCCACCGCAGCCGGACCATTGCCTCCGTCGTGGCCGAGGCGCGGCAACTCGTGGCCAACGGCGTGAAGGAGATCAACCTCATCAGCCAGGACACGACCTACTTCGGCATGGATTTGTGGACGGAAAAAGCCGGACCGCGTCAGCCGGTCGATTCGTCCCGCGGCCCGACGCTCTCGCGCTTGCTCGAGGAGTTGGACCAGATTGACGGCGAGTTTTGGATCCGCCTTCTTTACACGCATCCGGCGCACTGGAGCGGAGAGTTGATCGAGACCATCGCGCAAAGCCGCAAGGTCGCCCGCTACATCGACATGCCGCTGCAACACATCCACGCGGACATGCTGTCGACCATGCGCCGGGAAACCTCGCGCCAGCACATCGAGGACCTCATCGTGCAACTGCGCGAAGGCATTCCGGGACTCGGCCTGCGCACGACCTTCATCATCGGCTTCCCCGGCGAGACGGAGGAACACTTCACATCCCTCCTTGAATTCATTGCCCGCGTCCGCTTCGAGCGCCTCGGGGTCTTTGCCTACTCGCAGGAGGAAGGATCGCGGGCGGGCAAGATGGACGGGCAGATTCCCACCGCGGTCAAAAACCGCCGTCACCGGCGGGCCATGCAGTTGCAGCAGCAGATCGCGCGGGAACATGCGGCCAAACGGTGCGGTCAGGTCCTGCGTGTGCTGGTCGAGCAACCGCTCGTGGCGCGGTCCGAGCACGATGCGCCGGAAGTGGATTGCCGCGTGTTGCTCGAAGAGCCGCTGCCCGCGGGCGAATTTGCCGACGTGCGCGTGACCGGATCGCAAGTCTACGACCTGACGGCTCAGGCCGTGTAGGAAGACTCCACCCGCTCGGCCACGTCGAGGTAACCGTAGTCGACCTCGTAAATTTGCTTCATGCAATCGAGGCACTTCCCGGCGTCACCCATCCGCTCGTAGACCAGGCCCAGATTGTAAAGGATGTCCTTCTTCGGCCCGTCCATCCCGGGAATCTCCGAGGCGGCGTCGTTCAGGGTCTTGGCCGCCAGATCGAGCATGTTCAACTCGCTGTAGCATTTGCCCAGCATGTTGAGTGCGCGGGTGCGCGTGTTGGGATTCGAACGCGCCTTCTGCAACTCCGGGATGGCCTCCTTGTAGTGGGCGGCAAGGACCATCTGCTCACCCAGTTCGAAACGGAACTGCAGGTCGGTCGGGTTGCGCTCAACCCGCTTGCGCGCTTCGCCCAAGGTTTGTTCGGCCCGTCCGCGCCGCAGCTCGTCCAACTCGGCCCGGAGGGCCGGAGCGGCCGGGTCGTGGGGATCCATGACGGCCAAAGTTTTTTCTTTCTCGATGATGGCGCAGGTCAGGATGCGCACTTCGATGTCGCTGATCTTGCGCAGCAAGCCGGGGTCGGTCTCGTTGGCCAGGCCCGAGAGGTAGCGGAAATACTGGAGGGCGTTTTCGTAGTCGTCCGTGTTGAAATAAATGTCGGCCAGCTTGCGCGCCGCCTCCCGGTCGGGTGTGCCGGCCTCGTGGGCTTCGTAAACGATGCGCGCGAGGTCCTCCGGTGTCTCGCTGGCGGTGACGACGTTTTCGTCCGCGGCTGACTGCCGCATCTTGACCAGATCCGAGAAGGACGCCTTCTCCAGACCGCCGCGCTGCATGGACTTGCGTGCCGCCGCTTCCTTGGCCTTCTCGCGTGCATCCAGATCGCCCGGCGTGCGGCGCAGGATTTCGTCGAACACGTTGCCCGCTTCCTCAAACGCCTCGATGCGCATGAGGTAATCCCCCAGCTCCAGTCGCGCCTTGGTATTTTTCGGATCGAGCGAAGGCGTTTCGAGGGCGAAACGGGCGATGGCTTCGAAGGTGCGGACTCTTTCGCGCGAGACCTCGAGCTTCTTGCCCGCGGCCGCGCTGGCCACCTCATCCGCCGCCGAAACCACCTCGGCCTCGAGGGTGCGGGCGGTCGTCCGCTCGGCTGCGGCGACAAACTCCGCCGCTTCAAAAAGGTCCCGGTTGGGACCGGTGCCGGTGGGGTCGCTTTCCAGCCCTTTCTCGGCCGCGGCCAGGGCCTCCTGCCAACTCCCGGCCTCAAGCAGTTTGCGGACCTTGCTTTTGCCGAGGGAAAGGCCGCCGCCGGACATGCCGAGGAAACTGGATTTTCCCCGTGAGCCCATGACTTCGGCTTCCCGCAGAAGTTTCCGGCCGGCCAGGAACTCCGGCTCTTCGGCCACGAGCGGCTGCAGCATGCTCACGACCAGCGCGTGATTGCCCATCTCAAGCGCGCTGAGGGATTTGAGGTAAACGTTCCGCTTGGGGGTCGGCAGGTCTTTTTCGGTCTTCACGCGAGAGGAAGTAACTACCATTCCGCGCGGCGGCGCGCAATAAGCGTCAAACCGCGTCCGCCGGGGCCGGATAGCTGCCGAGAATGAGGGTCAGGGAACAAACCCCGGCCAGGTCCTCCAAGGCGCGGGCCACTTTCGGCTCCTGCGCATGACCGACGATGTCGGCGAAAAAGTAGTATTCCCACGGGCGGCGCTTCGACGGACGGCTCTCGATGCGGCTCAGGCTGATCCCTGATTTTTCGAACGGAGCCAAGGCATGGGCCAGGGCTCCGGGTTGGTCTTTGACCGCAAACATGACCGACGTCATGTCCACCCCCGACATCCCGGCAGGCTTCCGACCGATGACAAAAAATCTCGTCACATTGCCGGCCGCGTCCTGAATCGATGGCGCGAGCAGCGAAAGGCCGAAAAGCTCACCGGCCGCATTGCTCGCGATGGCGGCGGTGCCGGGCTCGGCTGCCGCCAGCTCCGCGGCGCGCGCCGTGCTCGAAGCCTCGACGCATTCGATGGCGGGCAGGTGCTGCGACAGCCACTGGCGGCATTGGCCGAACGGCTGCGGGTGCGAGTAGATTTTGCGCACTCCGGCGAGGTCACCCCGGCCGAGCAGATTCAACTCCACCGGCAGATAGACCTGGGCGCAGATCTGCACCGTCGTGTCCATGAACCGATCAAGCGTCGCGCTGACCGCACCCTCGAGTGAATTCTCGATCGGCACCACCCCGTAGTGGGCCCGTCCGCGTTCGACCGCCTCGAAAACTTCCGCCACCGTCCGCTCCGGCACCAGCGTCACGGCCCGGCCGAAATGAGCCAGCGCGGCGGCATGACTGAAGGTCGCCTGCGGCCCCAGATACGAAACCACGATGTCCTGCTCGAGCGCGCGCATGGACGAGAGAATCTCACGGTAAACCGCCCGCAAGGATGACTCCGGCAAGCGGCTGCGGTTGGCCGCCGCGAGGCGCCGCAACAACGCCTCCTCCCGCTCGGGGGCGTAATAGGGCTCGCCCGTTTTTTCTTTCAGGCGGCCGACCTCAAGCACCAGATCGGCCCGCTCCCGCAGCAAATCGAGCACCCGGTCGTCCACCGCATCAATCTTCTCCCGCAGGTCGAAGATGGTCATGATGGCACCTCCTGCTCCGCCGCCGGGGTCAGCTCCGCCGAGGCAACCTCCGCCGGCTCCTCCAGCGCGAGCGTGGGCTGATCGGGCTCCGGGGTCGCGGCGACCGGAAGCTCCACCCGGCGCAGCTCGGCACAATTCGGCAACTCATCGAGTTCGCGCAAACCAAAGTGCTCGAGAAAAAATTCTGTCGTGCCGTAGAGCAGCGGACGCCCGGGCAAATCCGCGCGGCCGGTGATGCGGATGACCCCGCGCTCGAGCAAAGTCTGCATGACGCCATCCACATTGACCCCGCGCACCGCCTCGATGTCGGCCCGCCCGATCGGCTGGCGGTAGGCCACGATGGCGAGAGTTTCGAGAGCCGAGGGACTCAGCCGCGCCGGACGGTTTTCGGGAAACAGCTGACGCACCCACGGGGCCGTCGCCGGCGTGGTCACGACCTTCCAGCCGGCCGCGCTTTCGACCAGACGGAAGCCCCGTTCCTGTGTCTCGTATTCGGCCTGCAGCTCCTGCAGGCCCGCGGAAATTTCGTCCGGCTTCGTCCGCGCCAACGCCGCCACCATCTCATCCTCCGGCGCCGCCGAGGCCGCCCCGCGCAGATGGCTCGCGCACTCCGCGGCGGAAAGCGCCTTGTCGGAGGCGAAGAGCAGGGATTCGAGGACGCGGGAAAGTTGGTTCATGAACAACGGTCTTGGGCTGGGCGTGGAGGATTTGCCATTTGTCGCGGCGCTTCAACCGCGAAATACCGGATCAGGCGTCAATCTGGGCGCCCCCGCGGCGCCGGAGCATGATTTCGCCGAAGGCGTCCGTCTGCTCGACCAGCACGTGGCGCAGCCGCACCAGCTCGAGCAGGGCCAGAAAGGTGGCCACGATCTCGCCCCGCGTGTGCTGCCCGGCGAACAACTCCTCGAACCGCAGCGGCTCGGTTTGCGGCAGCACCCGCAGGACGAATTCGATCTTCTCCGAAACGGTGAAACGGTCGGCCTCAATCTCGCGCTCCGCCCCCTTCTGCTTTTCCAACCGGGCCAGCACGCGCTGGAAGGCCGCGATGAGGTCGAGCGCGCCCACCTCCCCGGCGAGCAGGGTCGCCCCGCCATCCGGGGCCGGGGCCGACGGGCTGCGGCCGAACAAACGCGCGGCCAACTCCTCGCGGCTGCGCAGGTCGCCCGCCGCCTCCTTGAATTTCTTGTATTCGATCAATTGCCGGATCAGCTCCCACCGCGGATCCTCGTCCTCGCCCTCTTCCTCGACCGGCCCCTGCAAGTCGACCGGCAGCAGCGTGCGGCTCTTGAGAAAGAGAAGATTCGCGGCCATGACGATGAACTCTCCGCCGATCTCGACGTCGATTGATTCCATCGCCTCGAGGTATTCGAGGTATTGGCGCGTGATCCGCCCGATTTCGATGTCGTAAATGTCCACCTCGTCCCGCCGCACGAGATAGAGCAGCAGATCGAGCGGGCCCTCGAAAACGTCGAGTTTGACCTGGTAGGCCGCGTCCATCACGGCCGGCGGCTAGATCCCACGGCGGCGGCGCTCCGCGGCCTGCTGCGCCTTGTGCTTTTTCCCCGTGACCATGCGCGTCTTCCGCTTGGCCAGTTGCTGGGCCACCTTGGCCATCACGAGATCGATGGCCGCATAAAGATCGCTCTCGCGGTCTTCGGCATGAACGTCCTTACCCGGGAGGGCGAGGTGGACCTTGACCACATAGTTGTCCTTCTTTTTTGACTCGTCGTGCATCAGGACCACATGGGCGCCGATCACGCGGTCGGTGTGCTGGTCGAAATGGGCCAGCTTGGTGGCAACGTAGGAATGGATGGCACCCGTGAGGACAAGGTGCCGGGGGCTGAGGTGGATTTGCATACGCCCCCAATAAACCACTCCGGGCGCCCCGCGGCCAACTCAAATGGGCCTACGCCTGCTCGGCCTCGGCCATGATCAGCCTGGCCGCGTTGGCAAACCTCTCGCGATTACGCTTTCCCTTGATGCTCTGCAAGGCCGCTACCTCGACCGCGCGGGCCGAGTCGGCATCTTGGTAAACCCGCAAATAAATTTCCATCACGCGCAGATGAGGAACGATTTCCGTCGGATGGGCCGCGGCCAGCTCGGCATAGGCCTCGATGGCTCCGGCATAGTCGCTGGCCGCCAGCCGTCCCTCCGGAATGCTATACATCGGTTGCGGCCCGCTGTGCCGGTCCCCCGGCATGAACAGAGTTGAAGCCCACTCGCCGAGCAGACCGGCCAGCGGCCGGGCCAGCAGCGCCGCGCCACCGAACAGGGCGCCGAAGGACGTCACGATATACAACATTCCCTCGCGCCCGCCCTTCTGGTGGCCGGTGGAGGACAACCACCACCACAAACCGGCGCAGACCAAAACCCCGACCGCGCGCAGGATCAAAGCGATCATGCGTCGCATCCTGCCACAACCCTGCGCGGCACGCAGGAAAATTATCCGTTTGCCACCGGCCGCCCAATTTGGTGCGTTGACGGGCCTCACCATGCGCATCCGAGCTTTTCAAGGACTTGTCCCACCCGCCCACCTCGCCGCCGATCTGGCCTCGCCCCCCTACGATGTCCTCGATACGACCGAGGCCCGCACGATCATCGCCGCCCAACCGCACAGCTTCCTGCGCGTCGTCCGCGCCGAGGCCACCATGGACGGCGATCCGGATCCCTACAGCCCGGCGGTCTACGCGCAGGCGCAAAGAAATTTCGCGCAAGTGCAGGCCGACGGCGAACTCGTCCGCGAGTCCGCCCCGCAAATCTACCTCTACCGCCAGATCATGGGCACCCACACCCAGACCGGCCTCACCGCGGTCTGCCATGCTGATGACTACTCCGCCGGACTGATCAAGAAGCACGAAAAGACCCGGCCCGACAAAGAAGATGACCGCGTGCGCCTCAACACCGCCCTCTGCGCCCACATCGAGCCGGTCTTTCTTGCCTTTGATTCGACGGACGAGATCAACGCGCTGATGGAGGACACCGCCCGACGCGAGCCGCTCTTCGATTTCACCGCGCCGGATGGCGTCCGGCACATTTTCTGGCGCATGCCCGACGCAGCCGCCGTGACGCGGGCCTTTGCCGCCGTGCCGCATTCCTACATCGCCGACGGCCACCACCGCTCCGCCGGCGCCGCGCGGGTCGGACTGGCCCGGCGAGAGAGCAATCCTCAGCACACCGGGGAGGAGGACTACAACTGGTTCCCCGCCGTTCTCTTTCCGCAGGATCAACTGCAGATCCTGCCCTACAACCGCCTCGTGGCCGACCTCAATGGCCTGCACCCGGAGGAATTCCTCGTCCGCGTGAGCCACGCCGGCCGCCTGCAACCGTCGGCGCCGCCCGTCGCGGCCCGGCCAGGAAGCGTCTCGATGTATCTCGGCGGCCATTGGCTCGGGCTCGAATTCGATCCCGCCACCGCGACCGATCCGGTTTCGCGCCTCGACGTCAGCCTCCTCCAAAACGGCATCCTGGCCCCCATCCTCGGCATCGACGACCCCCGCACGAGCAAACGCATCGGCTTCGTCGGCGGCATCCGCGGCACGGATTACCTCCGCACCGAGGTCGACACCAAACGTGCCGCCGTCGCCTTCTCGCTGCACCCCGTGACCATGCGGCAATTGATGGACATCGCCGACGCCGGCCAAATCATGCCGCCCAAAAGCACCTGGTTCGAACCAAAGCTCCGCTCAGGTCTGTTCGTGCACACGTTCTGACGCGTCGCCCGTTATCCCCGGCGGCAGAAGGTCATGGGGCAACGGTTCTGAGCCTTGTGCCGCCTAGCTGATTGGTTTGGAGGTTTTTTCTCCGCCACATCTTCCGGTCACGCCGCGCACGCCCGGCGCGTCTCGCACAACTCTCTTGAATCACCGGGGTTTAACAGTGCATGAAATCGCTCGCGCTTGCTGCTGCCGCTCTCTCATGCACGGTCGCCCTCCAGCGTGCATCTGCCGCCACAGACGAGGCGACAGCAAACCCCAATATCATCCTCATCTACTCCGACGACGTGGGTCTCGGTGACATAGGTTGCTGCGGTGGTCCCTTCAACACGCCCAACATCGACCGGCTCGCGGAGAGCGGAACGCGCTTCGAGTATTGTTACTCCACCCCCTTGTGCGGGCCATCACGATGCCAGACCCTCACCGGACGCTATCCGTTCCGCACCGGACTGAACTCCAACCACAGCCAAAACGCGGTCAGTCCAGACCGCGAGGTGATGCTCCCCACGGTGATGAAGAAAGCCGGATATGCCACAGCCAGTGCGGGCAAGTGGGGCCAGATCTGTCTCGAGCCGCGCGATTGGGGTTTCGAGGAGTATCTCGTCTTCAAAGGCGGCGGACGCTACTGGTCGTCGCAGGCAAAAAGTGCCGGTGCCTACAACCTCAACGGAGATGAGAAGGTGATGAAGGACGATGAATACATGCCCGATCTGCTGCATAGCTTCGCGGTCGATTTCATCACACGAAACAAGGACAAGCCGTTCTTCCTCTACTATCCGATGTCGAGCATCCACGGCCCCATCCTCCCCACGCCCGACTCAAAGGAAGCGGCCGATAAGGACCAGCTTTACGCCGATAACATCGAATACATGGATAAGCTCGTCGGAAAACTCATGTCCGAACTCGACCGGCTGAAGCTGCGCGAGAAAACGATCGTCCTTTTTACTGGTGACAACGGCACGGCGAAGTTCGGCGCCGAGAAGGCCACCGTCGATGGCCGCAAGATCAGCGGCATGAAGGGCACCATGCTCGAGGGTGGCAGCCGCGTGCCCCTCATCGTCAGTTGCCCGGGCACTACCCCGGCCGGGAAGGTGAATCATGACCTTGTCGATTTCAGTGATTTCTTCTCCACCTTCGCCCAACTCGGCGGGGCCCCGCTGCCTGAAGGCGTGACCCTTGACAGCCATAGTTTCGCCCCGCAGATCCAAGGAAAGGAAGGCGCGCCCCGCGAATGGTGCTACGTCGAACTCGACGGCAGATCCTACGCCCGTGATGCGCGCTACAAGCTCACCAATCGGGGCGAGCTCTTTGATTTAGGGAACGCTCCGTGGGAGGAGATCCCTGTCGCTTCCGACACCAAGGACGAAGCCGCGGTGGCAGCGCGCGCCAAACTCCAAGCCGTCCTCGACGAACACCCCGCGAAGCCGGCGGCGCCCGGCGGGGATAAGAGGAAAAAAAACAAGGGCGGGCAAAAAAAAGCGCGACTGGCCTCCTAAAAAACTGCCACGGCAAAGATTCCGCCCATACGACGCCCCGCTGGAGCAAGGCACTCCATGGGCGCATGGAGAGGGGTGGAGCTTCCGCCGCCCGTTTGCTCCTTCAATGTTGCGCCTCGGGCAGCCGACCGTAAGCCACGAGCTTGCCCTTCTTTTTGAACATCCCGAGAAATCCGCCGTGTCCCCCGTAGGGCACGCGCGGTTGTAGTTTGTAAATCCCGACCCCGCGCGAGTTCTGCGACCCGGCCATGAGCAAATTGCCTTTCTCGTCGCGCCCCACGTAGACCATCACGTGGGTGACCGGCGGTTGGCGCTGGGGTTTGTAGGTGTGTTCCCAAAACAAAAGGTCGCCGGGCCGCAGGCGCTGGGCCCACCACTTGAGATCCGGGGTGCCACCGAACAGCCCCCCCACCCGCTTCAGCTTGCCCTGACGGCGGACATATTCGTATTGCGCCGACGCGGTGCGCGGCAAATCGACCCCGGCCGTGCGGCTGATCAAGTAACGCGCGGCATTCGAGCAATCCATGGCCCAGCGCTCACCCTCCCCCTCGACGGCGACCGATGCGCCATAGGAAATGCCCTGCCCCTGCAAGGCGAGAGCCTCACTCATCAGAACGCTCTCCGCCCGCACGCCCCCGGGGCCCAGACCAAGAAGTGCGACAACAACCAGCCGGAAACGGCTCATCGGTTCAAATTAAGCCGCCCGGCTTCTTTTGTCCACGTTCCCGGAAATGCCCTTCGCGGCTGGGCCCGCGCTGTGCTAAAGAATGGCGATACCCATGCCTGAAAAACTCCGACTCCTCGCCGTGAAGGCGGTGGCCCTGATCTTTCTGTTCTCCGCCGGATGCGAAACCATGCCGCTGGAGGCTTCGCCGAATTTCGCCGGCGACATGGTGGTGGTGACCGACTACGCACCATTCTACCGGCTCGGGCCGCAGCAGGCCGGCGGCGCAGATCGCAGTCTGCGCACGGGCGAGCGCGTCATGCTGCAGCGCAAGGAATTCGGCTACAGCCGTGTGCAGTTGGAAGACGACCAGCTTGGTTACATGGCCAACGAGGACCTGCAACCCGCCCCGGTGGAGCCGCGGCGCAAGGCAGACAAGCGCAAAGCAGGCCAGAGCGGGGAACCCCGGGTCTACGAGGATGACAACTACGACAACATGCCCCTGCCCGATCCGAATTTGAACATCCTTCCGGAGGACATTCCGCTCGAGCCGCTGCCCGACCTCATGCCGGAGGAAGAGCCCGCACCAACGCCGCCCGCCACGCCCGAGCCCGCCCCGGTCAAAGAAAAATTGCCCGAGCCCACGCCCGCTCAGGAGCAGACGCCGGTTTCCACCTCGACGTAGCGCGGCGTCAGCCGCCGGGCCCTAATTCTCCTCGCCCTTGATCACCTGCTGGACGAGCCGCTCGTCCTCCTCGACCAACCGGATCCATGTGGCCCGGAATTGCGGGTCGTAGCGGTGATCCATCATCTCCGCCAGCTTCCGCCGTCTGACCACCAATTCCGCCAGCACCGGCGCCAACTCCTCATGTGTGTCGCGCAGAATGCGCAGCGACGAGGCCTCGCGGTCCCACAGCGTGGCGAAGGATCCGGCAAACTCCATCGCGGCATGCGGCTCGTCGCGCTCGGCCGGATGAAAGATGTCCTCCGGCGGGGGCCGCAGGCCGAGCAGGCGCGGCGCGAGGTAAATGTTGGCCAGAATGCCCTCGCGGTATTTCTGCCGCGCCGCCTGGTCATCGCCCTCCATGGCCAGCGTCAACGCCCAGGCAAAACTCAGCCACGCGTGCGGCATGTCGCCTGCGTAACGGCGTTCATACTCGCGAAAAAACAACGACACCTCCTCCTGCTCATCGGCGAGGAGGAGAAACAGCGGGGTGTAAAAGCGCGCGCCCAAATGATCCGGCGGATCGAATTCGAGCAGCCGCTGACCCAACTCCGCCGCCTCGGCCACCCGCCCCAGATGCCAGGTGCAGAGCATTTGCACAAAGAGCGCGCGCAGCAGCGGACGCGTCGCGCGATCCGTCCACCACTGCACCCCGCGACGCCGCAGCAGCGACGAGTCAATCGCCTCGATCTCCCGCGCCATCTCGAGACCGCGCAGGTAGGCTCCCACTTGAAACTCCATCTCGGCCAGCTCGATCCTCGCCAGCGTGCTGAGCGGGTCCAGCTCGGCCGCCTTCTCCAGCGCCGCCCGGCGTTTGCGCGGCGAATGCAAACGGCTGACGTTGCGAACCAGACCCTCGGCCACCGCCGATTTCGAAAGCGAGGACGGACGCGTCGGTTGCTGCCGCCCGGAGGCCGCAAGATCGGTCTGCAGCCGCGCCTCGTGCGGCGGAGGGATGACCAGCTTGACCTTCGTCCGCCAATCCCGACCGAAAAATTTCCAATCCTCCGGCACCCACTCCGGCGCCTTCCAAATCAGCAACTGGTCGGGCGCCCCGAGATCGTCGAAGTGCCGCGCCACCCAATCCTCCGCCTGCAACTGGTCCAACTCGGCGAAAACCTGCGGCGGGACCAGGGGCGAAAAATCCGACCCGGTGAGCAACAAGACGGTGGGCAGAAAAAAATCCTCCTCGACCGGCAGAGGTTCGGACAAATCCACCCAGCACAACGACCAGACGGCTGGGGCATTTTTCAGCGGCTGGATCATGCCGCCGCCTTCTCCCGCGCCGCCGCGCCCCACGCCACCTCGACCCGCTGCTTGCGGCCCAGGCGGTCGTGATAAAACACCTCACCGTGCTGCATCCCGTATTCGTGCACGAGACGCGTCACCTTCACATCGAAACAACAATACCGCGCCACCTCCAACTTGCGCCCCTCGCGCCACCACTTGATCGCGTCCAAGCCATCCGCCGTCTTGCCGCAGCCCAGCGTGGATTGCGAGACAGCCTCCAGGCCGATGCGATGGCCGATTTTCTGCTCGAGTGAAACCATCAGATCAAGCGTGGGCACGCTGTGGGCCAGATCGATCACGGTGTAACCCATGAGCACCTCGTAATCGAAGTTGATCAGATTGAACCCCACGACCAAGTCGGCCCGCTGGAGCTGCTCGACCAGATCATGCACGCGCTCCTCGCTGTAAATCGTGTAGCGGCCCGAGCCCGTGCTGTAGGTCGCCCCGACGGACATGCCCATCGCCGCCTTCTTGTCCCAGCCGCCCGCGTCATTCGCCGTCCGCTGGGTTTCCAGATCGAAATAGACAATATCCCTAGCCATCGACCCGCATTTGTAACCGCGGCGCGGGGCCGCGGCAATCGCCGCTTGAGCCGCGCCAGCCGCTGCGCTTTAGTGGAGGGCCGCCAAGCACTCGTAGCTCAATTGGATAGAGCGTCGGCCTCCGAAGCCGAAGGTTGTGGGTTCGACCCCCGCCGGGTGCAGATGTTTTGCCGCCTCTTCTGCGGATTCCCAGTTACCTTGGAGCTCACGGCGCGATGGGATCGGGACACACGTCGCGGCGCTGGCAGCCGACGCACTGGTGGCCGAGGAAAATCTCGTCGATGTGGTCCATGGCCCGGAGCACGTCGGCCTTGTCGGTGAGCAGCACGCCCGCCTCGAAATTGCGGCGGTGCGGGCTCTTGGGCCCGAGGCCGGCGCCCGTGAGGTTGGGCGAGCCGATGAAGGCGACGCGGGCATCGACCACGACGATCTTGGAGTGGACGCGGGGACAGAGGGCGCGTTCGAAGAGATCCTCGTTGAGCAAATCGGGGAAGCGGTCGAAATCCTCGCGGAACCGCGGACCGGGCTCCTTCGCGTGCAGGAGGCGCACCTGCACCCCCTCGCCCACCTTCTCGGCCAGCACTTGCAGAAACGGGACGAAGCGTCGGCCGCGCCCCACGTGCATGTCCTTGATGTCCGCCGTGGCGATCCAGACCAACTCGCGGGCGGCGGGGATCAACTCACGGATCACCCGCTCGTGGATCTCGGCGTTGAAGAGCAGTTCGTGCGGCATCGGGTCGGGGCCAAAGGCCTGGAATCCGGTCTACGGCGCGACGACGCGGTCTCCGCGGCTCTTGTAATATTCGTAGCGCTTGCGGACCGCGGCGATGTAGGCGCGGGTGCTGGCGATGTCCATGGCCCGGCTCAGCTCTTCGGCCGAAATCTGCGCGCCGCCAGCCCAGCGTTTCACGCGGCTGCGGCCGGCATTGTATTCGCCGAGGGCAAAGGGCAGCGGGTCCTCCTGGGCGGACCAGTGCTTGAGCGCATTGCTCAGATACCAGGTGCCGACTTCAATGTTGGTTTTCGCATCGAGGAGATCCTCCGGCACGAAGGTCTCGATCTCCTCCGCCGCCACCCAGTCCTGCGCCGCCGGTTCGGTCACCTGCATGAGACCGCGCTCCCCATGACCACCGAGTTTGTCGTGATGAAAGCGGCTCTCCTGCCAGATGACGGCTTTGACCAGCAGAGGGTCGACCCCGTGCCGGGCCGCGCTGCTGGCAATGGCCGCATCGTGCGAGTCGTGCCGACCCAAGCTGAGCCACGCACTCAAGCGGTAGGACGGATCGCTGTCCGTCGCGACGAGAATCCCAATGCCAGCAGCCAAGAGCATCGCGGCGGCCACAAGGGCGTAGATGATACGCAGGGACATAACTGATCAGGGTAACTGTTCGCGGGCCTTGTTGCCAGAACGAGTGGCCCGTCAGGAATGGCCGGCCGCGTGCCACCAGGCAGCGAGGGACTCGGACCAGCGGCGGGTGGCCGCGGCGTCCGGCCTGACTTCGACCAACCGACGCCGTCCCGGGGGCCATGGATCACCGGCGGCGGCCAGGGCCGCGTAATGCCAGCCGAACATGTCGGCCCAGCCGCGAAAATTCAACCCGTGGGCATTGCGAAAGGCCTGATGTTTGAACATACGGTCGAAGATGGCCCCGCCGCCGTTGTTGAGCACGGCGATGGTGAGGCTTGCCTCGGGCATTTGCTCCGCAGGCCAAAGACCCGGCAGATCGTAGAGGGCGGAGAGGTCGCCGATGATGGCCGCCGTCGGGCGCACGGGGTCGGCCAATCCGAGGGAGGATGAGACCAAACCATCGATGCCATTGACCCCGCGGTTGGCGAAAAATGTTCGCTCGTCCGTCCGCCGCCGCGCGACCAAATCCCATTCACGGATCGGCAGGCTGTTGCCGAGAAAGACACGCGCCGCATCGGGCAGAAGTTCGTCGAGCGCAAGAACCAGAGCAGCCTCACTCCGCGGTTCCACCGCGAGCGACTCGATGACAAACCTCTCCGCCGCGCGATCAAGGGCGAAGAGCGCCTCGTGGCCGCCCCCGGGAGGCGCATAGTTGCGGCACACCGGTAAGAACCGGTCAAGAGGCACAACCGGGTCGGGCCGGGCCAGGCCGGGAAGATCAACCCGCGAAACGTGGAGCACGGGGTGTCCGAAATCCTCCAACTCGCGCCAGTAGCGCGGGGTGGGCACGCCGCCGAGGCGCAGCACTCCGTCGCAAGCGCGGCGGCATTCCGGGGTGAGAAGAATCCGCTCGCCGCCGCGCAGGCTGGTTTTCTGCAAGGCGGCGTGGCCGCGCAATTGCGAGACGGCTTCGAGATAAAGCGGCGAGTCAAGCGACGCCAGCCACGGAGCCAAAGCGCGCGCGTCATCCGGACGCAGCGAGGAAACCAAGACCAATGGCCGGCGCACCCGCGAAAAAAAATCATCGCAGGCGGCACGCACTTCGGTCTCCGTCATCCACGGCGTCGCTCCAGCAGGGCCGGGCGGGGCCGGGTCGAAGTCGACCGCGAGCGGTTCGCCGCCCAGCGGCTCGTCGAAGCACACATTGAGATGGAGCGGCCCCGCCACAGCGGGCAGGTCGCCGCCGAGTTGTCCGGGCGCCTCAAGATCCAAGACCGGCGCACGGGCCGCGGCGAAAAGAGGAACCTGGTCGATCGTTTGCGGCGCGCCGGTGCCGCGCAACCGGCGGGGGCGGTCGGCCGTGACGACGATGAGCGGCAGCCCCGAGTGGGCGGCTTCAAGCACCGGCGGGAGCAACTCCGCCGCAGCCGTGCCCGACGTGGTGACGACGGCCACGGGTGCGTTGTCGCGACGGCAGCGACCGAGGGCAAAGAATCCGGCACTGCGCTCCTCGAAAAACGAAACGAGATCAAACGCCCCGCGTGCCGCGTCGGCGGCGAGAATGAGAGGCGCATTGCGTCCGCCCGGGCAGAGGCAAAGGGTGCGGACTCCCGCGGCGTGGAGGGCGGCGAGAATTTCGGCCGCCAGAATCCGGTTGGTCTCCCCGGCGCTCAAAGCCCGAGATTGCCGCGCGTGGCAGCGAGTTTGAGCCGCAGTTCGGCGGTTTCGCGCTCGAGCTTGCTCGCCGGGACGAGACCGCATCCGGCCCCGCAGCGGGCTCCGTGCGCATCCCATTGCACATTGCGGATACCCACCAGGCAGCGGGCCGCGCCACCGGGCAGGGCGAGGCCGAACGGCGCGGCGAAATGTCCGCGGGGCGCGGAGTCGAGCTGGGGCAGCCATTCGCGCCAACGTTCGCGCGGTGCGGTGCCGACCGCGGGGGTGGGATGGAGGCGACGAACCAATTCGTCGAACGCCACCGGCGCGGACGGGGCGAGCCGCAGATCGGTGCGCAGGTGGGAGAGAATGCCGATGCGCCACAGGCGGGTGGCCCCGCGGGTCACGGGACCGAGCGGCGCGAGTTGTTCGGCCAGATCCTCCAAGACGATGCCGTGCTCCGAGCGTTCTTTCGGATCGTCCATCATTTCATCCGGCGCCGCGCCAGCCCGTGCGGTGCCGGCCACCGCCATGGTGTGGATTTCCACCCCGTCATCGCCGAAGAGCAATTCGGGCGAAGCCCCGAGAACTCCGGTCGCGCGATCCCAGCATCCGTAGGGCATGAGGCCGGAGGGAAGATTGGCCATGGCGCGGAGGGCGCGCGCCCGGTCGGCCTCGTCGAGCGTCCGGTCGCAGGTTTCGAACACGACCGGCACGGCCTTGCGCAGTTCCCCGCGGCCCAGCGCGCCGCCAACTTTAACAAACGCCGCCGCAAAGGCGCCCTCTTCGAATCCGCGCCAGACACGCGGACGGATCTCCCCGTCGAGGTGCTGGGCCAGGCCATCCGGCGAAACCGCGGCGGCATGCGGGTAGAGCAGCCAGGGCGTGGGATGGGTCAAAAAGAAATCCGGCGCGTAGAACGAGGGCCGGGCCGGATCGGGCCGCGCGCACTTTTCAGGCGCCCCCCAGCCGATGATCCAACGGTCGTCCGACCACGCGAAGGCGGCTCCGCAATGGAGAAAATCCCGGACCTGCTCAAGCCCCGGGGCGGCGCAGCGGCGCCACGCTTCGGCCGGATGGCTAGTGGTCGCGATTTCGACGGGTTTCACTCTAGAAAATTACGCCCGTCGGGCCCGGCGGGATTCCGCCGGTCCTAGCGGCGCAGTTGGCGCTCGGCCTCCAGCCAGTCCGACTGCGGGTCGCCGGGCAATCCCAAGTTGCGACGGCGTTCGGCGATGTAATAGGCCTGCAGGGCGATCTCCCCGTTGGACACGGAGCTGATGAGGCCGACAACCTTGGATGCGCCGGCGCGGCGCTCGATGACCACGCGGGCGGGGGCGGCGGTGGTGGCGCGGGGACGGGCGGCGGCAGGCTTGCGGACGGGAGCGGCTTTCTTGGCCGGGCTCTTCTTCGCGGCGGATTTGGCCGGCTTGGCGGCGGTTTTTTTCGTGGCTTTGGGCATAACGTTGGGTTTCTTGACCAGCCCAATTAACGTTGGCCTGCCCGATGGGGCCAAGTTTTTTCGTGTGGGCCAGGGGCTGGCTGGCCGTTTTTTCGGTTTTTTTGCCGGGCTGGCAGGTTTAGAGTCGGGCCATGGGAATCTCTCTCGGCGAATTTTTTATCCGCTGGTTTGTCACCGCGGTGGCGGTTTTTGTCGCGGCCTGGATTGTGCCCGGCATTGATTACACCACATGGACCGGACTGGGCCTGGCCTCGCTTCTGCTCGGGATCGTCAATGCTCTAGTCCGGCCGGTGCTGCTGATTCTTTGCCTGCCGCTCATCCTCGTCACGATGGGGCTCTTCATCCTCGTGCTGAACGCCCTTCTCCTTTGGTTTGTCTCCGGCATTCTGCCCGGCAGTTCCTTCACCGTGGCCGGCTTCGGTGCGGCGTTCTGGGGTGCGCTGGTCATCAGCATCGTCAGCTGGGTGCTGAGCGCGTTCTTCCGCGGCAGTGACGGGCACATCTATCCGGTGACCCACCACACGGTGATCAAGCAGGCCCGGGGCCGGACGATCAATTGAGCATGGTTCCGGCGGGACTGCGGCGGTGGCTGGATGGCGGAGTCACGGGGGTCAAGGTGTGCGGCCTCACCCGCCGCGAGGACGCCGTGGCGGCGGTCGAGGCCGGGGTGGACGCGCTGGGGTTTAATTTTTATCCGAAGTCGAAGCGCGTGGTCCGCTTGGAGGCCGTCGCTCCGTGGCTGACGGAATTGCCCGCGGACATCGGGCGGGTCGCGGTGGTGGTGAATCCGGATGACGTCTTGATGCAGGAGTTGCTCGACTCGGGATTGTTTCACGCCGTGCAATTTCATGGGGACGAGGACCCGGCCTTTTGTGCGCGGTGGGGCGGGGCCTTTTACTTGAGGGCCCGCCCGCTGGCTGATGACGACTCGGCCCGCGATACCTTGGCCGATCCGGCCCCGGCCCTCCTGCTCGACGCCCATGCCCCCGGGGTTTTCGGCGGGACGGGGAGGACAATTGACTGGCTGCTTGCGGCAAGCGTGGCGCGGGCGGCGGGACGTCCGGTGGTTTTGTCCGGCGGTCTCAATCCGGAAAATGTGTCCGCGGCGGTGCAACAAGTTGCGCCGGTCGCGGTCGACACGGCCAGCGGGGTCGAATCCTCCCCCGGGGTGAAGGATGCGGAGTTGATGCGGCGGTTCGTCCTGGCCGCGCGTTCGGGGCGGCGGGACAAAAGGCCTTCTTGCTGATCATGGGCCGGGTGGCGATGGTAGCCAACGCCTGCGGGCATCCATGAAAAAGGGAAAGCTTGTCCTCCTGCTCCACGCGCACCTCCCCTATGTGCGGCATCCCGAGCACGAGGATTTTCTCGAGGAAGACTGGTTTTACGAGGCCATCGCGGAGACCTATGTGCCGCTGCTGGTCATGTTCGAGCGGCTGGCCGCCGCCGGTGCGCCGGTGCGGCTGACCATGTCGGTCACGCCGACGCTCTGCGCCATGATGGAAGACCCGCTTTTGCAGGAGCGGGCCGCGAGGCATCTGGATCGGACGGTTGCCCTGGCCAAGAGCGAGCTGCAGCGGACCAAGGGTGACACGCCCCGTCATGATCTGGCGCGTTTTTATCACGACAGGTTTCGCGCGGCGCGGGACTATTTCGAGCGGCGGGGGCGCCGCCTCGTGCCGGCCTTCCGCGAACTGCAGGACGCCGGCTTTCTTGAAATCATCACCTGCGCGGCGACCCATGGCTTCCTGCCGCTCATGGCGGACTACCCGGAGGCGGTGCGGGCGCAGATTCTGATCGCCCGCGATTACCACCGGCAGTGTTTCGGCCGTGCGCCCGTGGGAATCTGGCTGCCGGAGTGCGCCTATTTTCCCGGGGTCGAAGAATATCTGCGCGAGGCCGACCTCAAGTGGTTCGTCCTCGACGCCCATGGCGTGATGTTCGGCCAGCCGCAGCCGCGGTTCGCCATTTATGCCCCGTGTTACACGCCGGCGGGACCGGCGGTCTTCGCCCGCGACCGCGACTCGAGCCGGCAGGTCTGGAGTGCGGAGGAAGGCTACCCCGGCGACCCGGCTTACCGGGATTTTTACCGCGACATCGGCTACGACCTCGGGCTCGACTATCTGCGGCCATTTCTCGGGGCCGATGGTCAGCGCAAGTTCACCGGTCTGAAATACCATCGCATCACCGGACGGACCGAGCACAAGGAGCTCTATCATCGCCCCTGGGCCGAAGGGGCGGCCGAGGCGCATGCGGCGGACTTTCTGGCCAGTCGGAGCAGGCAGTTCGAGCCGCTCTGCCGCGAGATGCCGGTCGATCCCGTGGTCGTGAGCCCCTACGATGCGGAGCTTTTCGGACATTGGTGGTTCGAAGGCCCGGAATTTCTCGATCTTTTTCTCCGCAAGGCGGCTTACGATCAGGAGGTGTTCGAGCTGACCACGCCATCGCGCTACTTGGCGGACAACGAGGTCCTGCAGGTCATCCAGCCCAGCGCTTCCAGCTGGGGCAACAAGGGTTACTGGGAGGTCTGGCTCGACCGCTCGAACGCGTGGATCTATCCGCATCTCCACGCGGCGGCCCGGCGCATGACCGAAATGGCCCGCGCCCACGCCAAGACGCGGTCGCAGCCGAAGAAGGATGCGCTGCAGCAAATGGCCCGTGAACTTTTGCTCGCGCAATCAAGCGACTGGGCCTTCCTCATGCGCACCGGGACGGCTTCCGACTACGCGTCGAAGCGCACCAAGGATCATCTCCTGCGCTTCACCCGGCTTTACGACGACCTCAAGGCCGGGCGGGTGGATGGAGATTTTCTGGCCGCCTGCCGCGAACGTGACAATATTTTTCCCGACCTCGAATGGCGCTACTACATCTAGCACTGGCGGCGGCCGTTCTGTGGGCCTCCGCGTTTTCGCTCCCCGCGCAGGAGCCTGCCGCGCGGTCGGTCGAGCTTCGTTTTGTCCCGGCAGTGGGCGAAGGCACGGTGAGCCTCGGGATTTATGATGCCTCCGGACGGCTGGTGCGCGTGCTGGCCGACGAGTGGACCTTCAACCGCTTCCGCGTTGGTTTGGACGGGCTGTCCACCACATGGGACGGGCTGGACCAGGCCGGGCAGCCGGTGCCCGCGGGAACTTACGCGGCCCGCGGATTCATCGTCGGCGACGTGGACATCCGCGGGGAGGCTTTCCATTTCAACGACTGGATCGAGGCGGCCGATTCGCCACGGATTGAGGCGGTGGCCGCGCGGCAGTTGCTGCCCGGCGGAGACATCCTTCTCGCGGCCCGCCTGGCCGGGGCGCAGGGGGCACTCGTTCGCTACTCGCCGGAGAGCGATGTGCGCTGGCATATGCTGGTGCAGCGGCCGCGGCCCCAGCCGGCGCAAAGCGCGCGGTTGGCCGTGTCGGACACCTTGGCTTTCATTCTGCTGGACGGCGAAATGCAGGCGGCGAGGCTCGAGGATGGCGCGGAAGTTTCCTTGCCCATGCCGGTTAGCGGAGTCAAGGCCATCGCGGCGCGCGGCCAACAACTGGCCGTGCTCGACGGCGAGGGACTGCGTTTCTATGCCTTGCCGGATTTTTCCCCGCGGGGCAGTGCCGGCCAATTGCCCCCGGGCTTGGGCTCGGTGGCGCTGCTCGATGACGGCGCCGTGGCGGCGGCGGAGGATGGCTCGGTCTGGCTTTGGCAGAACGGCTGGAGACGGCTGGATGTTCCCGCTGAGGTGAAAGTCCGGGCGGTGTCGGGCGGCGCCGGACGCACGTTTTGGGCTCTGCAGGAATTGGCCGGCGGCCTCCTCTCCGTCGCCCAATACAGCCCCGAGGAAGGGCGCCTGGCCGAGTGGTCGCCCGGACCGCAGGACGGAAAGCTCACGGCCGTTGCCGGAGCAGTGGAGCGTGATTATTTCGTGGCCTCGCTCGAGTTGCCCGGCGTGCAGCGCACCGTGGCCATTCGCCGCAAGGAGGGCGGCGGCGGGTGGGAGTTCGTCTTCGACAAGAAAATCACCGCAAGTGCGCGTTTTGGCTGGGCCAACAACGGACTCGTCCCCGAGTCCGAGGAATTGCCCGAGGAACTCAAAGTGCCGCTGGCTGAGAACCCGCTCGACCCTGCGGCTCCGGCGAGCCTGGTTCTGCGTGCCACGGCGGACCAAACCGGCACCGGCCTCTCCACCACGGATGGACTGCCCTTGCTCCGCGTGTCGGACGAGGGAAGATTCGGACGCGTCATGCTCATGCCGGGGACCACGCCTGACACGGCGCGATTTTTTCAGGGCGACGGGGCCTGCGTGGAAGAATACACGCTGAGCCGTTTGGGCGAGATCATGTCCTTTGACGCCGGCAGCATCGAGTTGACCGAGACCGGCGAGGCCACGCCGCCGCCCATCGAGGAGCCGGAGTCAGAGTAGGGCGAGGAAAGTCGCTGAAATGGCCGAAACCTAGACTGTTGTTTTGGCCCAAACTTGGAGGCCGAGAAGCAGGCCAGCGGTCACAATCCTTGCAGCAGTTCATCCCAGGAGCATCGCAGTGCTTTGCGAAGGCGGGAGGCAACTCCGACCGAGGGGTTCATTTGACCAGCCTCAATTTGCTGAAGGTAGCGGCGGCTGATATCCGCCTTCTCCGAAAGCTTTTCCTGCGTTGTCGTAAGCCTCATGCGCAGGCGACAAATGTTTTTGCCAAACTGCTGCTGCGGTTTGAGTGGCACATTCCGCATTTTGGCGGGTCGCGTTTATTTGAAAGCGAGGTATAGTTCGCTTTTTAGTCTTGATGCTATTTCCGGTTCCTTTTACTCTTGCATCAGCTATGACCACACACCTTCGCAGGTGCATGCTAGTCTTGGGTTTTCGCCTGCTGTTGCCACTGCATGGGGTTCTGCTGATGCAGCCGACCTTCGCCGCCGAGCCCGGGGCCTTGGACAACGCGCGCATTCTCGAGAGCGTCGAGGTCGACTACGGCGACCACTCGGTTTTCTATAATCGTGTGGAGTCCCCGGCCTTGAAGCCGGAGACAGAGCGGCCGGTCGTTGCGCCCCGCGTTCCCACGGCGGCGGAGCTTGAGCAAGCGGCGCGTGTGGACAGCCTGCGCTATGTGCAACTCTGGCTTTCCTGCACGGTCTTCGACGGGAAGTTCACCGAGGTGCGCTTGCAGCAGGATGGAGCGGAGGTCGTCATCTTCAGCACGATCGACTTCAATGTCCTGGCCTCGGGCTTGGACCTTGAAACAGCGGATTCCTACTACAACCTGTTCATGGGGATCGGGGATGCCTCGCGGGAGGAATTCGTCGGGGTCTGGCCGACGAGGCTTCTGGCCGAGGCGGCGAAGACGGGGCAGGCGAAGTGGCAGGTGATCTCGAAGGGGCCGGTGCCGCCGGACCTGCGGCGCACGATTGGCGACCTGCACAGGTATTACGACACGCACCGCGCACGCCTCCTCGCCCAGCGCGCCGAGCGCGACGCCGCGCAGCGCGCCCATGAGGAGTGGATCAAGGCGAATCCGCCCGTGCCGGAGGACATCGTGATCAACTATTTCTCGATCCCCTCGGAGCCGACGAGCAAGCAGCGATGAAGCGCCTGATCCTCATCGCTTGGATAAGTTTCGCCGGCGTCGGCTTGCTCTCGGCCCAAAGCCCGGGCGACCCCAGCGAGGGGGTGAGAATCGAGTGGGACACTGCGAATTCCAGATGGCGGGTCAAATGGTGGGGCAAGGCCGGGCGCACGTATTTCATCCAGCATTCGGTTGACCTCGTGCGGGCTTGGGAGTGGCTACCCGTGGTAGAGGCAGGCAACGATGCGGTCAAAGAAGGGGGCCTCACCGTGGATGGTGGCGACCGCTCCTTCTGGCGCTTGCGCTACAGCGACATTCCGACGAGCGATCCTCGGAACGATGATTTTGACGGAGACAAGGTGAGCAATTACCTGGAAGTGCAAAACCAGACTGACCCACTGAAATTCGCCGATACCGACGAGGACTCAATGCCCGATGATTGGGAGATGCGGTATTTCGGCGGGTTGGACCAAAGCGGTGCCGACGACTTTGACGGGGACGACAGCAGCAATTTCGTTGAATACGTGGGCGCCACCGATCCGGCCAACGCTTCCACCGAGCCGCCCCCGGCCACAGCGACGAATATCGTGTGCGTAGAAAATCCGGACGGCAGCATCGACATGAGCTGGCAGGACAACGCCGACAACGAGGAGCGGGTGGTGATCCGGGTGCGCAACATGCAAACCGGCAAATGGGACGAGATCGGCTCGGTGCCGGCCAACGCCACCCGGGTCCACATCAACCCCGATCACACGATTGGGAGCTGGGAATGAACGTGCGAGCTTTTACCAAGCCGTCGATTTTGGTGGCTCTGCTTTTATGCGGTGGTGGTGGACTCCACGGACAAAACAACCCGGCCGAACCCGGGCCTGAAAACGGCGGTGGAAAAACATGGCCGCGGAAACCACGCTACGTGGTGGTAGATTTGGGCGCGGGACTGACCCCAAAACGGATCACCAGTTCGGGCAAAATCCTGCTCGCCAATTTGGGCAGCACGAACGGCGGCGGCTGCCGATGGATCGCGGGAACCAGGAGCCTGCTGCAAGGCGGCACCCCGGTGGACATGAGCGATTCGGGCGAGGTGGTCGGGCACAAAGCGGAATCGGGGGCCGTTTGGGCGCCCGGCGCCGCATCACCTGAGCTGGAAACCGGGCCGGAACTTTCTGGGTGGTGGTTTCCCGGCTACCGAAGCATGCGCCAGCACGTGGCGATCAGCGACACGGGAGACAAATACTACCGCCAGTTGGATGACGTCGCGCCATCCACTAGCTGGATAACATTGGCATTCTATGACGCGGTTAATACATACCAGAACGGATCCAAGCTCGGATCGCTGGCATTTGGGGCTTCATCGGGGGCGCAGGGATACCCTGTTTATGTCTACTCCGGCATAGGCTTCAGTGTGTGGGCGGCGAGCAACGCCGGTTATATTGGCGAAAAGTATGTCCCGCGGCCATGCTGGCACTTTCTCGATGGCGGGGGATGGAGCACGAGCTGGGACGCGTTCGTCGTCAACGGGTCGGATGTGAACTTCCAGCCGGTCGATATCAGCGACAGCGGCAACGTGGTCGGCTATCAACTCTCCGATGTGGAAATTGCTTGGCGCGAAGGCCTCGTGACTTACAAAAGGCCTGTGCTGAGCGACACCATTGTCCTGAGAGAAAACGGCGAGATCAAGACGATCGGGACCGGCACGGGCGCTCTGGCCGTCAACAGCCAGGGGGCGGCGCAGGGCGGCCCCCGCATCCTGGTGGGTAGCGGCCTCTGGGAAAAACCGGGCCCCGACGAACCCATGCCCGCATCCGGCTATCTCTACAAGGACCTCAACGAACTGATCGCCGAAGACAGCGGCTGGACCATCACCACCGCCACCGACATCAACGACGCCGGCATGATCGTAGGCCAGGCCCTCAAACAAAGCGAAACCACCCCCCACGCCGTCCTGTTAGTTCCGTGTGACTTGGCGGTTGATAGCAACCGGGACGGGGTCATCAAGTTCGCGGGAAATTTCAATAGCACCGATCCGAATCTGGCGGGCAAGCCACAGGATAAGACCACGGAAGCGAAGCCGTTCCGGTTTTGGTGCAATGATGATGATGATTATGTCGGCACCGAGGAAAACGACCGGGTGCCTGTCGTGCAGCCGGATTTTCAGGATAACCAGATCGCCGGGCGGCGAGATCTGGAGGACTTCACGCGGCTTTATGTCCACATGGGGGCTTTTTATCAGGAGCTTGCCAACGGCAAGATGAAGGTCGGGCTGAAATGGAGCGGCAATGCCACGGGCACAGCGAAGATCAAGGTTTACAAATCGGCTGATGCGGCGGGATCGGATTCGTATTTGAAAAACGACGCCGCTGCGACCGCCCAGGTATCCGGCGCATTCAGAAACGCGCTTGGCGAGGTTTCGGGCTCCACAGCGCTGGTTTTGCCCGCCGATGTTTTTGCTGGCTACAGCGAGAGCAACCCCAAGCGCTGCCTGCTCTTCGAGGCCAGTGGCGAAGGCAAGGGGCAGCTCTGCATCACCATCCACAAGGCCGATGGAACGTTGATCGGCGAGGGGCCGGGGGTGTGGCTGGATATCAAGAACATCAAAAAGATGTATGTCAGAGCGAAAGGCACGCCACTTGATGGCATCGCAGCTCCGTTTGAGAGTTATACCAGCCAGCCAAATCCGCCTTCAACGGGTTATGTTGATGATCCCATCGGCCATGTGTTTTCCAAGCCTCACGATGAGGATAATTCCCTCATCGTCTTCGTTCACGGCATCCACGGCCCCGGAGAGTCCGGAGCGACGGCTTACAACAGCAACATCAACGCGGCACAAACAGTCTTCAAACGGCTCTGGCATCAGGGCTTCAAGGGGCGATTTGCCTTTTACAAATGGCCCGCACTGACACCTGGGCCAAGCTTCCAAGGCCTGACCGGCTTTGAATACAACAACAGCGAATATCGGGCTTGGAAATACGGTCGAGGGCTGGCGCAGTTCGTCAATTCCTTCGACAAGGCGTCCAAGAATCTCTTTGCGCACAGCCAGGGAAACAATGTCTGCGGTGCTGCTCTAACTGTCTATGGCCTGACGGTGAATAACTACGTTCTGAGCCAGGCGGCGGTCGCAGCGGGTTGCTACGACGTGAGCGGAGGCGTCAATAATTATCAGAGGTTCCTTCAAGCTGAGGCAACAAAACCGACTCCAGACTTAGCAAACGATCTCGGGTATCGAGGTTACTTGGCAACGCTTGGTGTCACGGGGAATGTTGTCAATTTTCACAACTCCAACGATTTTGCATTGGCGAAAGGATTTACTGGGCCATTGGAAACGAATTGGGAGAAGAACCAAGAAGGCTCAAAGCCGGACGGTTCGCTTTCAAACGGGAACTATTATGCTTACGCGCCCGCACAGCCGATTGGCCAGAGATGCCAGTTGGTGGATGCTCTGGTTGTGGGCCGCCTCGTGCTTGATCCGCACGAAGCAATGGCCCTCGTAGCGCGCCCCCGCTCGCAAGCCGTTGGCGCGTTAGCCGGTGTGGGTGGCAGTATTAAGGAAGAATTTAACTTGGCGACGGGATCACTCCAATTTGGAACAGCCTCCGATGATCATGGCGGGCAGGTAAGTCGTCGCATTCAGCAGGTTTGGTCATATTACGAGCAACTTGGAATCAAGTTGGAAGTTATCCCGCTGCCCGAATGAAACGCTTTCGCTGGAAAATGATAGCCTTGATCAGCGTTCTTGCGCTCGCGGTGGGACTGGTCTTGTTTTTTTTATTTAAGTCGAAGCCTGTTCCTCCCCCCATTCCTGCCGCTCCATCTTCTCAAGCCAAACCACGCGTCTCTGGCGAGCCAGCTGAGAATGCATCCATTTACAAAACTGATCCGCGTTGGGTGTGGTGGAATGAACAGAATGCTCGCGATCCTAGTTTTGAGTGGAAGATGCCGATAAGTTTTTTTGGAAAAGTAGTCGATGAAAGGGGTGATCCGGTGAGTGGTGCCAAGATTCAGTTTACTTGGACTGACATATCTCCTGCAGGAACATCCTCAATGCAGGCCGCGAGCGACGAGCAAGGTCTATTCGATTTGACTGGAAAGACCGGGAAGTTCCTTGAGGTGCGCGTCAGTAAAGAAGGCTACTATGCTTATTCGGAAAATCGGTTTGCTTTTGAATACGCGGCATTTTTCGATGAGAGTTATTATCAACCGAATTCCAAAAACCCCGTCGTATTTCGTCTGAGGAAAAAGGGCGACATTCCTCAAGAATTAAACGGTCGCCGGACGCTCATGGGCATCAAGCCCACTGGTGAACCGCACCACATTGATTTGCAGACTACTCGCAAGACGGGTTCGGGACAGGGTGACATTGCGATAAGCATCACACGAACGGCACCTGCCGACGTCAAGCAATACGACTGGAGCGCATCAATCGAGGGCGTGAATGGTGCAGGCTTACTCGAATCGACCGACGAGTTTATGTTTGAAGCACCCGAAACGGGATACCAGCCCGGCTACTCCTACAAGTTCGCCGAGTCTGACCCCGCTTGGAAAAATCAGACGAGTCGAAAATACTTCGTCCGTGCAAGGGAGGGAAACATCTACGGGCGGTTGGAAATCTCTTTCATTCCGAAATACCGGGAGAGCGGAGCCGTTGACATCAAGTTTTTTGTGAATCCTACGGGATCGCGAAATCTTGAGTTCGAGCCCAACGAGGTTCTGCCGCGATGAATCTGGAGGACTTCACGCGGCTTTATGTCCACCTCGGGGCGTTTTATCAGGAGCTTGCCAACGGAACGTTTAAGATTGGGCTGAAATGGAGCGGCAATGCCACGGGCACACCGAAGATCAAGGTTTACAAATCGGCTGATGCGGCGGGATCGGATTCGTATTTGAAAAACGACGCCGCTGCGACCGCCCAGGTATCCGGCGCATTCAGAAACGCGCTTGGCGAGGTTTCGGGCTCCACACCGCTGGTTTTGCCCGCCGATGTTTTTAGAAGGGGGGAGCCATAGGGGTCAGTCATGGTTTATTGACATTTCTCTGATGGCGCGTTGAGATACGCGGCATGCCGAGGCAGGTTCGCATCGAAGAGCCATAGGGGTCAGCCCTTACCTATTGACATTTCTGCGGTTCTCAGGGAAACACAGATCATGCCTCGAAGAGCGCGGGTTGAGTATGCGGGGGCGATTTATCATGTGATGGATCGTGGGGATCGGCAGGAGTTGATCTACCGCTCGGAGGAGGATCGGTTGCTTTTCTTGCGCACGCTGGGTGAGGCGTGCGGGCGCACGGGTTGGCGGGTGCATTCTTACGTTTTGATGGGCAACCACTACCATTTGTTGCTGGAGACGCCGGAGCCCAATCTTTGCGCCGG
>Ga0247836_1000257_pt1 | contig 99391 bp, 97 predicted proteins | sample LaCruzMarch2015__4_FD_187116 | JGI IMG/M metagenome (GOLD analysis project Ga0247836, IMG submission 187116) | Freshwater microbial communities from meromictic Lake La Cruz, Castile-La Mancha, Spain - LaCruzMarch2015_14m | ecosystem: Environmental > Aquatic > Freshwater > Lake | place: Spain...
GGAGTGACTTGACCCCTCGATCCTCAGGACATTCGCCCCAGTCCGTTATCTCAGCCGTCTCAAGTGGTTACCGCCGATCCTTGCTCCGCCCAAGCAGGTAGGCTTCCCGCGCTAGCGGGTTCGTTCTCATGGCCCAAAGCGGTCTTTGGCCGAGGACCTCGGACGTTTCGCTCGCGCCGTTGACTTGGAATGGCACACCCAATATACTGAAAGGACGATATTTTCTGGCTTATGGCGACCCCGGCAGGGGTCGAACCTGCGACATCTCGCTTAGAAGGCGAGTGCTCTATCCAGCTGAGCTACGGGGCCGTTGAGACGGTTCACTACACGGTTCGCAAGCTTTAGTCAAAACCTCAACACATTGAACTTACGCTTTAATTATCATTCGAAGCTGCGGCTTAGAAGGCGAGTGCTCTATCCAGCTGAGCTACGGGGCCGTGGGGGAATATTAGCAGTTTGGGGTAGGATCGGCCAGCGGGGGATTGTTGCCCCATGGGCTGCGATTTAGCAACCTCCAGCGGGCACGCCATTGCGAATCGCTTATCCGTTGCCGACGAATCGGTGGGGTTGACTCAAGTGGCCTGAGTGTGCGGCAACTCTTGGCTTAGCCATCGTGGTTAGCCGCTGGGGCGTGGCCCGTGTCATGCGTGAGAGGCCTGTATTCTTGACGCTCTTTGAAAGTCGGGAGACGAGGCGAACGCCGATGAGTGCCGCCAGGGCTGCGCATGATATCGGGTGTAAGACTTCGGCGGCTGACTGGGTTGCCGGACCGGTCAGGACGAACGGAAACATGCGCAGCAGGCTTGTGCCAGCGGCGGTCAGCGCGGACACGAGAACTGCGCTTGTCCAGGCCCTTGCTGCGTTGCCGGTAGACATTTGGCGACCGGCGATTGTGAGTAGGATCATTATGGCCGCGATTAGAAGGACCATCGCGCGGACGCGGCTGTCCGACGTTGCGGGCTCTGGCTTAGCGTTGCTTGGACCTGCCGCTAAGCGTGTTGCTTTGCGGGTGCTGGCGGCGTCAAGGTGGATGGCTGCGACCTGCCAGGGCTGATGCGCGCTGGCGTGCACTGGCATGACGAGAGATTGGGTGAGAAGCAGGGTCAGGGCGAAGAGGACCACGCGTCCGAGGGATGAGTCGATTGTCATCCTCGTCGCGTTTGCTGAACGGGCGTTTTCGTCGCTTTGCATGCGCATTGGGACGGCCTCCTGGTCCCGATGATCGCGATCGTCGCTGATGCCGGGCCTGTTGTTTCACACAGCAGCCATGGTGGTCGAATACTGTTAAAAAACCTGTTCGTCTCTCCATCCGGCAACTCTTCGAGCCCGTGACCATGGTTTACAAAATGCCCGACACTGCCGTTTCAGCGCCAGGGCCTGATGAGAGCGTCCGCGCCGTTTGGATTTCCATCGCGGTCTGCTGCGCGCTGGTGCTGGTTTGCGTCGCGTTCGTCGACCGGCCGGTCGCCGACTACGCTCATGCCTCATTGCGGACCAATAAGATCTTTGATGCCATGACGCATATCGTCGATCCGATCCCGGTTTATGCCGGCATCGTGACAGGCGTCTATGCGCTGGCGGCGTTGTTTGGGGTGAAGCCTGGGCCGCGCGGGATGATCGCGCTGCGGATCGCAATTGCTATCCTGGTGGCCATTGCGCTCAAGGAGCAGCTCAAATTCATGTTCGGGCGGACCTGGCCGGAGACGTGGACGAACAACAACCCCAGCTATATCAAGGATGGTGTGTACGGATTTTTTCCGATGAAGGGCTGGGGCGCGGGGCGCGCGTATCACGCGTTTCCATCGGGACACATGACGGCGATCAGCGTGGCGGCATTATCGGTGGCCCTCAACTGGCCGCGCGTGCGGTGGCTGATGACCGTTCCCGTGGCGATCGTCGCCGTCGGTATGGTCGGTGCGAACTATCACTGGGTCAGCGATCTGATTGCCGGGGCGTTTTTAGGCGCGGGCGTGGCCGTTGCGGCGCATCGGTTGGGGCGCTGTGCGCCTGTTGGAGCCTCTGGCTCCAAATCTCCGCAAAAGACCGACGCTCCTGGAACCCCTTGACTTTAAGGTCGGCTATTTCGGGCGGGCTTTAGCCGAGAGGATGGGACCGGCAGGCCAAAACTCGTCGGTGCGGCCAGCGGAAGGCGCCCACAGGCTCGAGATCGAGCCGTCCAGGAACAGCGCATTCGGGCACTTCAGCGCGTCGCGGAACAGCCGGGCAAAGTCGCCAAATGATACGCCCTCGTTGGAAATGGCAAACACGGCGGTGTGGGCGTCGCGCACGCCGACACCGTTGCGGATTTTGAGCGAGGGACCGTTCAGTGAAAAACGCGGGTGGATTTTGCCATCGACCACCAGCATGGGGCCCGATTGGGTCGCATAGTCGGCGCGCGGCTTGGTTTTCAGGAATTTGCTGGTTTCCATGACACCGGCTTCGTCGGCCGTGAAATAGAATACGCCATTCGGCTTCATGTGGAAGTTGCCAGGGCCGCCAGCGGTGTTGGCCTTTTTGAACTGCTGGCCGCCTTCGATGTAGAGGCCGACCGGGGAGCCGTCAGCGTGGTACATTCCGGCATTGACTGCCATGATGACGGGGCCACCCGCCCGGCTCATGGCGCGAGCGAGCGTTCCGACATTTCCGTAGGGTGTGCCGCTGGCATCTTTCCAGTGGAGGCGAAGTGTCGAGGTGCGCAGATCGATGGTGCAGACGATATATGAATTTCCCGCGAACGTTTGCTGTGCACAGGGTGCACCGGCGGCGGCGACGGGGGTCGTCAATGCCACCGTTGCGAGCACCAATCTGGACCAGCGGCGGGTGTGAGCGAGAACGACGGATCGGGTGCGTGCGAGCATGAGGGCTAGTCCGGACGAGCAAATTCTTGAGCAAGGGACTTAGCATGTCTTGCTTGTATGGCAATCCAAGGGTGGATGTCGGTATGCTAACGCGGCTAACCGATGACCGCGGTGCGGCGGGGGGCTGCGTGTGGTTATTCAACGGTGATCGGGGGGCGCGTTTTCGACGGCTTTGTTCGACAGCTTCACAGGACTGGTCTCATCGTATAAGGTCTTTGTTCGGAACCAGCGAACCTAGGGGCGAGCGATATGATCGATCTGTATTATTGGACGACGCCGAACGGGCATAAGATCACGATGTGTCTTGAAGAGACGGGATTGCCCTACACGATCAAGCCGGTGAACATTTCGGCAGGGGATCAATTCAAGCCCGAGTTTTTACTCATATCGCCAAACAACCGAATTCCGGCGATTGTCGACCACGGGCCAAAGGACGGCGGAAAAGCGATTTCGGTGTTCGAGAGTGGGGCTATTCTGGTTTATCTGGCTGAGAAATCTGGGGCGTTTCTGCCGTGCGATGTGCGCGGGCGCAACGAGGTCATGCAGTGGCTGTTCTGGCAGATGGGCGGGCTTGGGCCGATGGCCGGGCAGAACCATCATTTCTCGCAGTATGCACCAGAGAAGATTCCCTATGCGATCGAGCGATACGTCAAAGAGACGAACCGGCTGTATGGCGTTCTGAACAAGCGGCTTTCGGACCGGACCTTCATGGCGGGCGACGACTATTCAATCGCGGATATGGCAGCCTACCCTTGGATCGTTCCGTGGACGCGGCAAGGGCAGAATCTGGATGATTTCCCGCATGTGCGGCGGTGGTTTGATTGCATTCGGGCGCGGCCTGCGACGGTTGCAGCGTACGCGCTGGCCGATCAAGTCAATCCGAGCCAGCCTGCGGTGACGGAAGACGGCAAAAAGATCCTGTTTGGGCAGACGGCGGGGGTTGTGCGATGATCGGCGGCCGTCGGCAGGCTCGCGAGCATCAGCAGACGTATCCGGGTCAGCAAGGTTCAAGACGTTAACGGTTGCCAATACCGTTTACGGATTGTAGTCTTTTTTAATACGTTGTTGTTGGTGCCGCCGTTGTGGGGGCAGATTGTTGTTTTTTTGCGATTTCCGATAGCGGAGCTAAGCTGTGCCAACCTTATGGCAGAAGGCTTTCCGGCAAGGATTTGCGTTTGTTTGGGCGCTCGCCTTTTTGGCGGTCGCCCAAACCTCTCCGGCTCTTGCACTGGCTGAGGCCAGAATTCATGACCGCGAAACCCGTAACGACCCGACCCAGCTCGGGTTTGAACCGGTCTGCAATATTCGCCTTGACGGCAAAATCGAGAGCGGCGATTTCGAAGCCGTCAAGGCAACGTTCGACACCTTCGTTGCAGACCGCCGGGTTGCGCCCGTCATCGCGCGGATTGAACAGCAGCTTGCGGCTGAGAAACCCCTGCCGCCGCTTGTCAGCAGACGCGCCGTCGACCGAAGTTTTTATGCCCTTTGCCTCTCGAGCCCAGGCGGCGACCTGAAGGAAGCGATGAAGATCGCGTCGTTGTTCAATGGATGGATGATGGTCGTCGGTGTCGATCCGCTCAGCGGCACGCCCGATCATTGCTTCTCGGCCTGTGCCGTCTTGTTCATGACGGCCAAGCGACGGGACGGACTTTACGAAAGCAACTACCACAAGCGCTATCCCGGGCGGTTTCTCCATCATCAGGCGCGGCTCGGCTTCCATGCGCCGGAGTTGGAGTTCCCATCGAACCATGGGCCGACAGTCACGACGAAAGAAGCCGAAAACGCCTATGCCGCCGCGATCACGTCAATCCGCGAGATCATCGCCGATCAGCCCTCTCCGCATGCTCCGCATAATTGGGACCGGGCCACGCTGGGGCGGCATCGCGGCGTGGATTTTCCTGCCGGGCTTCTGGTCGAGATGCTGACGACGCCGCCCAGTACCATGAGCGAAATTGAATTCGTCGGCGAGGCGGTCGACTGGGGCATTGAATTGTTTGGTTTCGCGCCGCCAGCGGTCATGACCGATCGTCTGGTGATGACGGTGTGCAGCAATCTTGCCTGGAAACGCTGCGACCACAGCGAAAGCGAGGATCGCTGCGACGAATCCTTCGTGACCGCTTCACAGCGGCCCGCCAATGCCACGCGCGGGGTCAAAGCACTTTTTCGCCAGTTATCGGGTCCGAACGCCATCCTGCCGCCGACGCCTGAGCCGCAACTCCAAAGCGATCGCACGGCGATTGAGGAGATGATGCGCACTTGGACGATCACGCCCGCAACGCTGTGGCCGACGACCGGGACTTCCCGTGTTCGAATTCAATCGGCTATGCTGCAGGCGGCACCGGGTACGTTTGGAGCGCCTCGGCCATGTGCGGTGGTTGCCACGTTCGATGGCGACCGGCTGGCCAACGTTGAGGCCCAGACCTTTAACGGCTCCTGGCACTACTGGCTGAAGGAGCACACCGAGGGGCCAGCGCTCGGCATCCTCGACGATTATCATCAAGCCACCGAAGCTGGCATTGCCAGCGGCCAATATCGCGCCGACACACCCGAACACGTGCCGCTGACGCGGATGCTGCCGGGAAAGGCTCGACTGTCGGACCTCGCGGCTCAGCCTTGGGCTTGGCACGACAAGGGGAAACCGATTTTCAGTGACAGTCCGTTGAGGTGGCCATGACATCGCGATTGCACTCACGCAGGTGGATCATCCAGGCGTGGCTTGGGTTCGCCCTTGTCGCCGCCGCACCGCAGGCCTTGGGCCAACCTGCTGTGCCTGCGCCGCCCGACAACCCGATGAGGGACGCGCTCCTGGCGATCAAGACCTGGCCCGTGCGCGGCGAACCGGGGCAGGTCGTCTACACGTCTCCTGCTAAAGCTGGAACGCCAAGCATGACGATCCTCATGCCGCTGATTCAATCGCTGGGCGGGGCGTCTCTGGACGAACATTTCAAAGCCACCAGCCTTACATATATCTCGCGATTTGCGGCAGGCCGGACCGAAAAGCGGCAAGGCGTGGCGGCAGTCCAAATGCCCTCAGGAAGTCACCTACCCTCGGTCCGGGTTTTGACGGACACCATCGTTTTCAAAACGGCTGGCAGCAAGGGCGGCGAGGTTTTGATCGTGACCGGATGGGAGACAACGGGGGGCGCGCAGATCGTGCTCGAACGGATACCCGAACAGATGCCGGTTAGCGATTTGGCAGTGAAGCAGTCTAACGACTACGTCGCTGTGCTGTCGGGGCTCCGGTTTGGACTGACTGCCGAAAAGCTGGAGCTTCAAATCAAAAATAACCGGTAGCCGAAGCCGCCTGCCAGATGGCTCGATCAGGGAATATTCGTCTATGACATCGCCCGTGTTCATCAGTTACCGCCGCTCGGAAAGTCAGCATGCGACCGGGCGGCTGTTTTCGCGGATGGCGCCGCGCTATCTTGCCGAAGCCGAGATTTTCATGGACGTCGAGGCGATTGCGGCGGGGGCCGATTTCACCGCCGCGCTCGATCGCTCGCTCAAGGGCTGCAAAGTCTGCCTCGTCATGATCGGTCCACGTTGGCTCACAGAAACCAATGCCGACGGCAGCCGCAGAATCGACAATCCCAACGACTTCGTTCGCCAGGAAGTGATTGCAGCTCTGGCCCGAAACATAACCGTCATTCCGGTGCTGATCGACAATGCCCGGATGCCCACGCCGGGCGAGCTTCCTGAGCCGCTGAAGCCGCTGGCTGCGCGGAATGCTCTGGCGATCAATCACGAGCGATTCGACGAGGATGCCGATGCATTGGCCGCGAAGGTGCTTGGAGCACTTGGACGGTCGATTGATCCGGAACTCGATCTTTTGCGATTGTTGTTCAGCTTCAAGGGCACCATTCCGCGATCTCAGTTCTGGATTGGGCTTTTGACGATGTATGGGGTTCAGATCGCATTGCTTGCAGCGCTGTTTGCAGCGCTCGGTGTGCCGCTCGCCCAAGGATTTTTTGGCTTCCAGAGCCTGCCGTCGCAGCAAAAGCTGCTTATCCAGATCGCCAATATCTGGGCGTTGTGGCCGACGGCGGCGCTGTCGTGGAAGCGTATCCGCGACCTCGGGCACGGCTTGGACCTGATGATCGTCGTTTTTGGTGCGGCCTCCATCCAGATCGCTCTCGAACTTGCTGGCAGAGCCAACGAGGCGATGGTTGCGGGCTGGATTTGCTTGGGGCTGCTTTTGGTACTCGGTACGCTGAAGGGAACGCGCTACTTGGCGCATCAATGACGGGAGCAACGATCATGGCCAATTTTAAACGGACCACAGCGGGCGCGGCATTATTGTTTGCGCTTGCGATGACGACGGCGGCCCACGCCCAAGAGGGCACGACGATCCGGATCGACGACCCGCGATGGGCAAAACTTTCAAAGGCAGAGCAGGACGGTTTGATCAAGACTTTGACGGAGGGCGGCGTGCTTGGAAAGAACGACAAGGTCGTTTACGTGCCGCCCAAGAACGCGGGACCGGTTGAGAAGGATACGGTTGGCACCGCACTTCTAGCCCCGATTGGGGCGCTGATCTGCGGGAAAAAATTCAATGCCAGCTTGGAGAAATGCTCGGAGCTGAGCGGCAGCGCCGCCAAGAAATGCCAGGATGAAACAAAGGTGAGCGCGAAGAAACACAAAGGGATCTGCGGCGGGTGAAGTCGGCCCGGTAACGCTTCGACCCTGAAATCGTAGCGCAGGCGGGTGCGGGAACGCGCGCTGCGAACGTTCCAGATAGCTTGGAAGTGGTGACGTTTGCGGGGCACGAGTTGGGATCGGCGGGGGCTGGATGGTTGGAGTAGAGGGTGCTGCGGCACCAGCGGATATACTTGGGGCGACAAGCCACACAAATGATCGGTCAGAGCGGCAGGAGGCCCGCAAGAAGGAAGTGGCCGATGCACTTCGCGGTCGCACTTGCTTTGTCGTTATGCCCTATGGTCTGAAAACGATTCCCATCAGCGACGACACGAACACGAGTGCGCTTCGAACCGAGACATTCGACTTCGATGCTGTCTACGACAAGTTGATAGCGCCATGCCTTGACGCGGAAGGTTTCAAGCCGATCCGGTCTGACGAAGAAACCGGCGCTGGCATGATCCACCAGCAAATGATCCAACGGATCATCGACAGCGATCTCGTGATTGTCGATGTCTCGAGCTGGAACGCGAATGTCTTTTACGAATTGGGGATCCGGCATACCGCACAAAAATCTGGAACCGTGATCATTCGCCGTCAAGCGGAACGGTTACCGTTCAACATCGCGGGAATGCGGGTCATCGATTATCCCTCGTTCCGAACGGCCAACGAATGGGAGAACGGTCGCGACCAGTGGGACGAAGCGCAAGACCGGTTGCGACAAGCGATCATCGCAAGTCTGCGGCCCGGGCTTCCTGATAGCCCGGTCCATGTTTTGGTGCCGGGGCTGAATGTCAGCCGTCCGTCGAAGCCGCTGCGCTACCATTTCGGCGTCGAATGCCGGTTAGACACCTTCATCGCGCGCAACCTTTCCGCGAGCCCTCAAAGCATTCCGGGTGGCGAACCCTTGCGGTCTGTCGCATCGCTGAAGGCGGGCGCTGCCTCCAAGAGAATCGGCGTGATTGAAGGCGATCTGGCGCGGATCGATTGCGTTGACGCCTGGGTCAATCCGGAAAACACGCGCTTTGAAATGGCACGGCCACATGACCGTTCGATTTCGGCGATCATTCGATCGCAAGCGGCCAATCAAGGCGGTCTTTCGCTGCTCAGGCGCGAAGACGCGCTGGCAAGACGCTTAAAGCGGGAAGCTGAGCGGGCCGGTGGCGAGGTCGAGACCGGCGCTGCGATCGCGCTCCCGCCCTACCGGCTCCGCCAACAGAACAATCTGGCAGCGATCGTCCATGTAGCGGCGCAGACCGGGATGCGTGGGCGGGTTTATCAGACCACGCGCAATCTTGAAGATTGCGTGGAGAATGCCCTTGATGCCGTGGGCAACTGGAACAACTCTCTCCTTCGGCGCCTAGGGCTGCGACGACCGATCCGTAGCGTCATGTTTCCGCTTTTTGGTTCTGCGAGCCCGGACTGGGAACCGGAGTGGGTTGCTGAACGATTGATCGGTAGCGCTGCTCATTATCTGGCACTTTGGCCGACGGGTTTATTAGACAAGGTCTACTTCCTGGCCTACACGGATCATGATCGCAGCGTGTGCCGTTCGGCGTTTATTCGTCTCGGACTTGCGGAACCGGACACCGTCAAGCGAGACGTCTGATCTGCGGGTCTCGACGTCGTGCTCAGAGCGTTATGATCAAATTCAAATAGCGATGCTGTGGTGATGTCCGCATGCCTCCTGCCTCGACTCTCCGTTTCGCAGCCTTGCGACCGAGCTGAGGCGGATGAGGTTACTTTGCCAGTTCCACATCGAGTTTGGTGTTCATATAGGTCCATTTGGTCGTTTGGGTGTCGACCAGGGTTTTCATGCTGGCGCGCAGGGTCTCCAGCATGGCGCAATCGGGCGTGGCGGATGATGCACCCGCTTCGCCACCTGTTGCGATCTTTTCGAGCAGGGTGTTGGACTGCTGGTCGAAGGCATTGATTTTGTCGTCGGCGACGAAGGGCGCGGCCTCTTTGATGAACTGTTCGTGAGCCCAGTTGCGCTTGTCTTTCAAGCGACGCAACTTTTCCTGGAATTTCGGCTTGTTGGCCGCATTCAAGTCGCGCAAGGCGCCCGCCGCTTCATCCACGACCTGTTCGAAGTCGGATTTGACGCATGGGCCAGCGTGGGCTGCGACTGCGATGCTGCAGAACGCGCCAATGATGCTCAGCCCTAGGATTAACCCCTTCACCATGGGCGGATTGGTAGCGAGGACGGAGACTGCGGGCAAGGGGGGAGTTGGGTCAATGTTGGGCGACCACGCTCGTTTCCCGTACCGGGAGACGGACGTGTGGGGACTTTTACGTCTCGCTACCGGATTGGCCTCTAGCTGTGGGATGCCGGGCGTAGGATGCGGCCTCGCGTTTTGCTTTGAGAGTTGTACTTTCGGGAGCGCACTGGGTCAGATCCGGTGATTTCTTGTCGGTCGCGATGCCCCAGTCGAGGGGGTTGTCCTGGGCGTAGCGTTTGCCAAGTTGCAGGGCAATTTCGGCCTTCGCAAGTTCGTAGCCCAGATAGAAAGCGTGACCGCCGTCGGCTTGAACCCCGAGTTTGGGGAAGGCGTCAAACGGGTCGGTGACGATCTGGTGGCCTTGGCGGGAACAGATGTGGATGCCATCTTCGGCGACAGCGATGCGAAAATTGTCGTCGCGGACGGCTGCCGCATCGGTTGCGATTTCATGGCTCGTTTGCAGGAATGGCTGGAGGTCGTGGAGGCCAATCAAGCCGTTACCGCCGTAGCCTTTGGGCAGGTTGCCGTCCACTTTTGCGCGATACATCAAGCGTCGGGCGGCGTCGTGCTCCTCGATGGTGCGGCGGGTATGGGGTGAGACCTGGACGATTAGGACGTTGGCGATGTCGAGTTCGGTGCAGATGCCAACCAGGGTCGCCGTCAGCCCGCCGGTGTCGGCTTCGGTCAGTTCGGTGAGGTTGCCGGTGCCCATCAGGATCTCCACGCCGGGCCGTTCCCGGCGCAATTGTGCGTAGCGCTCGATCGAGGCTGTGAAGCCGAACGTGATCGGGTCGAGGATCGCATCGGCGATGTGGGGGATGCCGAGGGCCTTGGCTTTGTCGATGGCGCGGAGCAAGGACGCGAGATCGCCGTGGGGCTTGGGCACCAGGATCGGCGTGCAGGCCGAGCCTGCGGCAATCTCGAGGTTGGTTTCGTCAAGCGAGAGGACATAGGTGGCCCCGGCCACAATGCCGCGGCGGAGTTCCGTGGCGTCGCCGCTGTCGATGCTGACCTTGAGGCCCTGTGCGAGGAGGGCTTTCACGGTTTCTTCAAGGTGGGGGAATGGTGCGCCAGGCTGGCAGCCGATATCGATGACGTCGGCGCCTTTCGCGGCCAGGAGGGCGGCTTGGGCGACGATCTGCGCGGTGGTCAGGCCTGGTGCCTCGATGATTTCAGCGAAAATGCGCAGGTTGTGCTTGGAGAAGTCGGGCGGTACGCCGTTTCGGCCTAAAAAGACCGGCATGTCGATCAATTCATCGGGGCCGCGCTGGAAGGCGACGCCGTAGTGGTCGGACAGGGCATCGAGGTTCATGCGCGTACGTCCCGGCACGATGACGCGATCGGCATTGAGGGGACCTTTGAGGCGATTCTTGACGATGGCTTCTGTCATGAGGGCTGCCACCTTGATGCCGATGTTGGCAACGCGCCACGAGCCAGCCTCAAGGCCGGCACCCTCGATGACGCTGGTCAGCCGCGCCTCGGCAAGGCGGCCTGTGAGGAAGAGGAGGCGTTCGGACATGGGGCGCTCAATTGAAGACTGTTGGTGCGTTCATGGCCACCCAATCATGAGCCGGGAGGAATGAGCAAGCGCTTGGCGAGCAGCGGTTCGTCGCCGGTGCCATACACGCCCCAGGTCAGATGGGTGCGGCGGACGATTGGGGCAAACAGGGGGTCGACGATGCCAAGATCGGTCAGGCGGTCGAGGCCAGCATCCGGCGGGACGCGACAGGATTTGACGAGGGCAACGGAGCCCTCAAGGCGTTCGGCTAGGCGAGCAGCAAGCGCGTCTGACGTGACCGTCCAGTCGGCCGGCAGGCTCGCGTCGTCGTGCTGGAGGTCGTAGGGCAGCCAAACGGGGATGTGGCCTGTCTGCAAGGCTTTGGTGAAGTCGGGGACGGTCCGGCAACCGAGCGTGCGCGGATGCAGGCTGGCGATGTGAAGTGCCATTTGCTCCATGGCGAGAAGGGCCATGAGGTGGGCGGATTGTTGGGGAATGTCGAGTTGGCGCTGGATTGTGCGGACGGCATCCGCGAACAGGCCGCCGCCAGGGACGATGATCACGGGGCGTTGGGCCCGGGCGATCAGGGCAAGGAGCGGTTGGAAGCGAGCAGATGGGGCGAGGCTGCCGCCGAGCTTCAGGACCAGGGGTTTCATAGGGGCCTGCAGTGAAGTGAAGGCCAGGGGATTGGTCCCCTGGACCCCACGCTATTAAGCGAACTAAGGTCGGGCGCGGACAATCTCCACGCCGCGTTTGGGGCCGTTTTCGAGTTTGACAACGCGGACCATAACGGAGACGAGGCGGGGTTCTTCAAGAATTTTTTCGGCGATGCGTTCCGCCATGGTCTCAACGAGATTTATGTGGCCCGACGAGGTGACCATATGCACCGCGTTCATGACAACGCTGTCGTAGGAGGGGACTTCGGACAATTCATCGTGGCGAGCTCGGACGGTCGGGGCAACGTAGGCCTCAATGGTGAAAGCGACCTGTTGGGTGATGCCCTTTTCCTCGGGATAGACGCCGATGGCGCAGGGTATGACCATATCTTGGATGAAGATGCGGTCGAACTTCGAGATGTCGATCCGCGGCTGCTGGAGCAAACGGCCTGCAAGAATCTCCATGTTCGCCATTGATGCGCGTCCTATCGGTCTGTGCCGGTTTTGAGGGCCGGGTGAGTTGCTGGCTGATCGCGACCGTGCTCGCGCATGAGGGCTGCGACGGCACGAACCGCATCTGCGTCGAGAGGGCCAGTTCTGACGCCATGGGTGCACAAAGCACCCCGGAACCCCAGTACATTCGGCTTTAGTCGCATGAGCGGCGCGATGTCAGATAGACCTAGCGACCCGGCAAAGCCAGCAAAAAGACCGCGATTTTGCGCGGAACGGACGAATTGTGACAGTTGCGCTGGCGATTGATGATCGCGTAATGCGCCGTTGGCCTTGATTGCGGTGTCCAACATGACGCCGACAAAGCCCGCTTCAGCCATGTCATCGATGAGGTCGAAGTCGGGTTCGCAGTCGGCCAGAAGGAGGCCTGCAAGGCGGACGGGGGCCACGTTAAGGACGCCTAGCGCGCGGATCGTGGCGCGCGGGTCGCCGCCCGGAAAGAAGCCGATCTTGACGATGTCAGCCCCCGATTGGGCCATGGATTGGACCGCGCGCGTCACCTCAGCGGGGTCGGCTGGGAGGTCGCCAATGGTGGCGCTGACGAGGATATGGCGCGGGAGCCCGGCACGGATGGCGGCGACGGTTGCAACAGGTAGTGCGCCCAGCGCGCCACGGGAGGGGTCTTTACAGTCTATGATGTTTGCGCCGCCTGCCACGGCGGCCAGCGCCTCTGTAAGGGTCGTCACGCTGGCGAGGAAGTGGGTCATGGCGCGTCAATCTTGGAAGGTCGGTCACGGAGGATCGTAGGGTTATTGCGCGTCGAAGAACCTTGCCTGCTCGGCACGGATGCTGGCTGGATCTTTGCGCTGGTTTTCGGTCAAGACGATTGGACCGTCGGCTAAGACGTTGGATGTCATGGTATCGGTCAATTGGCTCAATCGCACAATACGGGTGGCAAGCCTTACGGCTTCGGGGCGGTCGTGGGTGACGAACAGGACCGTGGTCGGGTGGCTTTGCCAGAGTTCGATCACGAGGGTGCGCAGCGACTGCGCCGTCGGCTCGTCTAAGGACACGAATGGCTCGTCCATCAGCAGGATGTCGGGTTGCAGGGCAAAGCCGCGGGCGATGGCAACGCGGCGCTGCATGCCCAACGACAACCGTTCGGGATAGGCGGTCTCAGTACCCGACAGGCCAACCCGGGCGATCAGTTCAGGCACGCGTGCGCGGCGGGGATCGCCTTTGGGCAGCGGGAGGGTGATGTTTTCTTCCACAGTGCGCCAGGGTAACAAGCGCGGCGTCTGGAAGATGAACGCGATTCGCGGGTCGACGGCGGCAAATCGGATATGACCTGCGTAGTCCGTGTCGAGGCCGGCGACGATGTTCAACAGGGTCGATTTTCCGCAGCCCGACGGGCCGGTGAGGACCAGGAACGAGCGCGGTTCGACGGTCAGGTTCACGTTGCGCAGAACGGGTTGCGACGGGCGGCCTGCTACCGGCGAGAAGGTTTTTGCCTCGACGTTGATTTCCAGGCTGGCGGCATGACCGATCGGTTGGTGGGCGTTCATCGCTTCCACCTGTTCAAGCGCGCCTGCAAGGGCTGAAGCAACAGGAATTCCACAAGTTGGATGACGAAGATGAAGGCCAAGGCGTAGGCAAGGATCATGGGGACGTCAAAGGACTGGAAGGCGGTAAAAATCTGATGGCCGACGCCTTTTGCGTGACCGCCTAAAGCCTCGACGACGAGGACGATTTTCCAGACTAAAGCGAGGCCGGAGCGGGCGGCAGCGGCAAAGAAGGGGGCAAGCTGTGGCAGGGTCACGTGACGAAAGGTATTCCACCAACCCAAGCGATAGACGGTGGCCATCTCATCGAGATCGCGGGACAGGCTGCGGGCGCCTTCGCGCATCTGTACGGCGACGTTGGGAATTTTATTGATCGCGGTCGCGAGGATCGCTGTGACCTCGTAGGGGCCGATCCACACATAACTGAGTGCAATGATGACGAGGGCTGGCAGGTTCAGCGCCAGGATCAGCCATGCGTCGAAGAATTTATCGGCGGTGTTATTGCGGCCCAGGGCGAGGCCGATCGCGGAGCCGATGAGCATAGCGATCATAAAGGCGACGGCCACGCGGGCCAGCGTGGTTGCGAGGTTGATCCACAGGGCACCGGTTGCCGATTCATGGGCCAGCACGCTCAGGACCGCGAGCGGACCGGGTCCGTGGCGGTTTTGCGCAACGGCTGCCGCGATCGCCCACAGAGCGATCAGAACGGACAGCGAAAGAACCGTCCAAACCAGACGCTCGCGCCATGATCCGCTGGCGGACGCTATGTGCGGCTTATGTGTTTGGGACATGGAACAATTTCGGATCGAATTTGGTCCCGGCGCCAATGAACTCGGTGTCGCCAGCTTCGATCAGGAGACTCATGATCTTTTCGGCGGATTTCATATCTGCGTCACGCCAGGGGGCGGTTATCCCCGACACGTAAGCGGCGCGCAGGGCATTGGCCTCGGCGTCGCTTTGGGCTTTCATCAGCGGCTTCAAACGGATCCAGGCGGCTTCGGATTTTGCAAGAATGGCGTTGGCCTGATCGGCGGCTTTAAGAAGGTTTGCGATCTGGGGACCGCGCGCGGCCTGAGTTGCCTCCTTCCAGACGAAGCCGACGAAGGCCGGAATGGGATCAATGGCCAGTTCGCTCATGACATCTTTCATGCCGATGACCTGGCGGAAGCCCAGCGCTTCGAGACGGACGTTCTGGGTCCAGAAATTCAGCGTTGCATCGAGCTTGCCGTCGCGGACTTGTTCGGCAAGCAAGGGGGCCGAGCCAAATTGGATCATAACTTTGCTCGCGATATCGAAACCGAGCTTTTTGCGCGCGTAAGCCTGGAGCAGGAGCCAGCTCTTGTCGATGCCCGAGCCTGCGACTCCGAGACGATGGCCCGCAAGGCCTGCTACCGATTGGATGGGCGAATTGGCGGGAACGATGATGCCGCCCAGCGTCGAGGAGTACGGGGCGAACTTAAGGGCCTCGCCGAGGCCGCGCTGACGAAGCGCCCACGTCCAATCGCTGACGATCACGTCGGAACCGCCCGACAAAAGCGAGATGGGGCCTGCCTGATTGTTGGACAGCTCGACCATCGCGAGGTCAAGACCCAAGGCTTTATCAATGCCTTCAGCTCTGATGGTTTCCATCAGCCAGTTGACCGAACCGAACTTGACGGTGCCGACCTTCAGTGGGCCTGTCTGCGCCTGTGCCCTTAGTGGCGCGAGGGTCGCGGCTGCGGTCAGGGCCGCTGCTCCGATCAAGAGTGTACGCCGGGCGATCATTGCGAGGTTCCTTCAAGCATCTTGTTGCGCACAATGTAGCTCACGCCGCGCAGCCACCCCTCGTCGGTATTGCCTTGAACGCCAGCGCTGTAGGTTTTGACGACCGCGCCGGATCTCGCGTCGACGATCTGAATGTTGACGCTGAGCAAGGTGTCGGAGAACTTCTGTACGAGCCCCAACATGGCGAGGTCGGCACCGGATTTCTTGGCAAGACTGGTGACGCAATCGTCGCACTTATGGAGCGGACTTGCCGATTTGATTTCGGCAGCAAGCGGGGTGACGTCTGCAATCTGGTAGGCTTTGGCCGCAACGAGACGGTCTTTCAGGTCCTGGGTCAGCAACGCCAACCGCTTGGTTTCTTCAGGGCGGACTTTTGGAAACAATTCTCCGTCTTGGCTCTGGTCGAGCAGTTCAAAGGGGAATATCGCGACCGATTGGGCAGCCCGTGCTGGGGAGCCGGCGAACGCTGCTACACAAGCGGCAAAAAACCAACCGGCGATGAGGATCGAAGTGCGCACTATTGTTGTCCTGGCTGCTTGTCGGCGAGCAATTGGTTTTTCACAACATACCGGACGCCATGCATCCAGCTGTCGTCGGAGTTCGATCGAATGTCAGAGGACATGCCTCGGGTGATTTTTCCGGCGTTCACGTCGCGGATGAACAGGTTCAAGTTCAAAATCAGGTTCGAGACCTTCTGGACCGTGCCAATCATGACAAAGTCCACGCCCAGCTTGCGAGCGAGTGCGTCTTCGCAGCCATTGCACTTATACATTGGCCGCAGGCGTTCGATCTCGGCTGCGATCGGCGCAAGGTCGACGGGCTCGTAGCGGCCATCGGCTTTCAAAAGCCGCCTGAGTTCCTGCGAGATCAGCACCAGACGCTGGGTTTCGTCAGTGCGGATCCCGTTCATTTCGCCTTCCTGACTGTCGTCAATCAGGTCGAAATCGAAGACTGCGATTTTGTGGGGGCTGGTTCTTGTGGGCGCATCGGCAGCGGCGATCGCGGGAAGGGCACTTGCGATTGCCACTATGGTCAGGGCCAACAGACGTCGAAGCATCAAGTGGGCTCCTGGTGCGAAAATGATGTTGTTGTCATGGAGCATACGTGTGCCAGTTTGGTCGTGCATTACAAGTGTCGCGTACGAGAATGCTAATGACGTGTCCTCACGTTCGCGCGAGGTCCAGACCCTCACCTTGACTTGCGACGGCCAGTCGACTTCGGTGTAGCTGAGGTGTCACTGCGTCGCTGGGACACCTTGTACGGCTCGGGTGTAACGTCGTTTGGAGGACGCATTGATCGTTAAAGACCGTTTGTGGGCGTTACGTTGGTCTCGCACTGCCGCCTTTGCCCTCTGTGTGGCGGTTTCAAATCTTGCTATTGCAGGTTTTCCGACCGCTGCGTCAGCGCAGGACAGCCCGGCACCTTCGACCAGTGTCACGCCCGCCGCTGAGAAGCTCAACGTGCCGATCCTGTATGCGCGGGAAATCCGCGACGTGCCGCTGCCGCTGTCGCTGCTCGACATCCCACCGCCCGATGACGGATTGGCTGGCGGCAAGCTCGCGATTTCCGACAACAATACAACGGGACGGTTTCTGAACCAAGAATTCAAACTCGAGACGGTGGAGAACGCCAAGCCGGATGCGCTCATTGCCGATGTACTGGCGAAAGTTGCTCTGGGAACATCTTTCATTGTCGTCGACGCGAGCGCGGATACACTTTTGGCGCTCGCCGATGCACTCAAAGATAAGGACGCTCTCCTGCTGAATGCGGGGGCGCCCGATGACCGCCTTCGCGAGGAGCAATGCCGGGCGAATGTGATGCATGTCGCGCCGTCCCGCGCGATGCTGACGGATGCGCTTGGTCAATATCTGGTGTGGAAAAAGTGGACCAAGTGGTTCCTGGTGTCGGGTACTCGCCCCGAAGACAAGGCGTATGCCGATGAACTAAAGCGGACGGCCAAGCGTTTTGGGGCGACGATCGTTGAGGAGCGTGTGTTCCTCAACGATACGGGTAGCCGGCGCACGGACGGCGGGCATGAGCAAATTCAACAACAAATTCCTACGTTTACTCAGGCTGCTAAACCGCACGATGTCGTGCTAGTCGCCGACGAGGGCGGGCAGTTTGGGGAATATTTTCCCTACCGGACCTGGGACGCGCGTCCGGTGGCTGGCACGGCTGGACTTGTCGCAACACCTTGGCATCCAGCTCTTGAGTTGTGGGGTGGAACGCAATTTCAAAACCGGTTCCGCCGGATGAATAACCGAATCATGCGGCCTCTAGACTATAACGTGTGGCTGGCTTTACGCGCGGTCGGGGAAGCGTCGACGCGCAAGCGGACCGGGAACATAAAAGAACTCGTCACCTACATGCGGTCTAAGGATTTTGAGTTGGCCGCGTTCAAGGGCGTCAAGACGACGTTTCGCGAGTGGAACGGACAATTGCGCCAGCCGCTGTTGTTGACAACACCCAAGCTGTTGGTTTCGGTTTCGCCACAGCCGCAATTCCTTCATCAGTTCAGCGAACTCGATACGCTGGGCTACGACAAACCTGAAACGAAGTGCAAAGCGTATCTTACGAAATAGAACCACCAGCGTTTCGACGCTGTTTCTCGGCACCCCAAGGAGACTGATTTGAAACGTGTTTCAACCTTGCTGATGTCTTTGCTGGCTTCCTCGATTGTTGCGGGGGCCGCCACCCAGGCGCACGCCTACCGGGTATTCGTCAGCAACGAAAAAGACAATACGATTACCGTCATTGACAGCGAGAAGCTTGAAGTGATCAAGACGATCAAGGTTGGGCAACGGCCGCGCGGCATTGCGCTGACCCGGGACAACAAGCGACTGCTGGTGTGCGCGAGCGACGACCATACCATTCAGGTCTTTGATGCGACGACTTACGAATACATCCGCAACTTGCCGTCGGGGAGCGATCCTGAGTTGCTGGCGGTTCACCCTTCGGGCAATCCAATCTATGTGGCCAATGAAGACGATAATCTCGTAACCGTCGTCGACATTGAAAAAGGCGCGGTTATTACGGAAATCCCGGTCGGGGTGGAGCCCGAAGGCATGGGCATTTCGCCGGACGGAAAGGTGCTCGTCAATACGTCTGAGACGACGAACATGGCGCATTTCATCGACACGGCCACGATGAAAACCTTCGATAACGTGCTGGTCGACAACCGTCCGCGCGTCGCCGAATTCTCGCCGGATGGAAAGCAGCTTTGGGTCAGTGCCGAAATCGGCGGGACGATTACGGTCATCGACCCGGCCACACGCAAGCTCATCGGCAAGGTCAACTTCGACATTCCCGGCGTTACGAAAGACGCCATCCAACCGGTCGGCGTTCGGATTGCCAAAAACGGGAAACTGGCTTTTGCCGCATTAGGCCCGGCGAACCGAGTGGCCGTGATCGACACAGCGACGTTGAAGGTCGAGAAGTATTTGCTCGTGGGTCAACGGGTCTGGAATTTGGCATTTTCTCCCGATGAACAAATGCTGTTTACGACGAATGGGACGTCGAACGACGTGTCCGTCGTCGACGTCCCCAACCTGAAGGTCATCAAATCAATCCGGGTGGGCCAACTGCCCTGGGGCGTGGTTGTCGCTCCAAACTGAAAGCGCCCTATGAACGTGCATACGACCGCGACGGTGACATCTGCTCGCACCGCTGACGCCCTTCCAGCGCTTGAAATCGCCGGTGTGAGCCACAGCTTCGGCGACAACCCGGTGCTGCGTGAAGTTTCGCTCAGCGTGCCTCGCGGGGCCATGGTGGTGTTGCTTGGGCTCAACGGGGCCGGTAAGTCGACATTGTTCGCGCTTATCACGCGGCTTTACGACAATGTATCGGGGACGATTAAAATCCTCGGCGAAGACGTGCGGCGTCGCCCGACGGTTGCTCTCCAGCGGCTTGGCGTCGTGTTTCAAAGCCGGACGCTCGACCCTGACCTCAGTGTGACGCAGAACCTCACATATCATGCGGCACTTCACGGGCTTTCGGGACGCGAGGCGCGGGCGCGGGCGGCGGCTTCGCTGGCGGTCGTAGGGCTCGCCGACAAAGCAACGGCGCGTGTGCGAACCCTTTCGGGCGGGCAAGCGCGGCGGGTCGAGATCGCGCGGTCGCTGCTCCACCGGCCCAACGTGCTGTTGCTGGATGAGGCGACGGTCGGGCTCGATATCGGGTCGCGCGAAACTGTGCTTGGGATCGTTCGAAAACTGGCCGCCGACGAGGGGCTCGGCGTGCTCTGGGCCACGCATCTGATCGACGAGGTGGCTACGGGGGACCTGGTTGTCGTTTTGCACAAAGGACGGGTTATGTTTTCCGGCTCCGTTCCGGACTTCCTGGCAAAAACCGGGACGGACACGATGTCAGACGCTTTTCGGGTTATTACGGGTACGGAAGCAAAAGTCGAACCCGCGCGTTGAACGTGCGGTCAAAAAATCCAAACCAAGGGAGAATGTGCCTATGATTAAGATGTTGGTTGCCGCCGTGATCGGTATGACGGCATTCACAATGACGGCTGGTGCGCAGGAGACCAAGAGTAAGACGGTGCGCTTGCCCGATATTGAAATCGGACTTGGAGACGCTGGCTTTGGGGTCACTCAGGGCGCGAGGGAAATGACGGTGGGCACGAATTACCGGATGTGGCTGAAAGCGACCGGCAAGAAAGAATGCGCTTTCCAAGCGGCTGAATTTTTGAAGACGGTCAAATGGCGGAAAATCGAAGTCAACAAAGTCGAGATCAAAGCCCAAACCGTGACCGAGATCGAATTTGAAAATGAAGGGTCGGCAGAATTGTTCTTCACGCCAGAAAAAGCCGGAGAATACACGTGGGTCTGCGCGGGTTTTGAAGACAAGGGCATGACGGGAAAGTTTGTGGTGAAATGAATGTTGCTTTCTTGAAGCGCAGTCAGACGACGAGGTCATGATGAGTCAGACTGCTGTCGTGCCGTCCAGCGCCGGTGGATATTCCCACCGGCCGCTTGGCCCGGCCGCGTACCTCGCCTGCTTCAATGGGATCGTGTCGCGCGAGGTGCTGCGGTATTTGCACCAGCGCGAGCGGTTCCTATCGGCGCTGGTGCGGCCGCTCGTCTGGCTGTTCATTTTTGCCGCCGGGTTCCGGCAGACGCTCGGCATCTCGATCATCCCGCCTTACGAAACGTATGTTCTCTACGAACAATTCGTGACGCCTGGGCTGATCGGGATGATCCTGCTGTTCAATGCCATGCAATCATCGCTATCGATGGTTTATGACCGTGAGACGGGGGCCATGCGAACCCTGCTGGTCAGTCCGTTTCCGCGCTCGTTCCTGCTGATCTCAAAGCTGCTGGGTGGGGTCGCTGTCGCGCTGCTGCAGGTTTATGTGTTCTTGCTGATTGCGCACTTCTGGGAGATCGATCCGGGCGGCCCTGCGATCCCGCTCGGTTTTGGGTTGTCGATCCCAGAGCCATTCAACGGGTACCTGACGCTGCTACCTGCGCTCATTATCGTCGGGCTGATGCTTGGTGCGCTGGCGCTTTTCATGTCGTCGGTGATCAAGCAGCTTGAGAATTTTGCGGGCGTGATGAACTTCGTCATCTTCCCCATGTTCTTTGCATCCTCGGCACTTTACCCGCTATGGCGGATCAAAGAATCCAGTCCGCTGCTGTATGAGATCTGCCGGCTCAATCCATTCACATATGCCGTCGAGTTGATCCGGTTTGCGATGTATGGACAGATCGGGCCGAAACTCGAAAGCGGGTGGATTGATTATACCAACCTGCTGGTCGTGATCGGCTACATGCTGGTCTTTCTGCTGGCCGCTATATATGCCTACAATCCATCAAAAGGGCTGATCGGACGCCGTGGCGGTCCTGGCGGCGGAGGAGGTTAGTTTTGATTAAGGGACTTGCAATGCGGGCTTTGAGTTTGCCGATGATGTTGGCAACTGGTGCTATGGCATTCAGTGTTGGAGGGTATGCCGCTGGCGGCGCACCTTCGAGCACAGACTGGCCATGCCCGCAACGGAAAGTCGCGAAACTTGGCGCATCTGACCTGCAGTGGCAGGGCGCACCGGTCGATGGCGTCAAGGGGTGGCGCGAAGACCGCGATATCGCCAAGCTGGTAGAAGCGCTTAGCAATCGGCGGGTGCCAGTTGAGCAAGCAATCGCCTCGCTCAAGACCTACGCAGCGGGTTTGCCGACCGGTGAGCGCGCTAGAAAACTTACCCTGGTTTTTGCTGGGTTGCTTGAGACCGTCAACGATTACAGGACATCGGTGATTACCGGGATCGAGCGGTTCAATAGACGCCAGAAACTTCGTTCAGCCGAGATTGAGCAGGAAGGACAGAAGCTCGCCGAATTGCAGCGCGCTGCCGATAAAGATCCCGCAGCGAAGATTGAGTATCAAAAAGCGCTCGAATTGTATGACTGGAATACGCGTGTGTTTGAAGAGCGTCGGCAGAATTTGCCGCTCGCCTGCGAAATTCCACCCGCGATCGACGGACGAATCTTTGAAGTCGTTCGCGAAATCCAAGGACTGTTGGGTCAGCCGGGCTGACTTTTGGTGACCAATCGCCCTGTTTACGGCACGGGGACCACGGTTGCGGTGGTGTAGCCATGTTCTTCCCACGCATCGGTTCCCTCGGGGAACCAGTAGACTGCTGAGTAACCCATGCCGATGGCCCTTTTTGCGGCATTCCACGACATCCAGCAGTCGCGCAGGCAAAAGAACACGATCGGCTTTGCGCGATCGCCGCCGGTCAGCTTGATGAGGTTCGCTTCGAAGTAGGCGCGCACGGGTTCAGCCAGAACGCCGTAGCCCACATTGGGGAGCCAAATTGCGCCACTGATGCTGGTATGGGGCGGATCGCGCCAAACGGTCGACGCTGGCAGGTTTGGCGGCTTGGGGGCGCGAGGATAGACGTCAACGAATACGGCACCGTCGTCGTAGAGAGGTTTGGCCTGAGCTACGGTCAGCACGCCGCGCGCACCGGTGAGCGTGGCGGGAACTGGCTTTCGGAAGTCTTCGAGGCGGTAGCCGTCTGGTTCTGGAATATGGGTTTGGGCGCCCACGCTGCCGGTTCCATGAAAACATGTGGTCATCATGACTAGAACCGGCAGGGCGACGCGTCTCCGTCTCATCAGAGGCGCGGTTCGGTAATGGGCTTATTCTGATCGTCCAAGATCGGAACGCCATACGACAACAGCACCTTGTCGATATCGGCCCTGCGTTTGAGGAGGATCGTGTTCAACTGCTTCTTCCAGTCGGTGTCAGCCAACCTTACGCCCATGGTGACGCCATAAGCCATTTTCGTTGACAAGGCGGGATCTGGAGCCAATGCTTTCACGACTAGTGCAGGTGTGCCTCGTTTAGCCTGGTAGCCTGCGAACGGCCCCCACAATACAGCCGCATCGATTTCACCACTGCGGATATCTTTCGCAATTGCTTCGGCGGAATTGTCGTGACGTGAGTCGACGATCAACGGATAGGCCTTGGCCTTGCCCATCAAGCCGTGCTTGGCCATCAAGAAGCCCGGCGGCGTGTTGGCGACGATGCCAACGCGCTTGTCCTTAAGCTTGGGGTCGGCAAGACTATCGACGCCGTCGAGACCCGAACCTTCACGGTACATCAAGGCGTATGTCGACTTGAAGTATGCGTTCGTGTTCAAGACAAGTTCGTCACCTTGGGCGTAGCCGATGATGACATCGCATCTTTTGGACGACAGGGTCATTCGGACGAAGCCCGTGGTCATGGGGAACCACGTGTATTCGACAGGGACCTTGAGTTCGTTCGCGATGATTTCGGCGATCTTGTTTTCGTAACCTTCGCCTGCCTCATTCGACATGGGCAAGTTGTGGGGATCGGAACAGACCCGGAGAACCTTACGGTTCACCAGATCTACCACGCCCGATCCTGCTGCTGATGCTGACCCCGCGTAAAGGCCAGACATCAGACACAGACTCAATCCTGCAATCCAGTTTTTAACCACCCGTGCACGCCTTTTCGTTTTCCCCCTGCAAGGCGGCCTTGTCGACGCGACCCTTGGGTTTGCCACGCTGGATGGCGCCGTCCGACATCGCTTTGATGTAAACGTAGATGTCGTCAATATAGCACATGACGTTTTTGTTATCGCCTAGTGCAGGCATCACGTTGTTTTTGTCGATGCCAACCTGGCCACTCGCCACGATGCCGAAATATTTTTGGTAATCTATCGTTTTGAGAGATTCCACGAGTGCAGGCGCGTAGGACGAGCCTTGCGCTTCGGGGCCGTGGCAAACGTGGCATTCCGAATGATAGCGTCGAAAGCCCGAATATGTGAACCAATCGACCGTTCCATCGGCAAGAATGTTGTAGGTCGGCGAGCCGTCTTTCAACACCCACTTGCCTTCGGGACCCATGGTCTTTTCAGCGGCATTCTGGCCGGTTGCGACGACTGGAATTGCGGTTTGTGCAGACGCAGTCGATGCAAGAGTTGCAGTGGCGATCGCTGCAAGTAGTAGTCCGGTACCGAACCTCATTAAGCGTTTCCTCTCGTTTGCGCTATGAGCGTCTTTGGAAGTGAACTTTTCGTTCAAGTATTTGCCGAGATTTATACGCGAGTTAATCGCTTATGGTTCGGCGTTCGTGTGCAGACAGGCTGTGCGACAAACTTGTGCGCGTTGCGGCAGACGTTCCTCTAAATAATTTGCATCTTGCGACAGCCAATTCAAGTCATTCGCGCGAATTCCGAGGACTCGTGGGCCAAAATTTTTGGCAAAGAAAAGCCGACGCGGACTGATCCGCGTCGGCCCCTGCGTTGACTACCAGATTATGGCAGCGAGAACACGGTGAGCGAGCCGCCCAGCGAGGTGTACTGCTTCAGACCAGCATAACCACCCACAGCGCCCAGACCGTCGGTTGGGTTCTGGAGACCAGCTGCGAGACCGATGCCAGCCCAGCCACCAACACCCGAGAGGATGCCGACGTACTGCTTGCCTTTGTGCTCGTACGTCATCACGTTACCGATGATGCCCGACGGGGTTTTGAACTTGAACAGGTCTTTGCCGTCCTTAGCGTCGACTGCCTTCAGGTAGCCTTCCAGCGTACCGTAGAACACCACGCCGCCAGCGGTCGCGAGAGCGCCCGACCAGACAGAGAAGGGTTCAGGCTTCGACCAGACGATTTTGCCCTGTCCAGCGTCCCAGGCAATGAAGTTGCCCATGCCGCCGTGCGAACCAGGAGCTGGGTACATCGACAACGTGGCGCCAACGTATGGCTGACCAGCGGTGTAGGAGACCTTGAATGGCTCATAGTCCATGCAAACGTGGTTCGTTGGAACGTAGAACAAGCCGGTCTGCGGCGAGAACGCTGCAGGCTGCTGGTCCTTGGAACCGAGAGCCGCGGGGCAGATGCCCTTCGAGTTGACGTCCTGACCGTTCAGGAAGGTCGACATCTTTGGGTTGACCTTTGGACGACCGTAAGTGGCCGACTTCGGATCCATGTCGACGCCCGTGTGCCAGTTGACCTTGGGGTCAAAGTTCTGAGCAACCAGGAGTTCGCCCGTGGCGCGGTCGAGGGTATAGCCAAGGCCGTTACGGTCGAAGTGCACGAGAACGTTGCGCTTCTTGCCGGCGACGTCGATGTCAGCGAGGATCATCTCGTTGATGCCGTCGTAATCCCACTCGTCGAACGGGGTCATCTGGTAGGCCCAGGCGGCCACGCCGGTGTCAGGGTTACGAGCGAAGATGGTCATCGTCCACTTCTGGTCGATCTGCTTACCATCCGGTCCGGCACGCTGTGCAGGGTTCCAGGTCGAGGGGTTGCCCGAACCGTAGTAGAACAGGTTCAGAGCAGGATCATACGAGTACCAGCCCCAAGTCGAGCCGCCACCGATTTTCCACTGGTCGCCGGTCCAGGTCTTGATCGAGCTGTCCTTGCCGACGGGTTTGCCCAACGACATGGTCTTTTCGGCGTCCATCAGGATTTGATCATCTGGACCAACCGAATAGGCGCGCCATGCTTGCTTGCCGGTCTTCATGTCATAGGCGGTCACGTGGGCTTGGACGCCGAATTCTGCGCCCGAGATGCCAACGATGATCTTATCCTTGACGGGAAGAACGGTTGCTGTGTTGGTTTCACCCTTCTTGGGGTTACCGTTTACAGCCTTCCAGATTTCCTTGCCGGTCTTGGCGTCGAGAGCGACAACCGTCGTATCGGCCTGGTGCAAGAAGATCATGCCTTCAGCGTAGGCAACGCCACGGTTGACCGTGTCGCAGCACATAACTGGGATCACGGATGGATCCTGCTTGGGCTCGTACTTCCAGATGATTTTGGCTTCGTTGTCGAGATCGAGAGCGAAGACGTTGTTCGGGAACGGCGTGTGCACGAACATCGTGCTGCCGATCACGAGCGGCGATCCTTCGTGGCCGCGCAGAACGCCGGTCGAGAACGTCCAAGCAACCTTGAGGCTCTTGACGTTGTCGCGGGTGATCTGATCGAGCTTCGAGTACCGCTGGTTGGTATAGTCGCCGGTCTGCAGGACCCACTGTTTTGAATCCGCAGTGTTCTTGATCACGTCTTGGTTGGCCATTGCGGGCGCAGCCATTACTGAAACAAGAAGAGCACCTGCGAGTGCACTGTTGCGCATCACGCTTCCTCCATTTGGGTTCTTGCCATGCTTGCAAGCGCAACTAACGACTACCTCGGCATTACTCCGGGTGCGGGATTCTCCCATCTACCCAGTCTCCGTCGAGCGGGGCCTACTCATTCAAGCTTGGCCCAAAGTCTTAGTCACGGGCTGACTTAACGCACTTTTCTGTGAAGACTGCAAGATGCTGTGTGACACCAAGTCTCGCAGTCGCAAAACGTCACCCAATCGATGCGGCATTTCACTCGATAAAACTTGAACATTTTGCGTCGCAACAATGGATATTGCGGCGCAATATTTTCGGTTTTGGCTGTGGATTACGAGGAAGGAATTGATCGCTGGGACCGTTGGACCTTTCGAATTATTGCTGAACCTATCGGCATTTCTGGTATTTTGACGGAAATAGCTCGTTTGAGGACGCCGAACGCATGCTCCTGCCATCGCGACGCACGATCCTCTTAGCTGCAGCCGCTGCTGGGGCTGTCAGCCTCCACGCGGTTCGCCGTGCGCGCGCTGCGACCGCTGTCGCCTTGCAGGGTCCATTTGAAATCGCGCCGGGCGTTTTCGTCGCCAGCGGACGGCATGAACTCATCACGCCGCAAAATGGCGGCAATATTGCCAACATGTCGTTCGTCGTTGGATCTCAGAGCGTTGCCGTCGTCGATACCGGCGGCAGCGCGGGGTGTGGACGCGCATTGCTTGCGGCCATCCGGCAGATTACGGATCGGCCAGTGCGGTATGTCATCAACACACACATGCACCCCGATCATGTGTTTGGGAACGGGGCGTTCGTTGGCCCGGAGACCGTGTTTGCGGGACACGCGAAGTTGGCCCGCGCACTTGCCTCGCGCGCAGAGCGTTATCTCACTGTCAACAGGGTTGACCTCAGTCCCGAAGATTTCGAGGGTACTCAAATCATTGCGCCAACCCTTTCGGTTGAGCGCGATACCCGCATTGATCTCGGTGGCCGCGTTCTGGTGTTGACGGCACGGCGGACGGCGCATACCGACAACGACCTGACGGTGCGCGACGAGGCGACCAACACATTGTTTTTGGGCGATCTTTTGTTTTCCGGTCACGTCCCGACGCTCGACGGATCGATCAAGGGCTGGCTTGCGGTTTCGGCCGAATTGAGAAGCGAACCGGCTGCGCGCGTGGTGCCAGGCCATGGCCCGGCCAGTATGGATTGGCCAGATGCAATTGCGGCGCAGAGCCATTATCTCGATTCAATCACGCGGGATGTCCGAGCTTTGATTAAATCCGGGCGACCATTAGAGGACGCCATGGGAACGGCCGCGCAAAGCGAGCGAGCGTCATGGCTCTTGTTTGACGATTTTCATCGCCGTAACGTCGCGGCAGCTTTTGCCGAACTTGAATGGGAATAAGGAGCGACAGGACCATGATCGACATCCATCACGCTAATAGGACCCAGCCGGTTATGATAAAATCAAAGGCAGACGCTCGGATTCAGTTTAGCCATACGAGTCGGCGCGAAAACAGTCCGCATTCTTTCGGGTTCACGTTTTTGCTATCGGCCCTATCCGCCCTGGCCGTCGTCTGGGGGCCAAGTGCCAGCTTTGCTTCCGACGATCCATGGCCGACACTGCAGGCCGATCTGTTTGGCCAGCGCGCTATTTCGGAAGAGGCGGCTGGCCTTGAGCTCGATGCACCCTTCCGCGCTGAAGACGCTGCCATCGTGCCGATTACGGTCAAGATACCGGCCAGCATGGGGGTCCTAAAGTCGCTCACGCTGGTGGTCGAAAAGAACCCGGCGCCGATCGCTGCCGCCTTCACGTTCGGGCCTGCGGCAGGCACTGGCGACCGGTCGATCGCGACGCGCCTGAGGTTTGACAATTATTCGAATATCCGCGCGATTGCCGAGAAAGCCGACGGGTCGCTCGTGATGGTGACCAAGTTCGTCAAGGCGGCGGGCGGGTGCTCAGCACCGTCGTTGAAAGATGCCGACGAGGCGATGGCGAACCTTGGAAAATCGCAGGTCAAAATGCTGAATATCGAGAGCGCCGGGTCGATGCGCTCGGGGCTGGTGATGGTGCGTCATCCCAATTATTCCGGGATGCAAATGAACCAGCTAACGGGTTTGTTTATTCCGGCGAAATACGTGAGTCAGATGGACGTTATGCGCGGCGGCGAACGGGTGTTTAAGATGGATGCCGGCATTTCGATCAGCGCGGACCCCAATATCCGGTTCACGTTTGCGAATGCTGCAGACAACCAGATCTCAGTTACGACGACCGATTCTGATGGAAATGTATTTACGGCGCAGAGTGTGCCTGGCGCGAGTTGAGAGCGGAGCCTTCGGCGCTGATTGTCTGGGTCCCGGATCGGCGCTACGCTAATGCGCTGCGCTTGTCCGGGATGACAGGTGTGGTTAGAAGCAGCGAAGTTCGCCTTCGACTTGAGCGCGGCGCATATCTTTGACGCGGCGCTGAAGATCGACGTTGCTCATTTCCTGCTGAGCTTTGCCGCCGCGCTTGTAGATCATGATCACGGTTTCGACCGCCTCGTATTCCTCATAAGGCATGAGACTTGCGATCACATCGACGGAGCAGGAGCACTTTTCGAGCGCGTCGCGCGATTGACCATTCACCTGCATACAGGCGAAGACATAGTCGGCGCGCGCAACTGTCGGGAAATCGTTCACCGTCGTTTCGGCGGCGGCTGGAAGCGGCATTAAGGCCAGGGCCAATGCTGCAACAGGGGCGAAATATCTGATCATTTCAAAACCTCGGCTCCGACCATAAGGGTGCGTTCTTCCAAGCGGGGGGCTTCTTTCACAGTGTTTTCGTACGTGGCCAGCATCTCAACAAAATGACCGGGGACGGCATCGCTGACGACGATTGAGAATTTCGAATTTTCGTAGCCGCGCATTTTCGATGCGTTGAGGTCACCCGAATAGGGCGTGACGGTGACCCGGTAGGCGTCCATGGTCTTATCCGCCAGCTTTACCTTGACCGGCAAGACGGTCGCGCGTTCGCGCAGCGACGTGCGGAATTTGTCCTTGAGATACGGCATTTTGCCGCCAGCGATGGACATGTAGGAGGCGACGGCGCGGTCCAGGAAAACGACGAGTACGGGGTTGATACTGAGTTCGTCAATGGGTTGGGGTTCGCGGGCACGGTCGCCCGAAAAGACTTTGACCACGACATCGCGGGTGCCTTCGCTGGCACCTTTCTTAACGTCGATCTTGATTTCATCGGCGAAGGGCTGACCTAGCAGATCGGCGGCGGAGACGGTGCGCTCAAACCGGTACGCCAGTGTCGCACCGGGCCCAACGTTGGTCAGGTGCTTGCGCTCAAACAAGATGTCGACGGACGACGGTTTGGCGGCGACTTCGGCGTGGACGCCGGCTGGAGTGACGAAGATTGCCGAAGCGATCAGTACTGCGCTCAGGGCTTTAGCGGTGCTCGACACGTTTACTCTCCTGGTGGTGTCTGGTTCGGGCGTCGAATGCGCCCGTATTCTTTGGTCTTATACCGTCTCTCTACAATGGGCGGACTGAAAGCGGAAGTGAAGGCGCTGTAACCTTCGGTGCTACCGTATAAATCCACTGTTATCAGCGCAGAAAATTGCCAAAGGCGCGGGGGCCGTCACCGACTTTAACGGTTCCGGTCACCGTCAAGGATGTGGCGTCGATGCGGATCAGCGTATTGTCGAACCAGCATGCGATGTACACGGCGTTACGGACCGGGTCGTAGTTGATGCCCTCGGGATGGTCGCAGGCCTCGATGGTTTTCACCGGCTTCATCGTGGCAAGGTCGAAGACGGTGACCGTGCCGCCGTATTGGTCGGTGACGAAGGCTTGTTGGCTGGTCACGGCGACCGCGTAGGGGCGGCGGCCCACGGCCACGGTGGCGATCACCGAACGCGTTATGAGGTCGATGACGGAGACGTCGTCGCTGCCGACATTGGCGGTGAATGCGCGGGTGCCTTGGGCGTCGAGCGTAATGCCGAACGGGCGGGCGCCGACCTTGATGCTCGCAAGGCGGGTATTGGTCGCTGCATCAATGACGGAGACGGCGTCACTGTCGCGGTCGGCTGTCAGGATCGTTGAGCCGTCCGGGGTGATGGCGACGCCGGACGGGGATTGACCAACGTCGATCCGGCTTAAAACGGCACCCGTTTGGGGGTCGGCAACGGCAATCTGATGGGTGTACCAGTCTGCGACATAGATCAGGCCGCTGGTGGGGTGCGCTGCGATGCCGACAGGGCCGCCGCCTGTTTGAATGCGACGGATAACGGTTTTGGACGCTTGATCGATCACGGCGATGTCGTGCGCATCAGGGGCCGTGACGTAGAACTCAGGGCGGACGGGCGAGAGAGAGATACCGGCGGGTTTTCCCGGCACCGCGATTGTTGCCGTGACCGTCCACGATTCAAGGTCGACAACGGAGACGGTCTGGCTGCCCTGGTTCGTGACATATGCAACGTTTGCCGCGATACAGGGGGGCGCGACGAACCACATGCCCAATGCATACGCAAAGCCTGCAACGGTCATCGCTGCAGGCTTTGCGGCAAGGCGGGTCTGCGAAGGAAGCGGTTTAACCACCCGATTCGAGCTTGGCTTTAAGAGCATCGAGGCCTGTCTTAATGACGCCACTCACAGCCGCGACGGCTGCTTCATCGCTCAGTTCGGGCGGGGGGTCGTTGTTGACGAAGCCGCGATAGAACGCAGCCTTCCATTCGACGGTGGATTTTGCACCTTCACCGGTGACGCGGATCGACGACGAGTAATTGTTCACGGGAAGTGTTTTGACGTCGACAGCGGTGATTTCGTAGGACAACAACTTGGTATCGGCTTTATAGACGGTCAGGGTTTCTTCGATGGTGCCGCCCGATTTGAGGGTCAGCGTCCGCTTGGCGCCGCCGTCGTTGCCGCCTGAGCCTGCGGTTTTTGCAACGGCTGGGTGCCAGCTCATGTCTTGGAAATTGCCGACGGCTGCCCAAACCTTGTCGGCGGGCGCATTGATTTCAATCGTTTGGACGACCTTTTGACGAGTGGGGCCATGGGCCGCCGCTGTCCAAGGCATCATGGCGACGAAGGCCAAGGCGGCCAGGGTCGTTTTGAGCATTCAAGTTCCTCCCGTAGGTTTTTTTGATTTTGCGCCTCTTGCTGATTGAGGGCTCGAAGAGACATTACGCATCAAGTTGGCGACCTTCAAGGCAGTGTGTCTAAGTCGGGCTAGTGATTTTTAGGCATAGGGGTGGTCAAACTCGCGCCATGTTCTGACCTTGTGGCTACAAATCAACGGGGCCTGCCATCGCGGTGCCACAGGGCTGGCGTTGTTTGCACTGACGTGGTTTCAGCGTTACCAGTCCGGTCGGCTATCCGTGCCCTTTTTGATCACATGAGACTGCGGAGAAACGACCCTTATGCGGATGAGACAGAGAAAAGTGCGCAATTTTATTCTTGCCACACTGGCCGTCATGGCGGGCGTCGTTTTCCTGGCGTGGGCCGCTATTGCCATCATCAAACCGGGCCCCGAAGGTAAGCTTGTGCTCGCCAGCGGCGGGTCGGAAGGCGCGTACAACGAACTCGCGCTGATGTATCAAAAGCAATTGGCAAAACAAGGCGTTGCCGTCGAACTGCGACCGACGACAGCGGGCAGCTCGACGCTGCGCGGGTTGTTTGTCGATGAGAAAAGCGACCTTGAGGCCGGGTTCATCAAAGGCGGGGTCGCGGGAAGCCTGCAGGGCCGGATGGCGACCGATCGCGAGCGGGAATGGCACGACCGACAGACGGCCGCGCTGTTTTCGGTCGGCCGGATGTTTTATGAGCCGATCTATGTGTTCTATCGCGGGCCGGTGCAGGTGTCTGCGCTGAGCGAGTTCAAGGGCCGCAGAATTGCGATTGGGAACAAGGAGGGTGGGGCGCGACGGATCGCGAAGACGCTGCTGCGAGCGAACGGGATCGACGAAAAAAACTCCACCTTGATCGAGACCGAACTGGACGCCGATGGCCGGGGCCTAACGACTGCTGACTATGACGTCGCATTTCTGGTGCTGCCTCCTGAGTCCCCAACGATCTACAAGCTGATGCGCAATCCGGGCATCCTGTTGATGAATTTTGCGGCGCAAGCCGAGGCCTACGTTTCGCGCTATCCCCACCTGACCAAGCTCGTCATGCATCAAGGCTCGGTGGAGTTTGCGCCCGACATTCCGTCCGCCGATATCACGCTGTTATCGACCACGGCGGCGCTTGTGGTGAAAAAGACGGTGCATCCTGCGATCGTGTCTCTGTTAGCCGATGCGGTGATCGACAATCCACGCAAAGGGTTTGACCGGGACGGCGAACCGGTGCTGTTTCACAAGGCAGGCGAATTCCCAAACGCAAAAGATCCCGAGTTCGAAGTCGCGCGCGATGCGCTCAATCTCTACAAAACCGGCGATCTGCCATTCATGCTGCGCACCTTCGCGCCGCTCAACCACAGCTTGGGCATCCCGTTCTGGGTGACGGCCTATCTGCACAAGCATGGCACGAGCACCGTGCTGTTGCTCATCCCGATTCTGTCGATCCTGCTGCCTCTCATGCGGCTGCTGCCGATGATTTACACCTGGACGGTGCGCCGCCGCCTGTTCCACTGGTATCAGCAGATGAAGGTGCTGGAGAACCGTCTGGATCAACACCCGACAGGCGATCAGTTGGCCGAAGCAAAGATCGAACTGGACCGGATCGATCGGGCGGTCAGCCGAGTGGCCGTGCCGCTGGCGTTTTCGGACCAGTTCTACGACCTGCGCCAGCATATCGACTTTATCAAGCGTCGACTTGATGGCCATTCCCCGGTGCTTGCCGAAGCTGCCTAATCTTAAACTACCAAAAAGCGGCCGGGGCAATCTGGCCGCTTTGCGTTACGGGGCCGTTGGGATTAACTGGGGCCGCCGCAACAGGAGACCTCATGTCCGACCCCGCGAGATTGCCGAGCCCGCACCTCACCTACACCGTCGACGACGCCGGCGTTGCCACCATCAGCATCGAAAATGCGGCCCGCATGAATGCCATGACGGCTGCCATGTGGGGGGCGCTGCCGGGGCTCGTCGCACAGGCGCAAGCAGACGCGTCGGTGCGGGTGATCGTGCTGCGCGGGGGCGGGACCCGGGCGTTTTGCGCGGGTGCCGATATCTCGGAGTTCGAAACGCAACGGTCGGGTGATGCGGTCCATACCTATGACGTGCTCAATCACAACGCGTTTGATGCGCTGACGGCTTGCACCAAGCCGACGATTGCCATGATCCACGGATTTTGCCTGGGCGGCGGGCTGGGATTGGCAGTCGCGTGCGATTTGCGGGTTGCAGACGATGCCGCGACGTTCGCCATTCCAGCGGCCAAACTCGGAATCGGCTATAATCCCCGCTGGATCAGCCCGATTTTGAGGACCGTTTCGCCTGCGGTTGCCAAGCTGATCTTGTTCACAGGGCGGCGCTTCACGGCGTCGGAGGCTTTGGCGATGGGGCTTGTGACCTCGCTGGCGCGGACCGACGATCTCTACGTCGTGGTGGCGACGCTGGCATCTGAGATCGCCGGGAACGCTCCGCTTTCTGTCCGCGCGGCGAAGGCTGCCATCGATGAACTTGCGGCGCGCCCGGGGACTGCCGATCAAGGCAGGCTCGATCAGTTCATCGCGGCGTGCTTTGAAAGCGACGACTATGCGGAGGGCCGCCGCGCGTTCACGGAAAAACGAAAGCCGGTTTTCAAGGGCCAATAGATTGACGCTTTCTCAGGCTCTCAAAATCGTTTTGATCGGGGTGTGCAGTGTGCTCACGAGCGCTGCGGCGTATGCGCAGGCCGATGCGCCGCGCTGCGCTGCGCCGTCCGAGCTTTCGGCCAAACCGGGCGAGGAGAGGCCGGTCAAAGGCAATCACCGGTTCGATGCGCCCGAGACTGCGCGCACGCTGGCTGCGTTTTCGCCACTACCGGCTCATCTGCGCGGGGCAATCCGGCGGGTGGAGTTGCCCAAAGGCCGGAAGCTCGTGGCATTGACGTTCGACCTTTGCGAGCAGCCGGGAGAGATCGCTGGCTACGATGGGGCGATTTTCGACTACCTGCGGGCGAACGGGATCAAGGCCACGCTGTTCACGGGCGGGAAGTGGATGCGGTCGCATCCGGAGCGTTTTGCGCAAATACTGACCGATCCGCTGTTTGAAATGGCCAATCACGGGGCGGCCCATCGCAATTTGCGGCTGCTATCGGGGGCGGCATTGGCTGCCGAGATCGCTGGGCCGCAACGGGCCTATGAGGCCATCCGTTCAACCCTGGCGGACAGTTCAAGTCCCAATCAGTGCCTGGCCCAAGCGGCGGTAAGGGCACCAGCCCGGATGTCGCTGTTCCGGTTTCCATATGGGGCGTGCAACGGTCCGGCGATGGCGGCGGTCAATGACGCCGGGCTGCTCGCCATTCAATGGGATGTCTCGACGGGTGATCCGTCGCCGGGCACCACGGCGCAGCAGATCGCTGCGGCCATGGTTCAAAACGTGCGACCGGGGTCGATCGTCATTTCGCATGCCAACGGGCGCGGGTATCATACCGCTGCGGGATTGCCGTTGGCGATCCCCAAGCTGATCGCGGCAGGCTATCAATTCGTGACCGTGAGCGAGTTGCTGGCCGCGGGCACGCCTGTCGTCGTGCCGACGTGCTACAATGCCAAAGTCGGGGACACCGACCGCTACGATCATCCTCTCGGGTTGACGGCAAAGCTTTCCGGGCGACCAAAGGCATCAACGGCGCCGGGTGCGGGTGCTGCCTTGCTGCCATGGCAGACAGTTATGAAGCCAGCGCGGCCAGTCCAACCGGTCATGCCGCGCGCAGCACCTGGCCACGAGCGGGAGCAACTGCCATGGCAATAACGGGGGCAACATCGCCGTTTACACAGGCGCACTATCGGGTGTCTGAGACGATTGAGTTGACGCTGCTTGCGCCGTTCGAAGCCGGGCAGGCAGGCGTGCTGTGTGCGAGCATGGACCCGTGGGCGCGCTATCGAACGACGGCTGGCGAACTCACGGCGTTTTTCTCGCGCAGTGAGCCGGGTGCGCCGCGCTTTGCGATCCGCATCAACGGACAGTTCGAGGGCGTATTGGTGCTCAAGTCGAACTGGCTGGCAGGGCCTTACATCCAGACGCTGGCGATTGCCCGGATTGCACAGGGACACGGGGCTGGATCGCTGATCCTCGGATTCATCGACCGCCAAGCGCGGGCGGCGCGCAACCGCAACGTCTGGGTTGCTGCGTCGGATTTCAATGCGGCCGCGATCAGGTTTTACGAGCGGCACGGGTTTGTACGGGCCGCGGAAATCCCGGGATTGCTGCAAGATGGGCGCGACGAGGTTTTACTGCGCAAGAGAGTGACCGTCTGAGCGCGGCGTAATGTCGGGCTACCGCGCTTGTTGAAGCAGACGGCTTCGCCTTCGGCCCATTTGGGGGAATGCTTCCCCCAACCCCCCCTGTTTTTTTACGACTGAGCATTACCAACGCGGGGTCTTTACGCGACTTCGAGCACCACGCGACCGCGGACATGGCCTGCAAGGATTTCGGGGGCCAGGGCGATGACGTCGCTCAAGGGGCGCGTGACAGTCAGGGCGTCGAGCTTGGTAAGGTCGAGGTCGCTCGCGAGACGGTTCCAGGCGGCGATGCGCTTGGGTTTAGGGGCCATGACGCTGTCGATGCCCGCGAGCGTCACGCCGCGCAGGATGAAGGGCGCGACCGAGCCGGGCAGGTCCATACCTTGCGCCAAACCGCAGGCGGCGACGCAGCCGCCGTATTTGGTCTGGCTGATAGCATTGGCGAGCGTGGTGGACCCGGCGACGTCGATCACGCCGGCGAAGCGTTCGCGGCCCAAGGGCTTGGCTGCACCGGAGAAATCGGCGCGGTTCAGGATTTCGGTGGCACCCAAGCTTTTGAGGAAGTCGGATTCCTCAGGGCGGCCGGTGGACGCGGCGATTTCGTAGCCAAGTTTCGCTAAGACTGCGACGGCAATGCTGCCGACGCCGCCAGCCGCACCGGTCACCAGAATTGGGCCGTTGCCCGGGACGACGCCGTGGGCTTCGAGCGCCATGACGCAGAGCATTGCGGTATAGCCGGCGGTGCCGATGGCCATGGTCTGGGCCGCGGTGAAGGCTGCGGGCTTCTTGACAAGCCAATCGCCCTTGACGCGGGCGCGCTGCGCATAGCCGCCGCTGTGGGTTTCACCGACGCCCCAGCCATTCAAGATCACGGGGTCGCCGGCCGCAAATTCGGGATCGGTCGACGAGATGACGGTGCCTGCGAAATCGATACCGGGGACCATCGGGGATTTGCGCAGGATGGGCGCTTTGCCGGCCAGTGCGAGGCCGTCCTTGTAATTGATGGTGGTGTGGGAGACAGCGACGTCCACATCGCCCGGCATTAGATCGGCTGCCGTCATGGCGGTCCAAGCGATCTGCGTACCAGCGTCGGTCTTGGTTGCAAGGAAACCATGGAATTGTTCGGCGACATTTCCTGACATTGGCTCTGATCCTTTCAGGCATGGGGACGCGTGCTCGGCGCGGGTCGCGTTGTCGATATGTTGCGTGCAGCCCACAGTCAACCCTCTGGCTGCATCACCGGACACGCAACACAGCTTTCCTCGTTAACCACAAAGCCACAGCGACACTATTTCAAGCACAATGCTGCATACCAGTAGTCTAAAATGCGGTCGACTGTGACCACGCAAGTTAAAAAATGTGGTAAAGTCAGTTCTTCTTAGGGGCTCAAGGCGGCGAATACTGTGGCATTGCAGACTTGCTTGTGTTGCGCCTCAGCAAATCCTTTCGCGCCTGCGAAAAGGCGCAATTATTTCAATGCCGCAACGCACTTTTTAGCGGGAAAGCCCTTGGCGACCCCTTCACTTCGTCTTAACTCTACAACGCTCGAAACGAGACTTGAGTTTCTTCAGGGCAGCCGACACCATGGGTTCGGCGCATCAGCTTCTCAGGAGACGTTAGATGGCATTGGCAGTCCGTTTCAATCTACTGGCAGCGGCGTTGTCGTTTGGGTTTATTGCAGCGGTCGTGCTCGGGATTATCTGATCGGGTTTAGCCGGGCAAGATCCCGCAAGCTATCACCGCAATCCCGTCTAGAGGCGCACAACTCCGGTCAGTTGCTGCGCGTTCGCTTTATAACTGCCTCACGGCCGTTTGATCATATAGCCGACGATGGCGCCTAACAGCGGCAAGTACACAATCGGGAATTTTATCGGGCTGGCAGCCATGAGGCCAGGAACGAGTGTTAGTCCGGCACCAATCAGCCCGCCGATGAGGGCGGCTCCGAGGGTTTTTGTCGATGGCAGGTTGACATCCTTCAGGGCGAAGGAGCCGACCAGCCCGACGATCCAGATGATGACCGCATAGATGACGGCGGTCACAAAGATCCGCAGATCGCCGCCGATTGGAACGAGTTTCTGGACGAACGGTGCGCCCAGGAACGCCGCAGCAAACTGGATCGCCACAAGAATAATCGTGCCTAGCATGGTGCCCCGTTTCAAACGTTCAAATTCAGCCCCTCAAAGTTGCGCGAAACTAAGTCACACTAGACCAGTTAGCAATAACCGCTGCGAGAACCACCGTCGAATGTGCCGGTGCCCGCACAGAGGGATTGGGGCAATGCCTGTTCAAAGAGCGAAACGTCGCGCGAGGATCGCAAAACGATCCCAGTGACGCCTTCTGGCAAATCTGCCATGAGGGCCTCGTCGCGAGGCCGACGCTTGGGATAGGTCCAGACCCATCCGGTAAAGAATTCGAGTTCGCATCGTTCCAGGTTGCCAACGTCGTCTCGCAACCGGCCGACTTGTGTGATGGACCGATAAACGGCGCGCGAAAAATAAACGTGGCGCGGGAGGTCGAGCCAGACGACCGCGGTTGCGCGCGGCAAGCGCAAATCGATGTGACCTAAATAGTTGCCATCCATGACCCAGGCGTCTTGGGCCGACCACCCAGCTATCTGACCGCGGATTTCCGCCTCGTTACGCTGAACCCATCCTGGCCCCCAATTGATGGCATCGAGATGCACCACAGGGATCGCGAGTCGCTTGCCGACTGCGCGGGCAAGTGTCGATTTGCCAGCGCCGCTCGGGCCGATGATCAGAATGCGATACATTTCCGGCTCAGCTCTCGCGCAATTTTAGGCGGCCGCTTCGGCTTTGACGGCAACTGCGTCGTAGTTGAGGACGGGTGCCAACCAGCGTTCGCAGTCGTCGATCGTCCAGCCTTTGCGACGCGCGTAGTCTTCGACCTGATCGCGTTCGATTTTGCCGACGCCGAAGTAATGGCTGCCGGGGTGGGCAAAGTACAGCCCCGATACGGACGAACCGGGCCACATGGCGAAGCTTTCGGTCAGGACCATGCCGGTCGCCTGTTCGACGTCCATCAGATTCCACAGCGTCTGCTTTTCGGTGTGGTCGGGTTGGGCCGGGTATCCAGGTGCGGGACGGATGCCTTGATAACGCTCAAGGATCAGATCGTCGGGCGAGAGTTTTTCGTTGGGTGCGTAACCCCACAGTTCGCGGCGGACGCGCTCGTGCATGCGCTCGGCGAAGGCTTCGGCCAGCCGATCGGCAAGCGCCTTGACGATGATGCGACTGTAGTCGTCGGTCTTGGGGATGTGGCGCTCGATGGCCTCGTCTTCGCCGTGGCCGGTCGTCACGGCAAAGCCGCCGATGTAGTCGGGGATGCCGCTATCCTTGGCCGCGATGAAGTCGGCCAGTGCCGTGTGCGAGCGGTCACGCGAGGGGTCGCGTGCAATCTGCTGGCGCAGGGTGTGGAGCGTCGCCCGATGGGATTTGCGCGTTTCGTCGGCGTAGACCTCGATGTCATCGCCGACGGCGTTGGCGGGCCAGAAGCCGACAACGGCGTGGGCGGTGAGCCACTTTTCGCGGACCATCCGGTCGAGCATTGCCTTGGCGTCAATGAACAGCTTACGGGCTTCTGGGCCGACCACGTTGTCATCAAGGATCGCGGGATAGCGACCGGCCAGTTCCCAGGTCTGGAAGAACGGCGTCCAGTCAATGTAGGGGACGAGTTCCGCCAAGTCATAGTTTTTGAAGGAGCGGACACCGAGGAAGCTTGGCTTTACGGGGGCGTGGGCTTTCCAGTCGGTCTTGAACTTGTTGTTGCGGGCGGTGGGCAAAGTGATGCGGTTTTTCTTCGCTTCGTTGCGCAGGTGGGCGTCGCGGACCTTGACGTAGTCGGCGCGGATGTCGGCGACGTAGGCTGGCTTGTCGTCTTCTGACAGGAGCTTTGAGACCACGCCCACGGCGCGGGACGCGTCGTTTACATAGATCACCTGATCGCGATTGTAGTTTGGCGCAATCTTAACGGCGGTGTGGACGCGGCTGGTGGTGGCGCCGCCGATGAGCAGCGGCACGTTCAGGCCTTCGCGCTGCATTTCAGCTGCCAGGAAGCACATTTCGTCCAGCGAGGGCGTGATCAGGCCGGACAGGCCGATGATGTCGACCTGATGCTTTTTGGCGGCTTCCAGGATTTTGGAGGCGGGCACCATAACGCCGAGGTCGATGACTTCGTAGTTGTTGCATTGGAGCACAACGCCGACGATGTTCTTGCCGATGTCATGGACGTCGCCTTTCACGGTCGCCATGAGGATTTTGCCGGCGGCGGGCTTGGACGCCAAGCCGGACGCAAGCTTTTCGGCTTCGAGGTAAGGCTGGAGGTAGGCGACGGCTTGCTTCATCACGCGGGCGGATTTGACGACTTGGGGCAGGAACATTTTGCCCGCGCCAAACAGGTCGCCGACCACGTTCATGCCGGCCATCAACGGGCCTTCAATAACATGGAGCGGCTTGTCAGCCTGCTGGCGCGCCTCCTCGGTGTCGATTTCGATGAATTCCGTGATGCCGTGGACAAGGCTGTGGGTCAGGCGGTCGCCGACGGGGGTGTCGCGCCATTTGAGGTCTTTTTCGACCTTCTTGGCACCATCGCCTTTGAACTTGGCGGCTGCATCAAGGAGCCGGTCTGTGGCGTCTGGCCGCTTATTGAGGATGACGTCCTCGCAAAGCTCGCGCAGCTCGGTGGGGATGTCGTCGTAGATCGTGAGCTGACCCGCGTTGACGATGCCCATGTCCATGCCAGCCTGGATGGCGTGGTACAGGAACACGGAGTGCATGGCTTCGCGGACGGGTTCGTTGCCTCGGAAGCTGAAGGAGAGGTTTGAGACGCCGCCGGAAATGTGGACAAGGGGGTGGCGGCGCTTGATCTCGCGGGTCGCTTCGATGAAGGCGATACCGTAGCCGTTGTGCTCTTCGATGCCGGTGGCGACGGCGAAGATGTTGGGATCGAAGATGATGTCTTCGGGCGGGAAGCCGACTTTTTCAGTGAGAAGGTTATAGGCTCGGGTGCAGATCTCGACCTTGCGCTCGATGGTGTCGGCCTGGCCTTGTTCGTCGAACGCCATGACGACGACGGCGGCACCGTAACGCAGGACTTTTTTGGCCTGTTCGAGGAATTGTGCTTCGCCTTCTTTCATCGAGATAGAATTGACGACCGCTTTGCCCTGGACGCACTTGAGACCGGCTTCGATGACGTTCCATTTGGATGAGTCGATCATGACGGGCACGCGCGAGATATCGGGCTCGGCGGCCATCAGGTTCAGGAACGTGACCATGGCTTTCTCTGAGTCGAGAAGGCCTTCGTCCATGTTGATGTCGATGATCTGCGCGCCACTTTCGACCTGCTGGCGGGCAACGGTCAGCGCCGCGTTGTAGTCGTTGGCTTCGATCAGCTTGCGGAACTTGGCCGAGCCGGTGACATTGGTGCGCTCACCGACGTTGATGAAAGAGCGCGAGGCGGAGGTGGTGGTCATGTGATCGTTTCCAGATGTCACTTTCCTTCTCCCGGCACGGGAGAAGGTGCCCGAAGGGCGGATGAGAGACTTCGTTCCAAGCGCGCCGTTGCGGTTGCATAGATACCGCTCAAAACGCCGTCAATGTTCGTGTTTACATCCGTGTTCCAGATGCGGATGACTTCGTATCCAAGGGATTGGAGGTGGCCTGTGCGCTCAGCATCGGTTTCAGCATTTTCCGGTTCATCATGCTGCGATCCATCCAACTCCACGATCAGCATTGCTTCTTCACACACGAAGTCTGCGATGTACGCCCCGCAGGGGACCTGCCGGCGGAATTTCAACCCAGACAATCGACGATCTCGCAGCCTTGACCAAAGCTTTCGCTCCACATCGGTTTGGCGCTGGCGAAGTCCGCGAGCGAATTTCGTAAGCCTATCAGCCACTTTCCTTCTCCCGGTACGGGAGAAGGTGCCCGAAGGGCGGATGAGGGACTTGGACAAATTTCAAAGCCTGTTTCCGCATTGAGTCCCTCACCTGTCACTGCGTGACATCCTCTCCCGTACCGGGAGAGGAAAGTGAAGCGATCACCCCGCCACAAAGGGCTCAAGGCCGGAGAGGCGCATTTTGGGGGCGATGATGGAGGGGATGCGGGGTTTGTATTTGGCGACGTGTTCGCGGATGTGGGCGATGTGGTCGGGGGTGGAGCCGCAGCAACCGCCGATCACGTTGAGCAGGCCGTCGGCGGCCCAGGGCTCGATTTTGCAGGCCATCTCGTGGCCGGTTTCGTCGTACTCGCCCATGACGTTGGGGAGGCCGGCGTTGGGATAGGCCGAGACACGGGTGTCGGCGATCTTGGACAGTTCGGCGATGTAGGGGCGCATCAGTTCGGCACCCAGCGCGCAGTTCAAGCCGACCGACCAGGGCTTCAGGTGGCGCATCGAGTACCAGAAGGCTTCCCCGGTCTGCCCCGATAAGGTGCGTCCGGAGGCGTCGGTGATGGTGCCCGACAGCATGATGGGCAGTTTGATGCCGAGTTCGTCGAAGGCTTCGAGCGTCGCAAAGCCTGCGGCTTTGGCGTTCAGAGTGTCGAAGATGGTTTCGATGATAATGATATCGCTGCCGCCTTCGATGAGAGCGATCACCTGCTCCTTGTAGATTTTGCGGAGTTCGTCGAAGTCGACGGCGCGGTAGCCGGGATTGTTGACGTCTGGCGACAGGGAGGCGGTGCGGTTGGTGGGGCCCACAGCACCGGCGACGAAGCGTGGCTTATCGGGTGTTTTCCTGGTCCAGGCATCGCAGGCCTCCCGCGCGATGCGCGCCGAGGCGAGGTTCAATTCACGCGACAGGTCTTCCATGCCGTAGTCGGCCATCGACACGCGCTGAGCGTTGAACGTATTGGTCTCGATAATGTCGGCACCGGCCTCGAGATATTCGTTGTGGATCGTAGAAATGATGTCGGGGCGGGTCAGAGACAGCAGTTCGTTGTTGCCCTTCAGATCGCGATGCCACGACTTGAAACGATCGCCGCGGTAGTCGTCTTCGCTCAGCTTGTAGCGCTGGATCATGGTGCCCATCGCGCCGTCAATGATCAGGATGCGCTTTTCGGCGGCGGCGTTCAATGCGGCAAGGCTGGAAATGGTTTTCATGACTGGACCCTATTCGTGGACATGAGCGCTTGCAGCGCAAGGGCTGCCGCCCTTGGACCCGCTTGGGAGGGAGACCCTCCCAAGCCCGCCCCATTTTTGGGGCCTTTTTAGTTTCTATGCGGCTGCGGTCTTGATGACTTCGGTGTTTGAGCGGCCTGTGGCCCGCAAGCCGAGGAGGTGGCAGATCGCGTAGACGAGATCAGCGCGATTCAATGTGTAGAAATGGAACTTGCGCACGCCGTGGTCGACCAGGTCCATCACCTGCTCGGTTGCCACAGCGGCGGCCACAAGATGGCTGGTGCCCGGGTCGTTTTCCAAGCCTTCGAAGCGGCGGGTCATCCAAGCGGGGACGGTTGCCCCAGCGCGGATCGCGAAGCCGGCCACTTGCTTGTAGTTGTGGATTGGGACGATGCCCGGCATGATCGGGACCCAGATGCCACAGGCTCGGGCGCGCTCAAGGTAGCGCAGGAAGTGCGCGTTATCGAAGCTGAACTGGGTGATGACCCGGTCCGCGCCCGCATCGACCTTGGCTTTCAAGTTGTCCATGTCGGCTTCCATGGACGCGCTTTCTGGATGGCGCTCGGGATAACCGCCGACTGAAATTTCAAAGTCGGCTATCCTCTTCAGGCCCGCGACGAGGTCGGCTGCATTTTCGTAACCTCCCGGATGGGGCTGATAGCGTGTTCCGACGCCGCCGGACGGGTCGCCGCGCAGCGCTACGATGTGGCGAACACCGGCGTCCCAGTAGGCGCGCGCAACATCGTCGACCTCGGCACGGGTTGCATCGACGCAGGTGAGGTGGGCCGCTGGCCTTAATGAGGTTTCACGGGCCAGGCGGGCAACTGTCGTGTGCGTGCGTTCACGCGTCGAGCCGCCAGCACCGTAGGTGACCGATACGAACTCAGGACGCAATGGGGCAAGCCGATTGACGGAACTCCATAACGCCTCCTCCATCTTGTCCGACTTTGGCGGGAAGAATTCAAAAGAAACGTCAATGTCACCATTGCCGAGCAGGCGGCTCTTGCGCTCGGATGCCGAGGTGTCGGTCGAAATAGCCATTATGGTGTTTCCTGCAAAAGTAGCGTGTTTGAGAGCGATAAATTCGGGCTGCCTGACGCGGGGCGCTCGGCCAGCCAAAGGGTGACTGTGAGCTTGTTGGGGCCTTGATCGGGGGCCGCTCGCATTTCGTCAACAGAGCGAACGTCTAAGCCAGCGTCCGCCAGCCACTGATTGACGGTCTGGGCTGAGAAGCCGAGCCGGTCGTGGGCCTGGGTTTCGCGGAGGAACTCAAGGGTATGTGGGGCAAAATCAACGATCAACAGGCGGCCGCCCGGCGCTAGGACGCGGGCTGCCTCGAGCACGGCGCGGCGGGGGTCGGACAAGAAGTGCAAGACCTGGTGCATCGTGACGACGGATGCTGCGCCATCGGCCAGGGCGAGGTTGTACAGGTCGCCGTGGCGGACCTGGGCGCGGGGGATGTCGGCGGCGGCCAGCTTACTCCGGGCGTACGTCAACATGGCTTGGTTCAGGTCAAAGCCCAGGCCACGTTCGTAGGTATCTGCAAACAGCTCCAAGATGCGGCCTGTCCCTGTGCCGAGGTCGACAAACAGTTTAAAGGGGCCGCTTCCGACCGCTGCGCGCATAGCGGATTCGACTTCGCTTTCGGCGACATGAAGCGCGCGCATCCGGTCCCAGTCGCCAGCGTGTTGCCGGAAGAAATCTTGTGCGGCGGCCTCTCGCTCGCGCTTCAAGGCGTTCGCGCGTTCGCGGTCGCGCTGGATTTCTCGATCAAGCGGATCAACGGCATCCAGCAACTGGCGTGTCAAGCGTTGGACTTGCGTGCGGTCTGAGAGGTGGAAATAGACCCAGCTGCCTTCGCGGAAGCGCTCGACGAGGCCTGCTTCTGCCAAGAGCTTCAAGTGACGGCTGAGGCGCGGCTGGCTCTGGCCTAAGATAACGGTCAAGTCTTTGACGTTCAGCTCACCGGCCGTGAGCAAGAGAAGGATGCGCAGCCGCGAGGGCTCGCCGGCTGCCTTCAGCGCGGTGACCCACTCGTTTGCTGGCATGACCTCGTGTTGCACGGCGTCCCTGACATTGTATCCGACTGGTTTGCGGTCTGGCTAGCTGTCACTGTGAAAGCCGACTGTCGATCGTGCTGGTAAGATATAAACATATCTTTATATGTCAAGCATAGATCGTAGAGCTCACCGAGGCCATCGACGCGATGCCTTTCCCGAACCAGGTCACAACCGCGCATTTGAGACGCCCTTTAAGCCCATGGTAACCAAGCCGATTTACGATGCGTGGCTGTACCTTTAGGGAGATCCGCGAGATGCGTGCCGCCGCGTTCGAAACCATTTTGCCCAATACGCCTGTTACGGCGTTGCCACTGAACCTTGTGCAGACGCCGTCGCGCAGTTCGCCCTTGCTGCTATTGGCGCTGGCACTGCCTGCCGCACTCGCTGTTCTGGCACCCTATTCCATGATCGCATTACACGCGGCTGGCGATAGCTCGCTGCTGACGGACCGTACCGCGGCAACCACCCAAGCCGCGCTTGCTCTCGTTCTATGGGCACTGGTGTTTTGCTGGCCGATCCTGCGACGGACGCAACGGATGGCGACGCGCCGCGACGTGACGATCGAAAACGGCATCGTCAGCGTTCAAGACGTGGGTCTGCTTGGAAACAAATCCTGGGAACAGCCGTTAACTGCCTACCGGGGGATTGCTCATCACGTCCGGTCATCGCTTTCTGGCACTCGCCACGAGTTGCTGCTCATCCACCCAGACCCTGCCCGCTCGCTTTTGCTGCGCGCCACCGAGAAAATTAGCCAAGCGGAAATCGATACTTTAGGAAACCTTTTGGGCTGCCGCGAAATTGCCCCGCAGGTGTTTTATCGCAACACCGAACGGTGGCAGCATCGCGCATTTCGGCAAAATCGTGCCGGACTGGCGAGCGCTGGCCTCTCATGAATGCAACGCCCTGACGTGGCAGGTCCCGCGCGTCATGTTACGCTACGATCCACGTTTTGCGCTTTAAGGAGCCTTGAGAATGGAACGCGTTATGCCGACACTCTATGGAACTTGGCGCCAGCGCTTGATTTCAGCGGTCCTCGCAGGGGCCGCTTGCATCCTTGCCACGACGGCCAGCCATGCGGAAACGGCTGCAGCCTTTATGCAGCGCGCCTCGTCGGACCTGCTGGCGGCCAATCATACGATGTCGGCGGTTGGTTTTTCGGCCGCCATTCGCCGCTATGGCGACGTACCAGCGATCGGGCTCGGCGCACTTGGCAACTATGCCCCCAGCCTGCCTAAGAACGATCGACCCCTGTATTATAACGGCATGGTCAACTTTATCGGTCGGTATGCTGCCAAGGAAAGCTCGAAGTATCAGGTTGTTAAGGCCGCGATCCTGGGCCAGTCCGAAGAGGACGCACGCGGGGCAAGCGTCGAAACACGCATCTACCTGAAAGATGGCACGAACTATGACGTGCGCTGGTTGCTTGTGCGCAATGGGGCATCGTTCAAGATCCGCGACGCTCAAGTCCTTGGGTTTTGGATGACGCCGTTCCTCGCCACGCTGTTCCAGAACTACATTGCCGACAACGGCGGTAGCTCGAAGGCGCTGATCATGGCGCTCAATCGTTGAGGTTGGTTGCCTGTTTCGCAATTCGAACACGAAGCCCCGCATGCGCAGGGCTTTTTCTTGTCCATTGGTCGTCGCTTCTCAGTGAAATCGACAGATCGGGGACGATGTGTCGACAAAATCAAATTTCATCGACATATTGGATTTATGAGCTTTGATCCCGACCAGCCGTACAACGACCTTCCGGACTTACCTCCCTTCGGGGATGTTGAGACAAAAGCCGTACTTAAGGCTTGTATTGTTGCCCGAATTGCACTGGCTGAACTCGACGCTGCTGCTGCGAAGTTGCCAAATCCCGAAATTTTGATCAGCACGCTGATGCTGTTTGAAGCACAAAGCAGTTCTGAGATCGAAAACATCGTCACTACCGATGACGCTTTGTTCAAGCACAGCCAACTCGACGAGGCGACGATCGACGTTCCCACCAAAGAGGCATTACGGTACCGCGACGCGCTTTTTCGAGGCTATCTCAAACTCGAACGACTTCCAATTTCCACTCGTCTGGCTGTGGAGACGTGCAGTACCCTCAAGGGCACGGATATGGAAATTCGTACGTTGCCGGGAACAGCGCTCAAAGCCGGGCGATCGGGGAAACTTATCTATACGCCGCCGGTGGGCGAAGAACTCCTACGCGCCAAGCTCGCAAACTGGGAACGCTTCATCAACGAGCCAAGCGACCTTGACCCGCTCGTTCAACTGGCCATCCAACATTATCAGTTCGAGGCTATCCACCCCTTTCACGATGGCAATGGCCGCACTGGACGGATTCTAAACATCTTGTTCCTCGAGCAAAAATATCTTTTGAAACATCCAATTCTTTATCTAAGCCGAGAGATTCTAGAAAATCGCGACCGTTATTATAGCCTCCTGCGCGGAGTAACCGAACACGGGGCCTGGGTCCCATGGATCGAATTTTTTGTCATGGCCGTTGAATTGTCTGCTACGCGTTCGATGAATAAGGTTCTCAAGATATCATTACTCAGGGGAGCTACGAAGATATACTTGGCTCAATGCAGCGAATTCCGTCTCGCGGAAGATGACGTCCTGGACGTCCTATTCACTCAACCCTATTGCCGGATCAAAGACCTCGTTGATGCCGGGGTCGCAAAACGACAAACTGCGGCTGTTTATTTAAAAACACTCGCAGGGCTCGGCGTCGTAGAGGAATTGAAAATCGGTCGCGAGAAGCTTTTTCTGCATAAGAAATTCCTGCGTCTCCTCACGACCGATGGTTCGGACATCACCGATTACAACGTCAACGCGCTTGCGCCACCCAAATACCTTTTCCCCCTTACCGCTCAAACCGTTTGAATTTGATGCGGTGGGGGTCGGTGGCGTGGTCGCCGAGGCGGCGTTTTTTGTCTTCTTCGTAGTCGGCGAAGTTGCCTTCAAACCATTCGACGTGGCTGTCGCCTTCAAAGGCCAGGATGTGGGTTGCGAGCCGGTCGAGGAAGAAGCGGTCGTGGGAGATGACCACGGCGCAACCGGGGAAGTCTTCCAAGGCGGCTTCGAGTGCGCCCAGCGTTTCGGTATCCAAGTCGTTGGTCGGCTCGTCGAGCAAGAGGAGGTTGCCGCCTTCTTTCAGCAGCTTGGCCAAGTGGACGCGGTTGCGTTCACCGCCCGACAGCAGGCCAACTTTCTTTTGCTGGTCGGCACCTTTGAAGTTGAACCAGCCGCAATAGGCGCGGCTTGGGACTTCTTTTTTGCCGCCGAGCAAAATCTGGTCATTGCCGCCGGAGATTTCTTCCCAGACGGTTTTCTTATCGTCCAAATGGCCGCGGCTTTGGTCGACATAGGAGACTTTGACCGTTTCGCCGAGGCGGATCGTGCCGGAGTCAGGCGTTTCCTGGCCGGTGATCATTTTGAAGAGTGTGGTTTTACCCGCGCCGTTGGGGCCGATGATACCGACGATGCCACCGGGGGGCAATTTGAATGACAGGTTTTCGACCAACAGTTTGTCGCCGAACGCTTTCGAAACGCCGGTGACTTCGACGACGACGCCGCCAAGCTTGGGACCGGTTGCGATTGAAATGCTGGCCTTGGCGACGTCTTCGCGGCCGGCGCTTTCAACCAGTTTGTCATAGGCTGCCACACGGGCTTTGGATTTGGCCTGACGGGCTTTGGGGCTAGACCTGATCCATTCCAATTCGCGGGAAATGGCTTTCTGCTTGTTTTCTTCCTGCGATTTTTCGGTTTCGGCGCGCTTGGCTTTCTGTTCCAGCCAGCTTGAATAGTTGCCCTTATAGGGGACGCCGTGGCCGCGATCCAATTCGAGCGTCCATTCTGTGATGTTATCCAGGAAGTAGCGGTCGTGGGTCACGAGGATCACGCAGCCGGTGTATTCCTTCAAGAAGCGCTCCAGCCAGGCGACGCTTTCGGCGTCCAAGTGGTTGGTCGGCTCGTCGAGCAGCAGGATGTCGGGTTTGGCGAGCAGCAGGCGGGTGAGGGCGACGCGGCGGCGTTCACCGCCCGAGAGCTTGGTCACGTCGGCGTCGCCAGGAGGCGAGCGCAAAGCGTCGAGGGCCTGTTCGACCTGGGCGTCGAGGTCCCACAGGTTCTGGGCGTCGATGACGTCCTGGAGCTGGGTCATCTCGTCGGCGGTTTCTTCGGTGTAGTTGGCCGCGATCTCGTTGTAGCGGTCGAGCACGGCTTTTTTTTCGGCGACGCCTTCCATGGCGTTTTCGAGCACCGTTTTGGTGGGGTCGAGGTGGGGCTCCTGCGGCAGGTAGCCGACCTTGATGCCGTCGGCGGGCTTGGCCTCGCCGATGAAGTCGTCGACGGTGCCGGCCATGATCTTGAGCAGGGTCGATTTACCCGAGCCGTTCAAGCCGACGACGCCGATCTTGGCGCCGGGCAAGAAGCTGAGCGATATGTCTTTGAGCACTTGCTTGCCGCCGGGATAGGCCTTCGACAGCTTGTGCATGTGGTAAACGTATTGATGTGCGGCGGCCATGCGCGCTTGTCCTTTGAGGTTCGGGAAAGGGGTTGGCGCGTATGTAGCTGATCTGCAGGCGGGGCTCAACAGAGGTGCGCGATGACGATGGCGGAACGAGATATGCGACCGACTGAGGAGATCGTGGCAGAGGCGCTGCGCCTTGTGGCCGTCAAAGACGATGATGAGCAAGGGCACGATTACTGGAATTGCATTCGCAGTTTGCAGTCGCGGGGCGGTCTTGCGGAGTTTGATGTAGCGCAAGCCTTGATTTCCGCAGCGAACAGCAGTGAGCGTGTTGTGGGAGCAGACATCCTTGGGCAACTGGGGGTGGGAACACCCACTTTTGTGGACGAAACCGTGGCATCGCTCATCGCCGCATTGAATGATCCGGTAGCCGATGTCATCGAGTCGGCGGTGTACAGCCTCGGACACCGGCGCAGCGCGCTGGCCATCGAACCGCTCATTCGAATGGCTGGTCATCCGAACCCAAACGTTAGACATGCGGTTGCTTTTGGCCTGGGTGGGCACGAGGACCGGCGCGCTGCCGATTGCCTGATTGGGCTATGTTCCGATGAAGATGCAGACGTGCGGGACTGGGCATCGTTCGGGCTCGCAGTGCTGTGCAGCATCGATTACCCGGAGTTGCGGGCGCTGCTGCATTCGCTACTGAGCGATGCCAACCCCGAAATCCGGGGGCAGGCACTAATAGGGCTCGCGCGGCGCAGCGACATCAGTTGCATGGACGCGCTGCGGGCTGAGTTGCGTGCCGAGTTCAATGGTATCTGGGCTGTCGAGGCGGCCGGGCATTTCGCCGACCCCAGCCTCATCGATGATCTCGAAGCCTGCCGGTTGCTGATCGATGGCGGTCAACCGGGCTACTTTATTTCGCAATTGGAAGATTCGATTGAGGCTTGCCGCCGGGGCATTCCGATCAACTAATGGGAAAAAGTTCACACCTGTACGATTTTACTTGAGATGGCACTTTAGTTCTGATACCTAATGCGGCACCGAGGTGACGCATAGGGCAACATGCTGTGATCAAGAGCGACATGGTCAAGGCTGGCGGGACGGCGGGCAAGGCCCAGCTTCATACCGTGACGCAATTGGCCGCCGAGCTTGGGATCACGGCGCGGACGCTGCGGTTCTACGAAGGCAAGGGGCTCATCACCCCCAGCCGCCTCGGCACGACGCGGGTCTATATGGCGCGCGACCGGGCTCGCATGATTTTGATTTTGCGCGGCAAGCGGCTGGGCTTCAGCTTGCGCGAGATCGCCGATTATCTCGACCTCTACGACATTGATCCGACCCAGAAGACGCAAAGCACGCGGCTGCTGAAGCTGATTGCCGTGCGGATGTCCAAGCTCGAAGCCCAGCGCGTCGCGCTCGATGAAATGATTGCCGAACTGCAGGGCTGGAAGGCCCACGCCGAAGCGGTTTTAAGCGACACCAACCACCCAAAATCAAAAACTTAACCGGCGGCGCAATCCGTCACGCACAATGCCAACGTCAGGAGCCAGGTATGAAATCGATCGTCATTGCCGGATATGCCCGGTCGCCGTTCCATCTTGCCAAACGCGGGGCGCTGGCCGGTGTGCGGCCCGACGATCTGGCGACGGCGGTCGTCAAGGCGCTGGTGGCGCGGACCGGCGTCAAGCCCGACGACATCGAAGACCTTCTGATGGGTTGTGCATTCCCAGAAGGCGAGCAGGGTTTCAACGTCGCGAAGTTGGTCGCGATGATGGCTGGGTTGCCGAACACGGTTGCGGGTGCCACGATCAACCGGTTCTGCGGATCGTCGATGCAGTCGGTGCATAGTGCGGCGGGGGCTATTCAGATGGGGGCTGGCGAGGTGTTCATCTGTGCCGGCGTCGAGAGCATGACGCGGGTGCCGATGATGGGCTTTAACCCGATGCCAAACCCGGCGTATGCGAAAATCAATCCAGCCGCTTACATCGGCATGGGCGATACAGCGGAAAACGTCGCCAAGCGCTGGCAGATTACGCGGGCCGATCAGGAAGCGTTTGCCGTTGCCTCGCATAAGAAGGCAGCCGCAGCGGCGGCGGCAGGCAAGTTCGAGGCCGAGATCGTGCCGATTTCAACCAAGGCCGGCATGATTTCAATCGATGGCACGATCCGCGCTGAAACAACGCCTGCGAGCCTTGCCGAGTTAAAGCCTGCGTTCCACGCCGAGGGTGTTGTCACGGCTGGGACGTCGTCGCCGCTGACGGACGGGGCATCGGCTGTGCTCGTTTGTACGGAAGAGTACGCCAAGAAACACGGGCTTGAAATGCTGGCTCGCATCAAGTCGATTGCTGTGTGCGGGTGCGATCCCGAGATCATGGGGATCGGGCCGGTTGGAGCCTCGCAGAAGGCGATGGCGCGGGCTGGCATTACGGCGGCGCAGCTCGACGTGGTCGAACTCAACGAGGCGTTTGCGAGCCAGTCGATTGCCTGCATGAAGGATCTCGGCTTGCGGGCCGAGACCGTCAACATCGACGGCGGCGCGATTGCGATGGGGCATCCACTGGGTGCGACCGGCGCGCGGATCACGGGGAAGGCTGCGAGCCTGCTCCGCCGTGAGAAGGGCAAGTATGCACTCGCCACGCAGTGCATCGGCGGCGGACAGGGCATCGCGACCGTGCTGGAGGCGATCTGATCATGAGCCAGATTAAAAAGGTCGCCGTGATCGGCGCTGGAGTGATGGGGGCTGGGATTGCCGCTCATGTCGCCAATGCGGGTGTGCCCGTGCTGCTGCTCGATATTGTGCCTAAGACCGGCACGGATCGGGATGCGATCGCCAAGGGCGCGGTCGAGAAAATGCTGAAGGCTGAGCCGGCCGCGTTTATGAGCAAGGCTGCGGCCAAGCTCGTCGAAACCGGCAACATCGAGGATCACCTCGGACAGATCGCAGACTGCGATCTGATCATTGAGGCCATCGTCGAGCGGCTCGATCTGAAACAGTCGCTCTACGACCGGATCGAAAGTGTGCGCAAGGACGGTAGCGTCGTGTCATCAAACACGTCGACGATCCCGCTTGCCAAGCTGATCGAAGGCCGCGCAAAGCGGTTCCAGGGCGATTTCGTCATCACGCACTTCTTTAATCCGCCGCGCTACATGCGGTTGCTGGAAATTGTTTCGGGACCTGCGACCAGCCCGAAGGCGGTTGCTGCGGTGTCGTCGTTCTGTGACGTCAAGCTCGGAAAGAGCGTCGTGCACTGCAAGGACCGGCCTGGGTTTATTGCGAACCGGCTTGGGGTTTACTGGCTGCAGGCGGCGGTCGTGGAAGCGATGGATCGCGGGATCACGATCGAGGAAGCCGACAAGATCATCGCACGCCCCATGGGTATCCCTAAAACAGGCGTGTTTGCGCTGCTCGACATGGTCGGGCTGGATTTGATGCCGCACGTGATGTCGAGCCTTGTCGGCGCGCTGCCGAAAGAAGACCCATTCCACGTCTATGCGCGACCCAATCCGCTGGTCGAAAAGATGATCGCGGATGGGTATACGGGACGCAAAGGCAAGGGCGGGTTCTATCGGATCAATCGCGAGGCCGGAAAGGTCAAGGAGGCGATCGATCTCAACACAGGCGCATACCGGAAAGAGGTCAAAGCCGACGTGCCCGCGATCGAGGACGCCGGCAAGTCGCTGGCCAAGCTTCTCACGCATAACAGCACGCATGGGAAGTATGCGAGCGCTGTTTTACTGCCGACGCTGACGTATGCGGCGTTTCTGGTGGGCGATGCGGCCGACGATATCGACGCGATCGACGAGGCGATGCGACTTGGGTACAATTGGAAGTTTGGGCCGTTCGAACTGATGGATCAGATCGGCGCCGATAACGTCATCGCGATGCTGAACGCGTCGCTGACGCCAATTCCAGCCATGCTGGCAAAAGCTGCCGGGCGGACGTTCTACCGGGTCGAAAACGGCCAGCGGCAGATGCTGGGGCTCGATGGGGCCTACCACGACATGACGCGCGCTGACGGCGTGATCATGCTTGCCGATATCAAGCTGCGCTCAAAGCCTATTTTGAAGAACGGTTCGGCGTCGCTGTGGGATATCGGGGACGGCGTTGCCTGCTTTGAATTCACCACCAAGATGAATTCAATCGATCCCGAGACGTTCCGGTTGCTCGGCCAGTCGATCAAGCATGTCGCCAAGACGATGAAGGCGATGGTGATTTACAACGAAGGCTCGAACTTCTCGGCCGGGGCCAATCTGGCGCTGGCGGCGTTCGCCGGCAATATCGCGGCGTGGGGTGAGATCGAGCAACTCGTGGCCGGTGGGCAGGCGACGTACAAAGCCTTGAAGTACGCGCCGTTCCCAACGGTTGGCGCGCCTTCGGGGCTGGCGATCGGCGGCGGTTGCGAGGTGCTGCTGCATTGTTCGGCGATCCAAGCGCATGCAGAGACTTATACCGGGCTTGTCGAGGTGGGCGTTGGGCTGATCCCCGGTTGGGGCGGATGCAAGGAGATGCTCGCGCGGTGGGCGGAATTTGGACGCTTGCCGAAGGGACCGATGCCGGTCGCTGGCAAGGCGTTTGAGATCATTTCGACGGCGACCGTTGCCAAGTCGGCGGCGGAGGCGAAGGAGTACCTGTTCTTCAGGCCAGATGACGCCATCACCATGAACCGGTACCGGTTGCTGGCGGATGCCAAGGCCAAGGCGCTGTCGATGGTGGATGGCTACGCGCCGCCCAAGCCGCCCGTTTATGTGCTGCCCGGACCGACCGGGAAAGCCGCATTCCAGATGGCGGTCGATGGCTTCCACCGGCTGGGCAAGGCGACCGACTACGACGTCGTGGTCTCAGACGCGCTCGCCAACGTTTTAACTGGCGGCGACACCGACATCATCGAGACGCTGACCGAAGATCAGGTGTTGGCACTCGAGGTCAAAAATTTCATGGGCGTCGTCAAGAAGCCCGGGACGTTCGCACGTATCGAGCACATGCTCTCCACCGGCAAACCGCTGAGGAACTAGTCCGATGCCGACATATAAAGCACCACTCCGCGATATGCGTTTCGTCTTGTACGAACTCATGGACGGCGAAAACATTACCTCACTGCAGGGTTACGAGGACTTCACGCGCGATCTGATTGATCCTGTGCTCGAAGAAGCCGCCAAGATCTGCGAGGAAGTTCTTCAGCCGATCAACCGGTCCGGCGACGAAGAGGGCTGCCGACTCGAAAACGGCGTCGTCTATACGCCCAAGGGCTTCAAGGAAGCCTACAAGCAATTCCGCGAAGGCGGCTGGACGTCGATTGCGTGCGACCCGCAATATGGCGGACAGGGTTTGCCCAAGATCGTGAACACCATCGTCGAAGAGATGATCTGTTCGTCGAACCTGTCGTTTGGGATGTATCCCGGGCTGTCGTATGGCGCGTACGTTGCGCTGGCGGGGTTTGGCACCGATGCGCAGAAGGCGACGTATTTGCCGAAGTTGGTCGATGGGCAGTGGTCGGGCACGATGTGTCTGACGGAACCGCACTGCGGGACCGATCTTGGGATGCTGCGCACGTCGGCCAAGCCTGCAGGCGAGGGCAGCTACCATATTATTACCGGCACGAAGATTTTCATCTCGGCTGGCGAACACGACATGACCGAGAACATCGTGCATTTGGTGCTTGCGCGGCTGCCAGGCGCGCCCTCGGGCGTGAAAGGGATTTCGCTGTTCCTGGTGCCGAAGTTTCTCGTCAAAGACGATGGATCGCTGGGCGCGCGCAATGGCGTGTCGTGCGGGTCGATCGAACACAAGATGGGCATCAAGGCGTCGTCGACGTGCGTGATGAATTTTGACGCAGCAACCGGTTGGATGGTCGGAGAGCCCAACAAGGGTATGCGGGCGATGTTCACGATGATGAACGCCGAACGCATTTCGGTGGGGATGCAGGGCTTGGGGCTCGGCGAAGTCTCGTATCAGAATGCGATCGCCTATGCGAAAGACCGAATTCAGGGCCGATCGCTGGCGGGTGCCAAGAATCCGGAAAAGGCGGCCGATCCGATCATCGTTCATCCCGATGTGCGCCGGATGCTGTTGACGCAGCGGGCCTACAACGAAGGCTGCCGGGCGCTTGCTGCGTGGGCTGCTCACTCATGCGACGTGATGGGGCATCACCATGATCCCAAAGCGCGGCAGGATGCAGAGGACTTCGTCGCGCTGATCACGCCGATCGTCAAGGCCCTGATTACCGACCTTGGGTATGAGGGTACGAACATCGGCATGCAGGTCTATGGCGGCCACGGCTTTATCCGCGAATGGGGGATGGAGCAGTTCGTGCGCGATTGCCGGATTGCGCAGATCTACGAAGGCACAAACGGCATCCAGGCTTTGGACCTTGTCGGGCGAAAAATGCCAGCGAATTTCGGCCGGAATCTGCGGCAGTTCTTCCATCCCGTTTCCGACTACATCGCCAAGCATGACGGCAACGAGGGTATGGCCGAGTTCATCGGGCCACTCGCCAAAGCATTCGGGCGGTTGCAGCAGGCGACGGGTTATGTCGCGCAAAAGGGCATGGCACGACCGGAGGAGGCGGGTGCTGCGGCGACGGAGTATCTGCGGCTGTTTGGGTTGACGGCGCTCGCCTACCTTTGGGCGCGGATGGCGGAAATCGCTGCGGCTAGAATCGCTGCGGGCGAGGACGAGGACGGATTTTACAAGGCCAAGGTGCTGACGGCGCGGTTCTATTATGAACGCGTGTTGCCAGAAACCGGTGCCTTGATGTCCAAGATCATGTCGGGCGGGACAACGATGATGGCTTTTGAAGAGGCCGCTTTCTAATCGCGCGATACGCACTACACTGATGCGGGCGGCGGCACTGCTGCCGCCTTTAAAAAATAAGACGCCAGACTTTAATCGGCGTCGCGGAGGAACGGCTCAACTTTTTTCGGGTGAGGCAGACATGACTGCAGCAGTAGACACGACGCACGCGGTTGCGATGCGGCCTTGGCTGGCGTCCTATGGGCCGGGTGTGCCCCACTCGATCGAAGACGCGATGGGCGGCACGATCAACGATCTGTTCGAAACAAGTGTCGCAAAGTTTGCGACCAACACGGCCGTCGAAAGCTTCGGGGTCGGTTTGACGTTTGCCAAGGTTGGGCAAATTGCGACAGCCGTTGCTGCGTGGCTGCAGGCCTCCGGGTTCGGGCCCGGGGATCGCATTGCGATTATGATGCCCAACGTGGCTGCTTATATTCCGGTCGTGTTTGGAATTTTGAAGGCCGGGTGCACGGTCGTGAATGTCAATCCACTGTATACGTCGCGCGAATTGCAGCATCAGCTGAACGACAGCGGCGCGCGAGCGATTTTCGTGCTCGCGCAATTCGAGCATACCGTCAAAGCCATTCAAAAGGACAGCCCGGTCACGACTGTCGTGCGGGTGATGCTGGGCGATTTGCTCGGTCTGAAGGGGCGGCTCGTCAATTTCGTCGGCGGGCGGAAAACGAAAATTGATCCGAACGGGCGGATTGATGGCGCTATCGACTTCAAACAGGTTGTGGACATCGGCGGGGGGCGGACGTTTAAACCGGCGACGGTGGCGCCATCCGACATTGCGTTCTTGCAGTACACCGGCGGGACAACGGGGGTGGCCAAAGGGGCAGCGCTGCGGCATTCAAACCTGATTGCGAATGTCACGCAATGCGCAGCATGGTTCGAAGCGTCGGCTGGCACCCAGACCAAGCCAGATGTGATGATTACGGCGCTGCCGCTGTATCATATTTTCGCGCTAACGGCGTGCTGTCTGTATATGGCCAAGCGCGGGGCTTGCTCGCTGCTGATCACCAATCCACGCGACATTCCAGGCTTCATCAAGACACTGAAATCGCGGCGCTATACGATGATTTCCGGTGTGAACACGCTGTTTAATGCCCTGGCCGAGCATCCGACGATCAAAGGCTGCAAATTCGACGATCTGCAGCTGTCGCTGGCGGGTGGGATGGCGACGCAAAAGGCTGTTGCCGACAAGTGGAAAGTGCTGACTGGCAAGCCAATCATCGAGGGCTACGGCCTGTCGGAGACCTCGCCTGGGGTCTGCTTTAACAGAGCGGATATCACGGAGTTTACGGGAACGGTCGGCTATCCTTGGCCGTCGACGGATGTGTCGATCCGGGGAGCCGATGGCGCGGAATTGCCGGCGGGTTCAATTGGGGAATTGTGTGTGCACGGGCCGCAGGTGATGGCTGGGTATTGGAACCGGCCCGACGAGACGGCCAAAGTGATGACGGCGGACGGATATTTCCGGACCGGCGACCTTGCGATGATGCTTCCCGATGGGCAGATCAAAATCGTCGATCGGCTGAAAGAGATGATCATCGTCTCGGGGTTCAACGTCTATCCCAACGAGGTCGAGGATGTGCTGGTGCGCCATCCCAAGGTGGTGGAGGCCGCGGTCATCGGGCTACCCGACGCGGTGTCGGGGGAAGCCGTTTGTGCCTATGTCGTGCGGCGCGACGACAGCGTGACAGCGGACGAGCTGCGGGCGTTTTGCGCGCAATCGCTGACGCGGTACAAGTTGCCCAAGACAATCACGTTCCGGGCGGAGTTGCCCAAGTCGAACGTCGGCAAGGTGCTGCGGCGGGTTCTGAAAGATGAAGTCACTGTGGGGCAGTAGTCGCAGCTGTGCTGCGCGTGGGGCGCGTTGATGTGGTCGCGCTCAGCAGCGCTCCGGCCCCACACCCCACTGGGAGGCGCAACCTCCCAAACCCACCCGTTTTTTGTGACTTTCAGTGAAGGACTAATCTGATGTCTCTCGCGCCTCTGTTTCGTGGATCACTGAAGCTGCCGGCGATTGCAGCGCCGATGTTTTTGGTGTCAGGACCGCAACTCGTCATCGAGACATGTAAGGCTGGGATTGCGGGATCATTTCCAGCGCTCAATCAACGGACGAGCGAGGGCTATGCGCAGTGGCTTGAGGAGATTGCTGGGGCGCTTGCGGCGCACGAAGCAGCGAGCGGGATCAAGCCTGCGCCGTTTGGGGTGAACCTGATCGTGCACAAGACAAATCCGCGGCTGATGGCGGACCTTGCGATCACGTGCAAGGCACGCGTTCCGTTCGTTATTACGTCGCTTGGGGCGGTGCGGGACGTTGTGGATGCCGTGCATAGCTATGGCGGGATTGTGCTCCACGATGTGATTTCAGCGCGGCATGCGGAGAAAGCCATCGAGGCCGGTGTCGATGGCGTGATTGCGGTTTCAGCGGGGGCCGGGGGACATGCCGGGACGATCAATCCGTTTGCACTTCTTGCCGAGTTGCGCCCGATCTGCGGGGACAAAATGCTTGTGCTGGCGGGCGCGATTTCGCGCGGCGGAGACGTTGCTGCGGCGATCGTGGCAGGAGCAGACCTCGCGTATTTGGGCACACGGTTCATTGCAACGGAAGAAAGTCTGGCAAAGCCCGCCTACAAAGACATGATCGTGGCGTGTGGGTCGAAAGATATTGTGTATACGCCGAAGATTTCGGGTGTGAATGCCAATTTTCTCGCCCCGAGCATCGTGGCCGCCGGCCTCGATGTTGCGACCATGGCTCCGTCGGCGGGCATGGATCTGGAACACGAGGCGAAGGCGTGGAGCACGGTCTGGTCGGCTGGACACGGGGTTGCAGGAATCAATGCCGTGGTGCGCGTCGCTGACTTGGCGGCCACGCTCATCGAAGAGTACAGGGCTGCTGGTCAACGGTTGGCAACTTAGATTGCTGCGGGTTGAGCGCTTGCGTTGATGCGTGAAATTAGGTCAGGATCAGGGGGCGAGGTGCCTGGCTCCTCCCCCCATTTCACGTTTCGCAAGGCGCGGCATGTCACATTCGTCTTCCCGTACCGTCTGGCTGAAGGACTACACGCCGCCTGCCTATTTGATTGAGACAGTCGAACTGGATGTTGCCTTGCACCGCGAAAAAACGCGGGTGCGATCGAAACTGCGGTTGCGGGCGAACCCCGAAGCTAACGGATCGCGCGGATCGCTGGTCCTTAACGGAGGACCGTTTGAACTTGAAAGCCTATTGCTCAACGGGCAGGCACTGAAAGCCGACGCCTACACGATCGCCGACGACTGCTTGGAACTCCATAATCCACCAGCTAGCCATTTCGTTCTGGAAGCGGTGACGATCCTCAATCCGAGCGTCAACAAGGCCTTGCAAGGGCTTTATCAATCAAAGGGCGTCTACTGCACTCAGTGCGAGGCGGAGGGGTTCAGACGCATCACGTTCATGCTCGATCGGCCGGATGTGCTGGCGCGCTATCGGGTTCGTCTGGAGGCGGACCAGATAGAGGCACCGGTGTTGCTGGCGAACGGCAATCTCGTTGAGCGCGGGACGTTGGGGCGGGGCCGTCATTACGCCATTTGGGACGATCCCCACCCTAAGCCGTGTTATCTGTTTGCCCTGGTCGCTGGCGATCTTGGATCGATCGCGTCCGATTTCACGACCATGTCGGGGCGGCGAGTCGACCTGCGCATTTATGTCGAGCATGGCAAAGAAGCGCGTGCGGCCTGGGCGATGGATAGCCTCAAGCGATCCATGGCTTGGGATGAAAAGAGGTTTGGCCGCGAATATGATCTGGAGCAATTCAATATTGTTGCTGTTTCGGATTTTAATATGGGGGCGATGGAGAATAAAGGGCTGAACGTGTTTAACGACAGGCTCGTCTTGGCATCGGCTGAAACGGCAACCGACGCACAATTTGAAGCGATCGAGAGCGTGGTCGCCCATGAATACTTCCACAATTGGACGGGCAATCGCATTACCTGCCGCGATTGGTTTCAACTTTGCCTCAAGGAAGGACTAACGGTTTATCGCGACCAGGAATTCTCAGCCGATGAGCGGTCGCGGACGGTGCAGCGGATTACGGATGTCCGGCAGTTGAAAGCGACACAGTTTCCAGAAGACGCGGGACCGCTTGCGCATCCTGTTCGTCCTGAAAGCTACATTGAAATCAACAACTTCTACACGGCAACGGTGTATGAGAAGGGTGCCGAACTGATCCGGATGCTGGAGTGTCTGGTTGGGCCGACGGCGTTTCGTGCAGGCATGGATTTGTATTTTTCGCGCCACGATGGCACGGCTGCGACCATCGAGCAATTTCTCGCGTGTTTTGCTGAAAGCGCGCAGACAGATTTATCGCATTTCTCGGCTTGGTATATGCAATCGGGGACACCACAACTCGATTGCCGGGTTGCCTATGATGCGCGCGAAAAAGCAGTCGATATCTCATTTTCGCAGCGTTTTACACCCGGCCCGCAAAAGGCGCGCCGCAAGCCTTTGCCGATTCCGGTCAGAATTGGGTTGGTGGGGACGGACGGGCGGGATATGCCGTTGACGCTTGCCCAGGGCGAATTAGCCAGCGATGGTGTGGTGGTGGTGTCGAAGGCGGAGCAGACGTTCCGGTTTACAGGGATTGCCAAGAAGCCAGTTGTTTCGGTGCTGCGGGGGTTTTCTGCGCCGGTCAATTTGACGATCGATAACTCCGACGCGGAGTTGGCGTTCCTGACGACGCACGACGGCGATTTATTCAACCGTTGGCAATCGGCGCAGGCCTACGGGATGCGGACGCTGCTGGCGATCTATAGATCGCTGCAAGCTGGTCGGAGATCCGCGCGGGGGACGGCGTTTGCCAAGGCCATTGGGGTGGCGATTGGGAATGCGAAGCTGGAGCCAGCGTATCGGGCCGAGTTGCTGCGACTACCGACGGTTGCCGACTTGATGCGGGACGCGGGCAGGGATGTCGATCCGGCCTTAGCCTTCAAGGCCCATGCACTCTTGACACGGCGGGTGGCGAGCGTTCTGGGCGATGACCTGGAAGCGATCTACCGGTCCATGAAGCCTGTGGGGCCCTATTCGCCGGATGCGGCGAGCGCTGGAAAGCGGGCGCTGCGCAATGTGGCGCTGGGACTGCTCACTGCGCGCGGAGAGGAAAAAGATCTCGAGCGGCTTGGCGACCATTATTTCAATGCGGCCAACATGACGGATCAGGCGCAAGCCCTGATGCTGCTGGCTCATGTGACGACGGAACGCGCCGATCAGGCGTTCGCACACTTCCTCGACCGGTGGCAGGGGGACGATCTGGTCATCGACATCTGGTTTGCGGCCAAGGCGCAGTCGACGCGGGCGGGCACGCTGGACGAGGTTTGCGCGCTGATCGATCATCCGATGTTCAAGATTGGAACGCCAAACAAGGTGCGGGCGCTGATTGGGACATTTGCCAACGCCAATCCGCTCCATTTCCATCGGTGCGACGGTGCGGGCTACGACTTCCTCGCCGATCAGGTGCTGGCGATCGATTTGTTCAATCCGCAGGTGGCCTCCCGGCTGGTGTCGTCGTTGCGCTCTTGGCGAATGCTGGAGCCGGGGCGGAGAGCGCGGGCGCGCAAGGCTTTGGTGCGGATTGCCGAGGTTGCGCACCTGTCGCGGGATGTGCGGGAACTGGTGATGAAAATGATTGCGGATTGAGCCGATTCCCATCTCGATTTACTTATATTTTTCAGATCACTCGTGAGTTGTGCTCACATCCTTTCGAGGGAGGTTCTTTCGTCTCCCTGCGGCGCGGACGACACGCATTTTTGAATTGCTGCGGGCGAATTTAAACTCTCTCGACACTCGAGGGTGGTGTGGGCGACCCTGATGTCAACGATTCGATTGGCAGGTCGAATCGGGGCACGGCGGGCAGACATTTCAAAATTTGGCGGGGAAACAGAATGGCGTGGACCAATGTCCGCACTGAACGGGGAAGCTTTGTCTCTCCGGCAGCAGCGACTTCCCCAGACGATCCGGGCGCCAACCTTTTCAACGGCGGACTGGCCGGGGCTGAGATGTATCTCGCCGCTTTCGTGGCCGTTCAGGTCTTGCAGTTCGGACTGCTTTGGCAAGGTGGCCTGTTCGACCCCACACTGGCGATCTGCCAGTCGATCAGTCTGCTTGCGGTGGCCGGGTTGTTTGCGGCCACTCGTGCGGCGTCCACTGCACGACAAAGCTCCCTCACAGCATTGCGCGACGCCCCCGTTCATCCCACAGCCTCTGACGACTTGAGTTTTGCCCCCACCGCCGCCGTTACGCCTGCCATGTGCGCCATTCAGATCGACGAACATAGCCAGACGTGGGCCGATCTCATGGCGCGCATCAGCCATGAGATCCGCACTCCGCTCAATGCCGTGATTGGCTTTTCCGACCTGATGGAGCGTGAGATTTTCGGCCCGCTGGGCAACGACCGGTATCGCGATTATCTGGCTCACATCCGCGACAGCGGCGAAGCGCTGCTGCGCTCGGCTGAGGATACGCTGGCGCTCAGTTCGATGCTGGCGGTATCGGCTCCCGATCAGCGCGTGCAAAGTTCGTCCTTGCTAGCTTTGGCTCATGATGCCTGGCTGTTCGTTGAACCACAGGCGAGCCGTCGTGGGATCACACTTGCAATCGCTATTCCCGATACGCTCGATGTGGCTGGCGACCGGCGCGCCTTCCGGCAGGCTCTGTCCAACCTCATGATCGAGGCGGTTGTGCGCGCCGACGACGAACGCCGGATCGAGATCAAGGCCGTCGCTCACGGCGACACCGTGCGGGTCAAGGTGGCAGCGCCTCACGCGCAGACAAACTGCCGTCCATCGCAGCCTTCGCTGCCGGTTTGCGTTGCCCGCGCGCTGCTTGAATTGCAGGGGACGTCACTTCAGACGGAAGCCTGCGATGTGCGACGCCGCTGGCAGGCAACGACTATGCTCGACTTAGCGGTGCAGCCGGATTTCTTTGGTTGATTTGCCTCGTCATTGATGAAACGGCGGGGCAAACTACTTGGGTGCGGGCGGAGCGGGGTTGTCGTCATCACCTTGGCGGAAGCGATGGCCGAACCTTGGTTCATGACGGCGGCGGAACTCTTGGAAGCGCTTGCGCTCGTCTGGCGTCATTTGCGCAATCGCGCTCGTGAGCACGGCAATGCCCGCACGGCGGGCCGCAGACTCAGCCGCGATCAATTCGCCCAACGTTTTTTCGACGAGCCCGGTGTCGATCGGCTGGGCATACATCGCAGCGTTATAGGCCGCGCGCGCGTCTTGAACGGCCCTGCGTAAAGGCCGCCAGGCTTGACGGACTTGTTCGCTCGATACGCGGATCGACTCGCGGCGCTCTTTGGGCAGCTGGAACATGAAGCCGCGAAGGCTCGGGTCGCTCAGGCTCGCATCACGGGGACCATGCCAGCGATGGCGGACGATAGCGGCACCCGCAAAGAGACCGATGAACAGTAAATTCAACGCCAACGACGCAATCAACAGCTTCGAATAGCCCGATGCTGGTGGCTTTGGAGGCGAGCCCGGCGTCATAGCGATTCCTCTCCCGGCGTTGAGACACCGTCCATGAGGGCAAGTTCGGGTTCTTCGCCGGGTAGACCGACTGCTTCAGCGACCAGATCCATCGCAAGCGAAAGCTGGCCACTGGTGCCGACAAAAATGCCAAGCACCAAGGACGCGGCAAGAAGGGCCGCAGCGGCCTGACGCGTCGGGCGACCCTGCGCCGTGGGGGCGGGTTTGCGGGCGATCGACAGGGGAATGACGTTCGTCGGCGGGTGGAGGGGTAACCGGCTCTGATCTGCTGCGACCGATGCGACAATCCGCTGGGCGAGCGCGCGCTCGCGATCTGGAGTGACGCGGGGCGCCATGTCGAGTAACCGGTCGAAGGCTTCGGCTTGCGCGAACAATTTTTGGGCACGCGGGTCGGATGCGATGGCGGCGGACACGCGCATGCGATCTGCGGCGGGCCAACGACCCTTGTCGGCACCGTAGACGTCCAGCAGCGAGGTCAGCTCCTGCAGGTGTTCATCGGCTTGGGATTTCTTCGACATCGTCAGGTCTCGATTGCACTTCAGAGCGGAATTACGGGGCGTTCGTCGGGTCAGTTCTCAGTCTAGCCAATCCAAGTCAGTCATCAGGTGCGGTTAAAAGGTCCTGCCATTCGGCGGCAAGGGCTGCTTTGAGAGAACGGCGTGCGCGCGACAACAGGGACTCGACGGCTTCATCGGAGATACCCATCGTTTTGCCGATTTCTATCTGGCTTAAGCCTTCGTAGTGAAACAAGACCAGTGCCAGACGCTGGCGTTCGGGCAACTGCTTCAAGGCAGCATCGACACGCGCCGAGGCTTGGTTGCGTTCGAGGTTCGTTTCCTGCATGGCAGGACGGATCTGTTCCGGCACCTCGTCGGTGACGGTCGTATTTCGGCCCGCGCGGACACGGTCGATGCACAGGTTTGAGACCACGCGGCGCAGCCAAGGCCGCGCGCCATAGTCGCCGATTTCCAGCCGTCCGCTCGATCGCCAAAGCCTCAGCATCGCTTCCTGGGCCACGTCCTCTGCCTCCGCGTCGTCGCGCAACATGCGCCGGGCCACTGCCAGCATGGCGGGCAGGTGACGGTCTACGAGCTTGGCAAAGGACGACGTGTCCCCTGCTGCTGCCTTGACGAGCAATGCTGAGTCGTCGGGCTCGGCACCGGTTAGGGCCGGTTGACGGTCATGCTGCTCCACCCGTTTGGCTGACACGCGGATCTCGACCTCTCTGTGGTTTCGCGCAAGGCTGTCGATCATGGGCCAAAGGTTCGGGGTGAGAGAACGGACCGTCATTCCCTTAAACGGGCTCTCGCACGATTTCCGTCGCTTTGGCTCAATCCTACGCGTGCCCGAATGTCTGCCTTACAGAGCAGCTTTATATAAGGCGGTTAAACGCGGCATGAACGGCCGCTTCGGTGTCCTTGACCAGGGCTTCGAGGGCGGAAAAGCTTGGAGTTTGGCCAGCACGACACAACTGGTCTTTCAGGCCGCTCGGGGCGGTTTCGGGAACGAACGGCCCATCGGACATCAGGCGCAGAAGGCCGGTGAGGTTGGACAGCAGGCGGGCCGCATCGGTCAGGGTCGTGCCGTCTTCGGCGTTGAGGTGACCGTTTTGTGCCAACGCGCTCAAGGCCTGCGCCGTGTTGGTGTCGAGGACGGCCTTGTCACGATTGGCATGGATGAGTTGCAGGTACTGGGCGATGAATTCGATATCGACGAGGCCGCCGCGGACCTGCTTGAGGTTCCAAATATCGGTGGAGCCCTTTTCTGTTTCGATGCGAACGCGCATGTCGCGAACATCTTTGGCGATCAGGGAGGCATCACGCGGCCGCGACAGGACCGCCTCGATCGCGCTCTCGATTTTGGCGCGTAAGGCTGGCGGACCGCTGACGACGCGGGCGCGGGTCAGGGCCATGTGCTCCCAGGTCCAGGCGGTCGTATTCTGGTAGTCGATGAAGCTGGGCAGAGCAGTGGCTAACGGGCCTTGCTGGCCCGAGGGGCGAAGGCGAAGGTCGACCTCGTACAGGTTGCCCTGCGTCGTCTGCGCAGAGAGGGCGACAACGAGGCGCTGCGTGAGGCGGGCGTAGTACTGCGGGGCCGAGAGGGGCTTGGCACCGTCCGACATCTGGCTGCCGGTCAGCGCGGCTTCAGGGGCGTCGTAGATCAAGATGATGTCGAGATCGGAATTGGCGGTCATTTCACAGCCGCCGAGCTTGCCCAGCGCGACGACGGCGGCGGCGCTACTGGGAAACGTGCCGTGCGCTGCGGCGAGTTCGTCTTCGATGCGCGATTGCAAAACGCAGATGATGGCATCGGCGAGCGTCGCATAAGCGCGGCCGGCTTCGTGGGCGGTGATGGAGCCACCGAGCGTGCGGATGCCGATCAGGAAGGTCTGTTCGCTGCCGATGACGCGGGCAGCGTCCAGAGCTGCTTCCAGTTCAGAGCCGTCAGGCGTTGCTGATCGCAGCATGGCTTCATAGTCGGCAAACCCAGGCTGGGCGCCAAAAGCATCAGGGTCGAGGACGGCATCAAACAGGCGACGGCGACGCGACAGGATTCGGGCGAGACGGGGGGCGGACCCCATGATGTCGGCAATGAGCTGCAGGAGGCCCGGTTTGGTATGCAGGAGCGCAAAAAGCTGAATTCCAGCCGGGAGGTCGGCGAGGAACTTATCGAAATGAAGGAGCGCCTGATCGGGATCGACGGTGTTGGCCAGCGCTTCGATCAGGACGGGCTGGACCTGGGTGAGGCGTTCGCGCGATTGAGGGGAGCGCATGGCACGATAACGGCCATGGTGCCAGCCGCGCACCGTTGCGATGACTTGGGCGGGGCGGGCGTAGCCGAGAGCTACGAGGGCATCCAACGTCGCGGGGTCGTCGGCTTCGCCAGCAAATACCATGTTGTGCGCGCCGGTCGTCAGCTCGGGGCTCTTTTCAAACAACCGCGCATAGTGGCTCTGGACGGTTTCCAGAACCGAAATGAGTTGAGCCGAAAATGCGTCGAGGTTTTCATAGCCAGCAAAGCGGGCGAAGCGCTCGAGGTCTTGGGGGGCGGTCGGCAACTTGTGGGTCTGTTCGTCGGCCACCATTTGGATGCGGTGTTCGATGCCGCGGAGGTAAAGGTAGCTGTCTTCAAGGGTGCGGGCGACAGAACGGGTGATCCAGCCGTGGGTGACGAGGACTTCGAGTGCGGACAGAGTGCTTGGCGTGCGCAGCGCCTTCTGGCGGCCACCGGCAATCAGCTGTTGGGTTTGGACGAAAAATTCGATCTCGCGGATGCCGCCACGGCCGAGCTTGATGTCGTGGCCCACAACGCCGATTTCACCGAGGCGCTTGAAGGCGTGGATTTGGCGCTTCATGGCGTGCACGTCGGCGATGGCTGCGAAATCGAGATATTTGCGCCAGATAAAGGGGCTTAGCTCTGCGAGGAAGGCGTCGCCTGCTGGTTTATCTCCCGCGACCGCGCGGGCCTTGATCATGGCCGCCCGTTCCCAGTTCTGGCCGACGGTTTCGTAATAGTGCATGGCCGCGTCAGTGGTGAGCGCGATCTGGGTTGCGCCAGGGTCGGGGCGTAGCCGGAGGTCGGTTCGGAAGACATAGCCGTCGGCGGTGCGCTCTGAGATCAGGCGGACGAGGTCGCGGGTCAGGCGGACGAAAAACGTCGAGGCGTCCAGTCCGTCGCGGACGCGCGCAAGATCGGATTCGTAGAATACAATCAGATCGATATCGCTGGAGTAGTTGAGTTCGTAGGCGCCGTATTTGCCCATACCGACAACGATGAAGCCGGAGCGCTGCTCAGGTGCAGAGGGGTCGAGCGGATGCCAGTCGCCGCGATCGCTGGCCAGACGAAAAAGAAAGCGGACGGCGGACTGGACGGCCGCGTCGGCGGCATCTGTCAGCTTAGCGGTGACGGTCATAACCGGCCAGACGTTGCCGAGATCGGCCAGGGCGGTGAGCAGCGCCAATTCAGCTTTGAAGAGACGCAGGAGCCGCATCACGGCGTTAATGTCAGTTGACGCGGCGACGCCAGCGTGGAGTTCAACGATCAGATTGGCGACGTGGGCGTGCGGTGGCGTGTCGAGGATGCGCTGGAGGCGGACGGGATCGCGAGTGATGAGGCCGCGCAGATACGGTGAGCCGTCGAAGACTGCGGCGAGCACGCTTGCCACATTTGGGCGCTCAAGGGCTGCTGCGAGAGTGGCGAGATGGGGACTGCTGGCGACGGTGTTTTCAAATTCGGTCCACACGTCCCCGGCATTGGTTCGTGTGGCGCTGCCCGACCTGAGCGCAAGGGCCAGCGGGATATCGTCGGCGCGAGGTTCGGCTCGGTGGACGGTCATGGCTTTGTGGCTCCCACGCCGGACAGTTCTTTGCCGACGGATGGTGAGGGTAGCGGTTCAAGGGACGGGGATGCAACGTCTAGCCTGACGGGCAACAGCAAGCGGACCTTTAAACCGGGATTATTGTCATCCAAAATGACGCGGCCGGCGTGGAGGCGAGCCACAGCTGCAACGAGGCTGAGGCCGAGACCCGTTCCGGGTTTGGTGCGGCTTTCATCAAGGCGGACGAAGCGCTTCAAGGCGCGCTCGCGGTCATGAGAGGGGATGCCTGGACCGTGGTCGGCGACGGAGATTTCGACTTCGGAGGCCGTGGCTGCGACCTCGACGCGGATCAGCGGCCGGGTTGCGCGCTGGCTGTTCGCTGGCGCGTATTTGATCGCATTGTCGATCAGGTTTGCGACGGCTTGGCCGATCAATTGGCGGTTGGCGCGGATGGGTGGCGTTCGCTGGACCGCGATTTCGAGGGTCAGGCCGATTTCCTCGGCGACGGGGGCATAAAGTTCGGCGACGTCGCGGACGAGGGGGCCGCATTCCAGGACTTCAGCGCTTTTGTCCAAAGCCGTTGCTTCAAGGCGGGCGATGAGCAGCAGCGCGTTGAAGGTTTTGATCAGGTCGTCGGCGTCATCGATGGTGCGTTCGAGTGCGTCACGAAACGTGGGGGCGCTGTCGGGTTCGCGCAGGGCTGCTTCAACGCGATTGCGCAAGCGGTTGAGTGGCGTCTTCAGGTCGTGGGCGATGTTTTCAGAGACTTCGCGCAGGCCTGCCATCAGCTGTTCGATCCGGTCGAGCATGGCGTTGAGGTTTGATGCCAGCCCGTCGAGTTCGTCGCCCGACCCTTGAAGCGGAACGCGGCGGGAGAAGTCGCCGGCCATGATCTGCTGGCTGGCGACGTTCATGGCCTCAATCCGCCTGAGGACGATCCGGCTGATCAGGAGTGCGGTCGCCAGACCCGCGATCGTCAACGCAATGAAACTCCAGATAAACAGACGCTTGATACCGTCGGCGAAGGTGCGCTGGTCTTCGATATCGCGGCCAACGACGAGACGTTCGCCGCGCGGCAGCGGGATTGCCAATGCGACGCCGAGGCGTTCGCGCTTTGAGGAGACGATGTCGGGGCGATAGCGAAAGACGCCGCGCGCGTCGGACCCGGCGGTTTCGGGGGGCTGGCGGCTCAGGTTGCCCGCGAGTTTTTTCCCGGACGGATCGGCGAGAAAATATAGCCCGGGGCCGTCTGGCCGTGAGCGGGCGGCGATGGATTCGATCAATGCGCCGGTCGAGATCGTCTGGGCTTCGATGCGGAGCGCTTCAGATTCCGCAGTGAGGGCTGTCATCACCTGATCAGTCAGCACCTGATTCGTCTGCCAGAACAGGATGGCGAGCAGGAGGCCCGCAATGACAACGAAAACGGCAGCGGTTCCGGTTGCGAGCCGGAACGCTGTCGTCGAGGCCATCGCTTTCAAAAACTTAAACAGCTCCGTCACGGATCATATATCCCGCGCCGCGCACGGTGTGGAGCAGCGGCTTGTCGAACGACTTGTCGATCTTGGCGCGCAGGCGCGAGACATGAACGTCGATGACGTTGGTCTGGGGATCGAAGTGATAGTCCCAAACGTGTTCCAGTAGCATCGTGCGGGTCACGACCTGACCGGCGTTTTTCATGAGGTATTCGAGCAACCGGTATTCACGCGGCTGGAGCGGGATCGGCTCGCCGCCACGGGTGACGCGATGGGACAGGCGATCGAGCACGAGGTCGCCGACGCTGTAGCGGGTTTCTTGTTCCTCGGGCACGGCGCGGCGGGCCAAGGCCTCGATACGGGCCAGCAGTTCGGAATAGGCATAGGGCTTCGTCAGGTAGTCGTCGCCGCCCGCGCGCAGGCCTTTGACGCGGTCGTCCACGTCGCCAAGTGCCGACAACACGAGGACGGGGGTGCGGACGCCATCGGCGCGCAAGGTTTTGATGACGGACAGGCCGTCGAGACGGGGCAGCATGCGGTCGACGATCAGAACGTCATGCTGGCCGGTGCCTGCCATTTCAAGGCCCTGTTCGCCATCACTGGCGAGGTCGGCTGCGTGACCGCTTTCGCGCAGGGATTTCAACAGGAACTGCGCGGTTTCCCGGTCGTCTTCGATTACCAGAACTCGCATACGTCCACCCCTAAAGAAAAAAGCGACTGCAGTCCCTCGGGATCGCAGCCGCTTTTGTTATGATCGGCAGGCGGCGCGCTGTCAGCCCTTAAGTTGGACGGGCACGAAGCGCTTCTGGTCGGCCGACTTGATTTGGAGAAGTACGGCTTTACGCTTCATCGTCTGCGCTTTCTGGACACCGGCGACGACATCTTCTGGCGAGGTGACGGCTTCTCCGCCGACTGCGAGGATCACGTCACCCGGCTTAAGGCCCTTGAGGGCAGCATCAGAACCCGGGGTCACTTCAGCGATGACAGCACCGTCCTTATTGGCATTGGAGCGGGCGGGCATCAGGACGAGGCCGAGTTGCTCAAGGTCGATGTTGCCGGACGCGGGCTTCACCGGCTCAGGCTTGGCTGGGTCTTCTTTACCGCCAGGAAACGTGCCGAGTTTGACCTTGACGACTTGCTCGGCGTTGTTGCGCCAGACTTTCACGTCTACGTCAGTATTGGGGGACAGTTCGGCGATGCGGCGGGCGAGATCGCGGCTGTCGGCGATCTTGTCCTTATCGATCTGCAGAATGGCATCCTGGGCCTTGAGACCCGACGATGCGGCCGGACCGTTGGCGGTGACTTCGGTGACGAGCGCGCCGCGCGGTTCCGCCAGGCCGAGGCTGGCTGCGGTATCTTCATCGACGTTTTGGATTTTCACGCCCAGCCAACCGCGGCTAACGGTGCCCGATTTTTTCAGCTGGTTGATGACTTCGGTCGCGGTTTTGGCTGGGATTGCGAACGCGATGCCGACGTTGCCGCCCGAGGGCGAGAATATGGCCGTGTTGACGCCGACGACATCGCCTTCGAGGTTGAAGGTCGGGCCGCCGGAGTTTCCACGGTTCACGGCTGCGTCGATCTGGAGGAAGTCATAGGGGCCCGAGCCGATGTCGCGGCCAAAGGCTGAGATGATGCCGGCCGTCACAGTGCCGCCGAGGCCGAACGGGTTGCCGACAGCCACGACCCAGTCGCCGACGCGGCCCGAGTTTGTGGCGAACTTCACGAACGGGAAGGACTTAGGGTTCGACGCGTTCTTAGGCTTGATCTTGAGAAGCCCGAGATCCGTGCGCGGGTCGGTGCCGATCAGCTCGGCCTCGTACTTTTCCTTCTCGTCGAAGCTGACGGTGATCTTGGTGGCGTTCTCAACGACATGGTTGTTGGTCACGACGTAGCCGTCAGCGGAGATCACGAAACCAGACCCCTGCGCGAGAGAGGGGCGCTCTTCGGCCTCTGGACCACCACCGCCGCCGCCACGGGGGAAGTTCTTGAAGAAGTCGTTCAACGGATGATCGGGTGGGAGATCAGGCAAACCTGGAATGTTGCCAGGTGCACCCTTGGGGCCTTTGCCACCTTTACGCAGGTCTGCAACTTTGTCGCCGCCGTTCGTGACGGAAATCGAGACAACGGATGGCTTCACGCGCACGACGAGATCGCCAAAGCTCGGGCCGGGCGCTTGGGCTGCCTGGACGGGGGCGTCGGGCTTGAGCTGCGCGTAGCTGGGGACCAGCGGCACGGCGAGCGAAGTCGCGGCCACGAGGGCTGCGATTGCCAAGTGGGTGGATTTAGGCGAACGGGCAACAGGCATGGGCAATGGTCTCCAGGCGGCCTGACGGGACGGAAATTCGTCACCTGAAGAGATAGCGCGGTCTCTATTACACCTGCCTTTCGGGCGGCTTAACAGTTGGTAACTTTTGGGGCCGGGCTCGTGGCGTTCGCGGTGGGGTGGGGTATAGTGGCATTGTGCGGATGTTTCGGGGGCGTGAGCGCGTTGGCTGAACGGAAAATGAGACTGTCCCACCAGCGACCTGGAATGGTTCGTGATGACGCCAGTGATCCTGCAGCAGTTCCGGCTGTTTTACGACCAGGACAAACCGATCGGCGTGGTGCTGTGGGCCGGCGTGGACGTCGAGGTGTCAGCCCGCTTCGCGCAGGGCGGTGGCAAGATGCGTCCGCAGGACTGGAAGAGTGGCACCGAACTGTGGGCCGTCGAAGTCGTCGCCCCGTTCGGCGGCGCCGAAGCCATGCTGCGCGACCTCAAGGAGAAGGTGTTTCCGGGGCGCGAGATCAAAGCGGTCGTCGTACAGGATGGGAAGAAGACGGTGAGGGTGGTGTGATGGGTTGGATTATGCTTCGCAAACCGAGTTCCTTCAAGGTTTCAGAGGGTGATCCACCTCTCGTGGACTATTACTTCATAAATGATAGGTGTCGAATTGATTATGTATGCATGAGGGATGCCTGGAAATTTTCGCTTCAATGTGAACAAGTCAAATCAACTTTTTATGCATCTGCGAGGCCGCCATTTTCCCAGCGTCTCGACCCTAGCGCAGTCAACGCTTGGTATTTGAATGGGCCACTCGCGCTCGGTCCTTCTTGCTCATTGTCAGTGGAGCCAGTTCTCGATCCGGTTTCTAGTCACCTCATCTACGACGACCACTTCTACGGCGTAATGATCGACTTCTTGTTTGATCTTTTCGACATGTCGCGCCCCAATGACGACAGGGCGGCTCCCGGTTGGTGGATGGTTAAGATCGACGAGATATTCACTCACAAGGGCGATGCCACATCGATGCGGATCGTAAAGAGGATCGCTCATGACTGATATTGCTCTGCAGACTCAGATTAATCTCATTCGCAATAGCGTAGTGCGCGACCTTGCACAAAGCGCATACAATCTTCACAAGAAATGGGGACAGTTACATTTTTCATATCTGTATGTTTTTATTTTGTTCTTTACTTGATCTTGCAGGGTGCGTACTGATCCATTCATGCCGAGATCAGCTCGTGTTGTCATTCCAGGCGTTGCTCACCACGTTACTCAGCGTGGCAATCGCCGCATGCAGACATTCTTTTGTGAGTCGGATTATGCCTCTTACCGGGAATGGGTAGCGGAGGGCTGCAAGACTGCGGGCGCGGAAATTCTCGCGTATTGCTTGATGCCTAACCACGTGCATTTCATTGTGGTGCCGTCACACGCCGATGCGTTGCGTTTTGCGCTTGCTGGCGCGCACCGACGATATACGAGTTTTATCAATAAGCGACAGCACTGGCAGGGGCATCTCTGGCAGGAGCGGTTTCATTCGTTCCCGATGGATGACGAGCATACGCTGGCGGCGATCCGGTATGTGGAATTGAACCCGGTCCGGGCGCGGCTTGCTGATACGGCGGGTGATTGGGCGTGGTCGAGCGCGCGCGCTCATCTGACCGGAACGTCAGACGGGATGGTCGAAGCCGCGCTGCGTCCGCCGCTGGATCGCGTAGGGGCATGGTCCAATTTTCTAAAAGGGCCTGACTGCCCTGATCAGGATGAACAAATGCGCATCCACAGTCAAAACGGTAAGCCGCTTGGATGCCGCCATTTTGTGTCGAAGCTTGAGCATATGACCGGGAAAGACCTTCAAGTCCGATCGCGTGGCCGGCCGACTGGCGTTGGCGACGGCCGGGAAAATAGAAACTGTCTCATTTAAGAAGAAGAGCGATTTTCGAGAATCTGGCGGAGTTTTTTTTCTTCGGCGGACGACAATGGCGTTGCATCGGCGGTTGTAGCGCTGGTGGATGAGCGGCGGCTGGCCTGGATGAGTGCGTAGGCCAGCGCGATGAGGCAAGCTAAGGGGGCGAGCCAGAGCAGCAGGGTTTTGCTGTTCACGGGCGGCTTCAGCAGGACGAAATCGCCGTAGCGGGCGACGATGTAGTCCATGACCTTGGCGTCGGATTCGCCGGCGACGAGGCGTTCGCGGACGAGGAGGCGCAAGTCTTTGGCCAGCGGCGCGTTGCTGTCGTCGATCGATTGGTTTTGGCAGACAAGGCACCGAAGTTCAGCAGACAGCTTTCGTGCCCGCTGCTCCAGCGCCGCGTCGGGCAGGACTTCGCCGGGCTCCACGGCTCGCGCGGGTAGTGCGACTGAGATGATTGCCAGGCAGACGGCGACGAGGATGAGGGCTGCGCGCATGGGTTTACTCGGCGGGAGCGGCTGCGGGTTTGCGACGCGCGAGATTGGGCGCGCCGACGCGGAGGCGACGGTCGGACAGCGAGACGGCACCGCCGATAAACATCAGCACGGCCCCGAGCCAGATAAAGCGGACGAAGGGGTGGAAATACAGGCGGACCGAATAGCCGCCGTTGGGCTGACTGTCGCCAAGTACGGTATAGAGATCGCCCGCCCAGGAGGCATGAATGCCAGCTTCGGTGGTCGGCTGCGGGGGGCTGTCGTAGAGTCGTTTCGACGGGCTCAGACTGGTGATCGTGGTGCCGCGCAGTGCCACGTCGAAGCTGCCGATCTGCTCGACGTAGTTGGCCCCTCGTGACGGGGTGATGCCGTTAAACTTCAGCACATAGCCGCCGATGTCGGTGGTTTCGCCAGGCTTCATGACGAGGATTTTTTCGGCCTGATAGGCGCTTGTTGCAACGACGCCGATGGTCATCAGACCGACGCCGAAGTGGGCCAGCGTGGTGCCGAAGATCGACCGAGGCTGGTTCACGAAGCGGCGCACGGTTTCTGCGGTGGAGACTTTGCCAAGTTTTGTACGGGCGGCCAGTTCGGCCAGGCTGCCCGCCATTACGAAGGCACCGATGGCGAGGCCGAACGGAGCGATCCAGACGCCTTTTTGTCCATAGGCGAAGGCGATCAGAAGGACCGCGAGCGCAATGATGGCCGCCACTTTCAAGAGTTGGGCTGCGGTGGTCAGATCGCCGCGCTTCCATGCGAGGAAAGGGCCGAATGGTAAGGCAATCAGTAACGGGGCCATGAGGGGCAGGAAGGTCAGGTTGAAGTAGGGCGCGCCGACCGAGATCTTTGCGCCAGTCGCTGCTTCAAGCGCGAGTGGGTACAGTGTACCGATCAGGACGGTCGCGCAGGCCGTCGACAACAAGATATTGTTGAGGACAAGGCCGCCTTCGCGCGAGACAGGTGCAAACGCGCCGCCTTGGCGCAGTTCACGGGCGCGCATGGCGAACAATGCCAAGCCGCCGCCGGTGAAGAAAATCATGATCGCGAGCACGAAGACACCGCGTTCGGGGTCGACGGCGAAGGCATGGACCGAAGACAGAACGCCCGACCGGACCAGAAAGGTTCCCATCAGCGAGAGGGAGAACGTGAGGATCGCCAGAAGGATGGTCCAGACTTTCAGGCTGTCGCGCTTTTCCATGACAACGGCGGAATGCAGCAGGGCTGTGCCTGCCAGCCAGGGCATGAAGGATGCGTTTTCAACCGGGTCCCAGAACCACCAGCCGCCCCAGCCGAGTTCATAATAGGCCCACCAAGAGCCCATGGCGATGCCGATCGTCAGGCACATCCAGGCGGCGAGCGTCCAGGGGCGAACCCAACGGGCCCATGCCGCATTTACGCGGCCCTCCATGAGTGCTGCAATGGCAAAGGAAAAAGCCATCGAGAAGCCGACGTAGCCCATGTAGAGGAACGGCGGATGGAAGGCCAAGGCCGGATCCTGAAGGATGGGGTTCAAGCCGCGACCGTCGGCAGGCGCCGGCATCAGGCGCAAAAACGGATTCGATGTCAGAACAATAAAGCTGCAAAAAGCGACGCCGATGGAGGCCTGCACAGCCAGGACGCGGGCTTTCAGCGTTGTGGGTAGATTGGTCCCGTACGCTGCGACGGCTGCGCCGAACAAGGCGAGGATCAGCACCCAGAGCAGCATCGAGCCTTCATGGTTACCCCAAACGCCCGAAATTTTGTAGAGAAGGGGCTTGGTCGAGTGGGAGTTGGTCGCGACGTTGAGGACCGAGAAGTCCGACACGATATAGGCGCGCGTCAGGCTCGCGAAGGCGATTGCGATCAGCCCGAATTGAAGGACCGCTGCCGTGTTGCCAGCCGCCATCATACGCTCATCGCGGATGTGGGCTCCGTAAGCCGGAACAGCCATCTGAAACACGGCGACGACGAGGGCCAGGATCAGGGCGAAGTGGCCGAATTCTGTGATCACGATGGGCTCCGGGAGTAGTGTCGGCAGGTTTGAGACCGATTACGTTGAAGACTTATAGCAGGATTGGTTCTCAGTAAGCACTGCCGGTTGAGGGCAGTGCGACCGATGCGGGGGCGGCACCAACGGTTTCGTTGGGTTTGTGTTCGGCGGAGGGACCCAGCTTGACGCCGCGCTCTTTGAGCGATTTGGCTACGTCGGGGGGCATGTAGTTTTCATCGTGTTTGGCGAGCACGCTGTCGGCGACGAAGATGCCTTTGTCGTTCAGAACACCTTCAGTGACGACGCCTTGGCCTTCGCGAAACAGGTCGGGGAGGATGCCTTGATAGGTGACTGGCTGGAACTTCAGGGTGTCGGTGACTGCGAACTCGACCGTGGCACTGCTTCCGCGTTTGACGGAACCGGCAGCGACCAGTCCGCCTAAGCGAAAGCGCTGGCCTTGTTTGATCTTTTGCTCCGCGATGTCGCTTGGGGTGCGGAAGTAGGTGATTTTGTCGGTGAGGGCGTAGAGCACCAGTCCCGTGGCGAGGGCCAGAACTGCGACGCAGGTGCCGATCAGAGCGGTGCGGCGTTGTTTACGGGTCATCGGCGGCTTTCATTTCCAGGTTCAGGACTGCAGACCCAGGCTGACGGCGAGGGCATCCAATTCGGTTGTCGCGGCCGGGTTAGTGGCAACGGCCTTGCGCGCATCTTTCAACGCCGACTTGGCGTCGTCTGCCTTGCCAAGTGCGGCGTGGCCGGTGACAATTCGCGACCAGGCGGCGACATCCAGGGGCGCTGCTTTTACGGCATCGGATGCTTTCGCGATCATACGGCCAATCATTTGCTCGCGCATTTCCGGAGCAAGCTTTTGGGCCGCTGCGACGAATTCGGCAGGCGTGGGTCCTTTGGCGTCGGCGGCATTGCCGGACGCCGGGGCCAGAACCGGCGGGGTGATGCCAGACGCTGCGGGCGCTGGCAGTTTTCCGGTTGCGGCAGCAAGGCGCTCTTCAACGGCTGTCCGCCAGGGCGCATCGGCTGGTGCGGATTTCAGCATTTCCATGTAGACCGAAGCAGCAGCCTCGGGGCGGCCGTTCTGTTCATCGAAGATGGCCAGCCAGAACTTGGCTTCGATGCGGCTCGGGTCCAGCTCAATCAAGCGCTGGAACGCTTTCTGCGCGGGTTCATTGACGATACCGTTGTTGGCCATCACGTTGGCCTTGGCAAGGCCCAACAGGCGCTCGGGGGTTTCGCCGACGAGGGTGATTGCACGGGCGAAGGCGATGGCCGCGTCTGGGGCCCGGCCCATCGAGAGATAAACGGGTGCCAGGACTGCCCAGCCTTGGCCGTCATCAGGCTTTTCGCGCAGCCGTGCTTCCACTTTGGCGATCAGGTCGTTGGGGGCGGTCGTGTTTGGAGCTTCGGCCAAGCGCTCGGCAAGCGGGCGTCCGGGTAGGCCGGGTGAACCAACGGCCAGATAGACGATCAGGCTTAAAATCGGGACTGCGGCTGCGCTGGCCAGCAGGAGCTTACCGGCAAGTGCTGACTGAGCTTGAGGCGATGCGTCGGATTGTGGGCCGGTTCCGGCTTGCTTCAGCAGGCGACGGGCCACTTCCGACCGGGCGGCGGCGGCCTGCCCGGCGTCGATGACGCCACGTTCGGCATCGGCTTCCAGTTCGGCAAGCTGATCGCGATAGACGTCGAGATCGGGGTCGTGACCCAATGGCGCCGGTGTACCGGTCGCGCTGGCGAGCAACAGGGTTGCGACGGCCGCAGACAGAAGGGCGAGGCTCATCCAGAGAAGCATTTGCAATCCATTAGGCCAGCATGGCCGCACTGCGTGAATAAGATCGGAAGCCGCCGATAGCAAGGCGCGCGAGGTCACGGCGCGGGCGTGAATTGATTTGACCACCGTTGCCCTTAGAGCCTGTCCGGAAAGTTTCTCCATGATTTCAATGGCTCCTTTTTGTCATCCGCGGCGTCGAACCCCTTGTCCGTAGCTAAGGCTACGGCCTTCGGGCTTCTCCTAGCGGACTGACGAAAAATTAACTCATTGAAATCGCGCAGCTCTTTTCCGGACAGGCTCTTTCTTCCCGAGCGCACGAAATTGAACATTGCTCAAATCAAAAGGCTAAAAAAACAGCGCCCGGTGAGGGCGCTGTGCGGCGTTAACTGTGATGATGTTCAGCGTTGGTGACGTCAGGCGACGTTGCGCCACGTGCCATCGTTATTGCGGCAAGCGGTTCCCCGCATGGTCTGGGCGCGACCGTCGATATAGACGGTGTGGGCATAGTCGCGGCAGTCGTCGGGACCGCGACGATATGGCTTTGAAGGGACGACTTCGCCATAGCGACCGTTGTCTGGGTTGCGCCAGGGGGTCGAGACGCCGGACTGGCCACGCTCAAGGGCTGCCAGTTCGGCCTGCTGGGCCAGCATCCGGTCCTGCTGGTCCATAGATTTACCTATTTCGCTGCCAACAAGGCCGCCCACGAGGGCACCAGCAACTGTGGCGAGGACCTTCCCGTTGCCTTTGCCGAACTGGTTGCCGATCACGCCGCCTGCCACGGCGCCGACAAGGGCTCCGGATTCTTCTTTGTTGGCACACGCAGTGAGCGTGAGAGATGCGACGATCGCGGCCGTCAGAGTTAAGCGCTTCAGGCGCATCGTGAACCTCGTTTGATTTCCAGGCTCGAGCCCGGACCCGTCTGGCGGTGGTGCACGCGCGCACCAACAATCCCTCTGCATTTAGCATTGCGGGCAGATTCGGGCGAAAATTCGTCGTGACGCCGGGCAGTTATGTGGAAAAGATGGGTCAGACAGAGGGCAATTCGAGGCGGACGAGGAGGCCGCCGAGGGGGGAGGCGTCGAGCGCCATGGAGCCACGATAGGTGGTGGCAATGTCGGCGACGATCGACAGGCCGAGGCCGGACCCGGGCGCTGATTCGTCCAATCGCTGGCCACGTTTACCGATTTTTGCGCGCTGGCCAGCGCTGAGGCCGTCCCCGTCGTCCTCGACGGTGAGGATCAACATCCGCTTGTCCTGGGTGGCGGAGAGCGGGAGGGGGGCAACCGTCAGGTGGACGGCGCTTGCCGACCATTTGCAGGCGTTGTCGAGCAGATTGCCGAGCATCTCTTCGAGGTCTTGCTGTTCGCCTTGGAAACGAATGTCAGCGGGGCATTGGAGCGTGATGGCGACACCCTTGTCGCGGTGGATGCGTTCGAGGGCGCGCTTTAAGGACTGGGCGACAGGTTCGATGACGGTGGAGCGGCCAATGACGTTGGCGCGGGCGGCCATACGGGCGCGTTGGAGATAGTGACTGACTTGCTCGCCCATGATTTTGGCCTGCTCGGTCACTTTGTCGCCGAAGTCGGATTTGTGGTCGCGGGCTTCATTGGTGATGACGGCGAGCGGCGTTTTCAGGGCGTGGGCGAGATTGCCGACCTGGGTGCGGGCGCGCTCGATGATCTCATGGTTTGAGCGGATCAGGGCGTTCAACTCGGTCTGGAGCGGCTTGATTTCGGCGGGGAGGTCGCCGGTCAGTTCGGTTGCGTCGCCCGAGCGGACAGCGGCCAAACCACGTTCGATGCGGCGCAGAGGGGCAAGGCCGAATTGTATTTGCACAAGGGTGACGGCCAACAAGCCAAGACCTGCCAGAGCCAAGGCAACCATCAGGCGCTGGCGGAACTGGGTCGTCAGGTCGGCAATCCAGTCGTAGGGGCCCGCCACCAGGATCGAATAACGCGGGGTGTCGGACTGATAGCCGACGGTGTTGACCACTTCGACAATGCGGATCGGTCTGCCGTCGGGACCGCTGGTGTTGCGCCAGCGTTTGCCGGTTTTGTCGGCGGGGAATTTCAGCTCGTAGGGTGAGTCCAGCGTGCCGGTCGCGAGCGAGGGGGACACGAGCTTGCGCGCACCGGGGACGTCCAGGGGCTTGATCTGCCAGTAAAAACCGGAATTGGGGATTTCAAACAGGGGTTCATAACGGTTCGGCGGATCGGCGGGTTCGCTGCCGGTTGTGGCCATGCTGTCCAGGTTGATACCGTCGACAAGCTTGATCAGATTGTTATCGAAGCCGACTTGAACGTCTTCGCGATAGAGCGTGTAAATCAAGTAGCCCGCGAGCGGAAGGACAATCAGGGTCCAAGCGATCGAGGTGGCGAACAGGCGGGCCGCGAGGGAGTTAAACTTCATCCGGCGTATCGCTCATGCGATAGCCAAGACCGCGAACCGTCTGGATGATGTCGACGGGAATTTTCTTGCGTAGGCGGCCGATGAAGACTTCGATGGTGTTGCTGTCGCGGTCAAAGTCCTGGTCGTAGAGATGCTCCACCAATTCGGTGCGCGAGACGACGCGGCCATTGTGATGCATCAGGTAGGCGAGGAGGCGGTATTCATGTGAGGTCAGCTTGATTTGCTGGCCCGCGCACGTGACACGAGCGGATTTGGTGTCGAGACGGACGGGGCCGCATTCGATTTCGGATTTGGCATGGCCAGACGCTCGGCGGACTTGAGCGCGGATGCGGGCGAGAAGTTCTTCCATATGAAAGGGCTTGGCCAAGTAGTCATCGGCACCAGCATCCATGCCAGCGACCTTGTCGCTCCACCGGTCGCGGGCCGTGAGCAGGATGACCGGCATTTTTTTCTCGGAGCGCCGCCATTGCTCCAGGATCGATATGCCATCCATTTTGGGAAGGCCAATATCCAGAATGACGATGTCGTAGGGTTCGGTGTCGCCCAGGTAATAACCCTCCTCGCCATCGGACGCGCTGTCGACGGCGTAGCCTGCGTCACTCAGCGCTGTGACGAGCTGGCGGTTCAGGTCTTTATCATCCTCAACGACAAGGACGCGCACGGGATAGGTCTTTCTGTTGGCGGCTCAAGGCTGCGAGTTCCCGACGATAGGGTGGAATGGTGTTGGAAGGCAACTCATTGCTGCGTGGGATCAGTCGCTAAAGGGATTTTTGGCATCGACGGAGACGGCTTTCATCTGGCCATTTTTGGTGCGCACGACCAGCTTGTAGACAAAGCCTGCTTTGGTTTCGCACAAGGTCGAGCGGACGATTTCGCCGCCTAGTTTAGCTGAGGCAGCCGTGGTCAATTGATCAATGGTGACAAGCCCTTCGGCTTTGACGAGAATGCTGGCGGCAGACCAATCGGAAAAGCAGGCGTCTGCTGCGGAGGCGGCAAACGGCGCTGAGGTCAGGCTCATAAGGATTGTCAGTATGCGAATTGGTAAAATCATCATGGGTCCATTATGTTGATTTCAAGCATAAGGGATCAGGCTGAACCGGGGGTGAATGAATAGGCCGTCTGCGAAACCTGCCGCCTGTCGAGATCCCGGACCCGCGCTTGACGGGGCGCGCCTGTCCGGGACCTTCGTTACCGCGTCAGACTTTGAGGGTCAGCGTGCGCTGAACAAGGGGCTGTTGGGCGCGGACACGGCCGTATACGGCGGTCAGTGTGCCGATGAGACCGACGAGGGCCTGGGCGATGTTGGTGATCTGGCCTGCGACGGTGTGGACGGTTGTGGCGGAGACATCGAGGCCAAGGGCCGGGCCGATTGCAGGCAAGACGGCGGCGAGGCCGGTGACGACCGCACCCCAGATGGTGATGGATTCGCCCCACCATTTGGGTTGGGCTTGCGTCGGCGTTGATGCGTTGATCATGGATGTAGGTCCTGTGGCGAGGGTTAAAGACAGAGCGAGGGTTTTGTCGACGCGAGCGAGCCAGCCGCGCCCAAAACGGGGAAAGCCGTTGAGCGTGCGGTAGCGTGCGCGGCGCAGATCGGCGTAGGTCTTCAGCGCCGCGCGGGGATTGGCCGACGTGACGGCTGCTTGCGTTACCGGGCCGAACTCGCCGTCGATGGGACAGCCGAGCGCGGTCTGGAGCATGCGGATCGCGGTCACCTTGCCCATGTTAACGGCAGTGTCGAAGTGAAAGAGGGCCAGGGATGGCGGGAGGCTCGGGCAGGCGGCCTTGAACCAGTAGTCGTTAAGGTAGATCGCGCGGACCTCGTGGGCCTGGATGCGCTGGAGCCCACCGATAAGGGTTGCGCGATTTTCGGGGGTGATCGCCATTTTGTGGTGGCGGGCGAAATCAGCCAGCGTGATGCCGAAGTTGGTCGGGCCGCCGGGATCGGCGGGGTCTTTGGTGTAGCCGCCCTCCATATCAAGGACGTGGGCGAGGGCTCGGTTGAAGGTTGGGTTTTGAGGGGCGGGCGTTGTCGGGTCGGGCAGGGGTGCGGGTGGGTTGAGCCAGGGCCAGCGGAGTGACAAGAGGCGAGAGGTAGGGAAGGCCTCGACCGTGACGGCGTTCGACTGATTGCCGCCGAGCAAGATAAGTCCGTTGGTCGATTGGCCGATGAGAAAGCCGACGTGGCCAGCGTTTGGGTCGGGACCGCGGGACAGGACGGCGATCGCGCCAAAGCGCGGTGTCGAAAGGTGATTGCCCCAATTCAGATAATCGCGCGCGCGCAGGGTGCGGGCAGAGGGTGTATCGGCGCGCTCCAGGCAGGCGCTGACGAAGGCGGCGCACCAGGCGACGTCATCGCTGGTGACTGCGGGGTGGCCAGCGTCGGCAAACAGCTCAGCGATGCGCGGATTTGTGGCGGAGCCTGGGGTTTCGCGTTGGCCGAGTTCGGCCCACGCCGGGGCGAGCCACGCGGGTTGGTCGAGGGGCGTTGGCATGGGGATCTCGGTGTTTTTGAGGATGTCGTAACGGTTCATTCTTTGGCGTGAGCGCGTGGCCGCCCCTCACCCCAACCCTTTCCCCGTTAAGGACGGGGAGGGTGTTTTCATACCGTCGCGCAAAAGTTTCGAGTCATCGTGTCGCCGGCTGCGCGACGGTATTCTCTTTTGTTTGCGCGTGGCCGCCCCACCAACCCCACGCGCGGATACCAGCGGACATAAGTCATAACTTATGTCCTCTGGTATCAGAGGGTTGCGCGTGCCGGGGCGCCGGGGCCGAAACTTGAGGAGAGTTGGGCTAGGCGGACGGCGACGCTCTGTTGGGGGCTGCCGAAGTCTGCGGTCTGATCGGCGGCGGTGTAGGTGAGCGAGGGGCTGGTCGTGACGAGGGTGCGTTTGATGGACGAACCGTCGAGGATATCGGCCTGGTAGCGTTCGGCGTCTTCGCTCAAGGGGACGTCGGGGGTATCCCAGGTGTCGCCGCCAGCACGGGTGCGGCGGACCCAGGTGACTGTGAGGTCGCCGTTTGCTGCGCGGCGGCCGCGAACGTGGACGGGGGAAAGTGGGCGCAGGGCAAGGGCTTTGAAGGTGTGGCTTGCAGTGGCGTAGGTGGCGTCGCCGATGGCGCGGGAGGCGGGGCCGTAGCGCCAGTAGAGCGGCAAGCGCGTTTCGGCAGAGGTCAACGGGATGGCGGTGATCGCCTGATCGATCAAGACGAAGCGACTGCCAGCAGGGATCATGGCCGTGATGGCTGCATCGGTGCCCGCCTGGCCGCGCAGGAGGCCGGTCAAGGTGTAGGTGCGCGGGGCCGTCAACGCGACGGTCGCGAACTGGATGAGTTCCCAGTCGCCGGACGGCGTTTCGATCGCGGCGACGTTGGCGCCGGCAAAGACTTGGATGGGCGAGGCGGACGCGAGCGCGCTAAACCCGAGGGTGACTTGCAGGGCATTGGCGCGGTCCCACCGGCTGGATGGGGCGGCCGGGAGGGCTGTGAGGGTCGTGCCCATCGTGGCCGGAGTGGCGGCGATGGCTTTGAGGCGGAAGCTGGTCTGCTCGGGCGAGGCGTAGAGTGCGATGCCGCCGGGCCAAGGGGTCTGGAGGGCAGCGACATAGCCATTGGTGGGGGTTTCGTCACCCCGCAGAAGTGGCAGGTCGAGGAAGGCTAACGCGGGTTGGCCTGAGATGACCGGATCGCTGGAGCGGCCAGGACGGGCGGGGGCAGGCGTTGCGCCATAGACGCCGACATCAATCGAGCGGGCCTCGATTTCACGGGTGCCGTGTTCGCCGATTTCGGTGATGCGGAAGGTGCGGCTGTCGTCACCGGCGTTGAGGGCGATGATGTCGCCGGGTTCCAGCGCCAAGGCCGACGGCGGCAGCAGGAACGAGGCGCGTTCACGTGCTGCCCAGGCATCAAACAGCCAGCTATCGGCAATGGCGCCCGCCTGCTCCGCGTCCATGACGATGGCGAGGTCGGCTTGGGAGACGCGGCCTGATGCGCCGGTCAGGCGGCGGCTTTCCGCGACCGCCTGGCGGTAGTCGGCGCTGGCGGCGATGTAGCGGATTTTGGCGACGGCGGGGAGTTCGGTTTCTTGCCCACGCGTCAGGCTGAGCAGGGGCTGGCTGGGTTTGGTTTCGACGAGATCGGCGGGGGCCAGCGTCAGGAGCGGCGGGGAGGTGCCGCGCTGGCGGAAGGCGAGTTTGCCGCCGGTTTCGACGGTGTCGATGAAGTAGGCGAGTTCGAAAGCGCTCAAGGCTTCACGGGCCGACATGACGCGGTCGATGGCGTAGCCGGTGACGGTTCCAGCAAGGTTCGACACATCGCATAAGGTGAAGCCGTAATCGTCGAGGATGGCAGCGATGGTATCCGACAGGGGGGCGCTGGCGAGGCGGCCGTTTAACCAATGGCCGAGGTGCCAATTGTCGCCGTCGCCCCAAAGCTGCGTGTTGGTTGGGAAGGCCGGGAAAGGCCGCGCGTCCCAGGCGTAGACGTGGATGCGATCCAGGGCGACCATGCGTTCGCCGGTCAGGGCTGAGACGGGGTTGGTGCCGTTGACGTAGCCGGTCGCTGCGGGATCGAAGGCTTCGACCATGGCGCGCAAGACGCGGCGTTGGATCAGGTCGTCACGGGTGCCGTTGGAAAAGTATGGCAGGGCGTTTTCGGAGCTTTTGGGGTCGACGAAGACATTGGGCTGGTTGGATGCCTTGTCGGCGGCCGCACAGCCGATTTCCATCAGCCAGAACGGCTTGGATTGCGGGACCCAGGCCGTCGGGGTTGGGCTTTCGACCCCTGCGACGCGATTGTAATGCGGATTTTGCCACCAGGAGCGAATGTCTTTGTAGCGAAAGACCCATGGCTTCCCGAGACCGTCGGTGATGGGGGTGCGGACCTGGGCTGCGCGGGCAGCGTCTGAGGCGTAGTACCAATCGAAGCCTTCGCCGCCGGTGACGTTGCCTTTGAGGTAGGCCAAGTCGTAGATCTGGCGGGTGCCTGCAACGGCGTCGAGGTGGGTGTGGCCGTCGCGCCAGTCGGACAGCGGCCAGTAGACATCCATGCCGATGGCGTCGATGTTGGGCGACGACCAGAGCGGGTCGAGGTGGAACGTTACATCATTTGAGCCGTCTGCTGGCTGATGGCCGAAGTATTCCGACCAGTCGGCGGCATAGGTGACTTTGACGGTGGGGCCGAGGATCGATTTTACGTCGGCGGCCAGCGCGATGAGGGCTGCAACGAACGGATATGCGTTGGCGCTCGCGCGGACGGTCGTGAGGCCGCGCAGTTCGGTGCCGATGATGAAGGCGTCGATGGGGCCTGCGGCTTTCGCGAGCATGGCCTGATGGAGGACCATGCGGCGGTAGGACCATTCGTTGGCTGGACCCGAATAGAGCACCGTGTCGCCGTCGAGCGTGAAATGAGCGGGCGTCACGGTGCCAACCAATGCTGCGATCTGGGTCGCCGCGGCGGCGGTTTTGTCGGGCGTTCCAGGTTGGCCGGGGGCTGGCGTCACGGTAATGCGGCCGCGCCAGGGGAAGGCTGGTTGCGTTGCGCCGCCGTAGGGGTTGGGAAGCGTGTTGCTGGCGGCGACGTCCATCAGGATGAAGGGCGTGAGCGTCACGCGCTTGCCGCGTGCGGTGAGGTCGCGGATGGCTGAAATCACGGAGGCATCGGACGGTGTGCCACCGTAGGCGGGGCGGCCATCGCGCTGGCTGACAGTGTAGGCCGTGGCGCGGGTCTGGCCTGCGACGGACCAGACGGCGGGTGCTGTCTGCTTGTCGCGGCGCTCAATGCCGGGGACGATCTGGCAGGAACCCGCGCGCAGATCGGTGCCAAACCACGAGACGATCAGGGAGACGGCGTTTGCGTTCGGCAGGGTTGTGGCAAGCTGGTCTAACGACACCGACCAATCGGTGCTGCCAAGCCGGGTGTGAACGTTTTCAGACGCCGACGCGCCATAGCCGGTCGTTTGCGTGACGGGCTCCGTGGCGTAGACGAATTCGCCCGAGCCGGGGATGACGACGACGGCTTGAATGGCCTGGGCGAAGGGCTCGGTTGCGCGATAGATTTCAAAGGAAAGCTGGGGCAAGCGGTTGCCAAAATCGGCCAGTGCCAAGCGCTCGAATACAATGTAGGCGGTGTCGCGGAAGGCTGGCGTTTGGCCAGCGCCTTGATGGGCCTCAATAAGGCTATCGGGGGTCTGCGTCGCGGTGCCGGTATAGAGACGGGTCGTGATCTGGGAGAGGTCGAGTTCCTGGCCGTTGGCCCAAACGCGACCGATGGCGGAGATTTGCCCCTCGGCCAAGGCCACGGCAAAGTTGGCGTAGTAGCGGTAGGTCGTCGACGTCGCGCTGCCGCCACCGCCGATGCCTTTGCCCGCGCCGCCCGCGTCCTGGGTGACGGCTTCTTCCTCGAAATCGGTGGCCCAGATGACCTGGCCGCCGCTGCGGACCCGGCCATAGACTCGGGGGATGGCTGCACCTTCGGTGGATGCGGTGACGTGCAGGTCGGACAGGCGCGGTCCTTGGACATTTTTGGAGCCGCCAGAGCTGCCAAACAGCGCCTGGTCGATGTAGGAGCCAGCGAGCGCGCCGATCTGGGTGCCGACGGCGGCACCGGACAGGGTCGCGCCAAGGACGGCAATGCCGGAGGGGAGCAGCGCGCTGCCGACTGCGGCACCGGCGGCGGCAAGAGCGAGGGTAGCCATGCGGGGGACCTTGAGCGCAGATGGGTTATGCCAAATTGATGGCTGCTTAGGTCCCGGCCTTCGCCGGGATGACGTCGAGTGCTGGGAACTCGAAAACGGCGGCCAAGCGGCGACGCCACCAGGGACTGAGGCTGACTTCGCAGGCGGGGACGCCTTCGATGGCGTGGATCATCGTCTCAGGCGTGGCCATGATGGCGGCGTGCTTGGCGACGGTATCGGCGCGCAGGCGAAAGATGAGGACGTGTCCGGGACGGGCGTCGGCTATCGCGACAGGCGCAAGGTGGCGGGCGGCGGCGTCAAGCATGGTTTCAATGCCGCGCGCCTCGGCCCAATCGCGCGAGTATGCCGGCGGGGTTTCGGGGTCGAGGCCGGTCACCTCACGATAGACGCCACGCACGAGGCCAAGGCAATCGCAACCTATCCCGCGCACGCTCGCCTGATGGTGGTAGGGCGTGCCGATCCATCGGCGGGCTGCTGCGACGATGGCAGGGGGGGACGATTTACACATGATTTCAACAACAGTTTTGCTGGAATGGAGCAAGCGTCCGCCGAATCAGCCTATTTTTTTCAGGCTCGGATGAGGTCAGCGGTGCCAACAGGTGATAATCATGGCGTTCACGCAGCACGATTTTACACGCACGTCAGAGCCGTTCGCCGACGGCCTTGGGCGAGACGCCGAACCGCGATTGGCCGACCAATTTCGGTGGATGTGGTTGACGATCTCCGGCATGGTAGCCGACGCCGCGTATGATGTCGCGCACACGTTTGCCCTCCTCGAGGCTGAGATCGACGTGTTTCTCCAACGCTGGCAAAGGGACTGAGACGCAAGCGGCGACTTATACCAGCCCGCAGAAGTTTCGACTCTTGGTTTGAAGGGCTGCGGGCTGGTATTCTCTTCGCTTTGCGCGTGGCCGCCCCACCAACCCCACGCGCGGATACCAAACCGCATAAGTCAGTACTTATGCGGTTTGGTATTAGAGCACGTTCGCTCGTGATTGATTCCTCAAACGATCAGGCGCTAAGGGCCGGAGACGAGGAAGTCGTTGCCGGGCATGTGGGGGAAGCCGCGAAAGTTCGCCGCGTTGGCAAATTTCGACGCGCAGGTCGACAGGTGCTTGTCGCAGCCCGCCGTGATGATGAACGTCTGGTTCGCGATCAGGGGGAGGCGGGCTGCGGACCAGAGTTCGATCGCGGCCGTACTCGCGGTCATCGTGTGGGATTTGACTTCGATCTGCTGGCCGTTGGCGGCACCAGAGGTGAAGGTCAACAGGCCGCGGGTGAACCACCCGGTTGCATAAGCTGCGAGGCCGGAGGCCGTGAACTGGCGGGCGCTCGATACGGCGAGGACGGTGCCGAGACCTTGGACGGCTGGGGCTTTGGCATCGACGGCGCAGCGGGCGTCGCCGAGGCTCGCGTCGCACGTATATTGGAACAGGCGGCCCTTGGGCTGCTGGAGGTAGTGGGCGAGGCCGCGCACTTCGGCTGAAAACGCAATGCCGGAGCGGCGGACTTCACCCAGCGAACCGGAGCGCATCAAAACGCGTTGGGCGGGGTCGGACCAATTCACGCGGAAGATTTCGACGGCGGCGTCGTCGTAGTATCCGGCGGCAAGGTCGGCTTCGACGAGGGCATTGGACGTGATCGCGCTGGAGACTTCCAGGTTATCGACGGCAAGGCCAACGGTGTCTTTGATCTCGCTGGCCGTGAAGCCGGAGGCGGCTTCGAACGTGGTGCCATCGAAGGAGAGCTGCCGGTCGTGGTCGGTGAAGCCGAGACGGGTGCCGTCGCGACGGGTTAGGCGCCAGCACCAACACAAGGTCGTTGCGCCCGTGGCGAGGTGGGCAGCGAAAGCGGGCGAGAGGGTTTTCATGGGGCCTTCCAAATCTGGAGACGACCGTGTCACAGCAGCGTTCACGCCACTGGCACGATCAATGGCATCTCAGCCTGACTGAATGCACTTTTCAGCCTTCACATAAGTGCGTAGTGTGCCAAATATTGTTCTGTAGCGGGGGCTGCGTCGTGTCCCACCATACTTTGACTCATTGGCCGGACGTAAATTCAGCTCGATCGCACACCGACCGGCCTTGGATCGTTGAACGGCGCGGGCAACAGCTTGGCCCGTTTTCGACCGTCGAACTTGCGCTTGCAGCCAAGAATGGGCTGCTGGGCGAAGACGATCTTATCTGGAAATCAGGCCTGCCGAACTGGGTTCGTGCAGGCGAGGTCGACGGACTGCTGCCATCGCAGGAACAAGCAGCGCAGGTTGGCTCTTACGGAGCAGCCTCAACAGGCCGTGAGCAGACCAACCTGGTGCACTGTTATTCGGCGGCATTTTCCGCCAGAAAAGCCGCCCCTATCGAACCGCGCACTGTCCAAGCACAGCCTGCGCCGCGCCCACAAATGTCGGTCGTCGTTCGGCACGACCTGAGCAGCCAGACTTACAGAGACCAGACTTACAGAGACCTGGGGCGTCACGAACCAAGGCTTGCCGACAATACCGCAGGCCGCCAAACCGACGCTGAAGCCATGGCAAGGCTGCCCGCCGTTCTGCCAGCTCAATCCGTCGGCGTCACGTCATCATCCCTGGTCGACGCATCTAAGTCACACACCTTCGCTGACAGGATTGCGCGGGAAATCATTCTCATGCTCGACCGTTACGATATCAAAACCATTGATGACCTCGCCTCAAACGACCGGCTTCGTCAATTGGCTGGGTTCACGTTCGACGCGTTGCCCACCACCGTGCGGCTGCCCTTATCAGGCATCGTGGGCAGGGCATGGGTGGAGGCGCATATTTTTGACGCGTTGCTGCGATTACGGGCTGCAGTCTTGCGGCCGGAGTACCAATCGTTGGATCTGCGCCAAATTGCTTTAGCGCAGGTACCAGCGATCGCCTTGGCCCTTGATACTGCCATCGCTCAGACTACGAACAGCATGGGATCGATTGTTTCGTCGAATTGGAATGCCGTGTCAGGGGCGATCAAGGGTTTGCAGTCGCAAATCGCGGGTCAGCCTCCATTGACTGCGCTCTCTTCGGCGAAATGATAGCTAGAGTGCTTCCGGGAAAAGCACGCCCCCGTGAAGGCGGGGGTGTGAGCGGTTTTCCTAAAAAGAAGCACGACAAAACAAAGAGCTAGGGTCTGTCTTTGATTCAATCAAAGTCGGACAGACCCTAGAGGCGGATTTCGATGATGGGGATGTTGGGGATTGCGCCGTGGGTGAAGCCTTGCAGGGAGATGTCGAGCTTATCGGTGTCGAAGCGGACGGGGACGTCGAACTCGAAGCCAGCCGTGATGGTGGAGCCAGCCGTTGGGATGTGGCCTGCCAGAAAGGTGACGAGGCCGGTCGCGGGGTCGATGGCGACGCTGGTTGCGGGTTTGGGTACACCGTTGACCGCGATCAGCACGGTGCCGGCGACGGGTTTTGCAATGGTGCGGGCCCAAGGTGCGAACGCACTGCCATAGGTTTTGATGAGTTGGAACGTGGCCCGCGTTCCGTTGCCGGTGCCGATGGTTTGGTCGGTGGCCGTTGGTGCCTGGGTCGGCGGGCAGGATTTCCAGTCGGCATGGTCGCGCCAGCGAAAGCCCGTCAAGCGGCCACGGCGTTCTTCGAAGAAGCCGATCACAGCGTGCAGGTCGTCGATGGATTTGACGCCGTAGCCCGCGTTGTAGGTGCGGCGGCTGTCGGCCCAACGCGCGTTGCGTTCCTCAAAGCCGGACCCGAGGGTGACGACGTCGGTGCGCCGTTCGGGGCCGCCCTGGCTTGCGCGCGCGATGGCGGTGGGAAATCTTACGTCATGGAATAACATGCTGGCCTCGAACCGTGGATGGCTTTAGTCGCTGCACGAGTGGGGCTAGCCCCACGCCCCACCGGGGAGCGCAGCTCCCCGGACCTCTTAGCTTTTTGGGACTTACAGATTGCGTTGGCCGAGCGCGACGGTGCGGGACAGCATGGCGGCACTTGATATCTCACGCTGGCTGATCCTCGCTCGCGCTCGGGCCAGCTCCGATGGGGCGCGCGACGGCGCGCGGGTCGCGTTGCTCCCGGCCCTAGCGGGCAAGGAATAGGTCAGAGATTGCGTTGGCCGAGCGCGACCGTGCGGGAGAGCATGGCGGCACTTGTTATCTCACGCTGGCTGATCCTCGCGTGCGCTCGGGCCAGCTCCGATGGGGCGCGCGACGGCGCGCGGGTCGCGTTGCTCCCGGCCCTGGCGGGCAAGGAATAGGTCACAGGTTGCGTTGGCCCAGCGCGACGGTGCGGGACAGCATGGCGGCACTTGATATCTCACGCTGGCTGATCCTCGCGTGCGCTCGGGCCAGCTCCGATGGGGCGCGCGACGGCGCGCGGGTCGCGTTGCTCCCGGCCCTGGCGGGCAAGGAATAGGTCACAGGTTGCGTTGGCCCAGCGCGACCGTACGGGACAGCATGGCGGCGATTTGGGTTTGGCTGCGGGCGAAGCTTTCGGCGTCGGTGGCCTGGACATTGAACGTGACGTTCATGCCCGATGCGGCCGGGGCCTTGCCTGACCGGTCGTCCGGGCCGCCTGCAAGGGGCACAATGGCTGCTGCGCGGCGCCCGGTCTGGCCTGCGGTGACGGGAAAGGCTGCCGGGCTTTGAATCAGGCCATTGCTGGCGAAGGGCGACGGTAGGCCGGTGGCAGGTGCGCTTCCGGTCGACAGGCTACCGCCGCTGAGCAGCCCGGTCACGAGGCTGCCGAGACCGTCCGTCACCGGCTTAAAGGCGGCATTGAGGACCATCTTCGACAGGCTGAGCGCAAGGGTGGCGAAGACGTCGTTGAGGCTTTTGCCTTTGAGCACAAGGCCGTCAAGCGCGGTCGTCAGGGACGCTGAGAACTGCTTGCCCGAGAGCTGGACCTGCTTGAGCTGGTCTTCGAGGCCCGACGTGTCGGCGTCGATGGCGACCGTCCAGGTTTCGAGGGGGGCTTTTTCCATGCTGGGTCTTTCTTTGGCCTCACGCGCTGAGGGCGCTCCGGCGGGGCGGCGCACGAGCGCCGGGTCGCAAATTTGCTCCCTAAACCCTGCGGGTTTGGGTTCGTAGCCTCACGCGCTGAGGGCGCTCCGGCGGGGCGGCGCACGAGCGCCGGGTCGCAAATTTGCTCCCTAAACCCTGCGGGTTTGGGTTCGTAGCCTCACGCGCTGAGGGCGCTCCGGCGGGGCGGCGCACGAGCGCCGGGTCGCAAATTTGCTCCCTAAACCCTGCGGGTTTGGGTTCATAGCCTCACGCGCTGAAGGCGCTCCGGCGGGGCGCGCGAGTCGTGGAATGCGTCGCTCCGCGACGACGCGCGGGTCGCAGTCGCTCCCCGACGCTGGCGCGTCGAGAGTGATGACTTAGGGTCAGTCGGGGAACTGGATCATGAGGGCTTTGAGGCAGGCGCGGGTTGGGCGGTCGGCGGAGGCGGCGGCGGGGCCGAGCACCGCACGCGCGGCGGCGGCGAATTCACGTGGCGTGAGAGCCCAGAAAGCGCGGGACTCCAAACGCAGGATGCCAAGGCCCACCGCCATCACCTCGTCCCAGGGAAAGGGACGGGTGCGGGCACCTCGATGTCTTGGTGTTCGGTTTGCTGCCGCCCCTCACCCTCGTTTCGCTGCCGCCCCTCACCCCAACCCTCTCCCCGTGAAGGACGGGGAGAGGGGGTGAAGGTTGCGATCAGAAGGCGGGCGACGATGTCGATGACGCCGGGGATGCCGTTGGGTGTGTGCATGCGCGCGACCGTGGCATCGTCAATGTCATGCCCCGCGCCGCGCAGGCCCGCACCTATAATGCGGACGCAATCGCGGGCGGAGAGTTTGCCGCCCTCGAAGCGTTGGGCGAGGGCGAGCATGTTTTCGTCGCCAAAGGCTGCCTCCAATTCGGCAAGCGCGCCGAGAGTGAGGCAGAGCGTGTAGGGCGTGCCGTCGAGGATGCCCTCGATTTCGCCGCGATGAAGATTGGGAATAGAAGGTCTCCTTTTTGTGTCTCACGCGCTGGACGCGCACTGGCTGGGCGCGCGAGTCGTGGAATGCGTCGCTCCCTGACGCTTGGCGTCGAAAAGTTGGCACTTGCTGATCGTTGTCGTGGGAGGCCACCTTCGCGGCCATGACGAAAAAAGGGGGCGATTAGGCCGCCGTGAAGGTGATTTCGCCGGCGGATTCCAGGGCGATGTCGAAGGCGACTTCGCCGTCGTGTTTCCCGCTCAGGTCGAAGCTGTTGATCTGGAACGGGCCCTGGACAGTGCCGAAACTGGGGATCACGATCTGCCAGGGTGCAATGGTGCCATTGAAGACGTGGGTGCGGACGATCGCATCGGAGGCCGCGTTCTTGAAGATGCCCGATCCGGTGACACCGGCGGATTTGCCGCCGCCGCCCGCCAGGAGTTCGCGCCAAAGGCCTGCGGATTCCGATGACGTCACGTCAACGGTTGCCAGGTTGAAGCTGATCTTGCGGGAGCGGATGCCAGCCACGGTCGTGTATACGCCGGTGCCGTTCGCGTCGACTTTGAGGAGGAGGTCTTTGCCTTTTTGTGCGGTCATTATTTATCTCACTTTGTTATGCCTCACGCGCTGAAGGCGCTCCGGCGGGGCGGCGCACGAGCGCCGGGTCGCAAATTTGCTCCCTCGACGCCTATGGCGTCGCTTTAGTGGGGCATGCCTCGGCGCTGCGCGTCGCTTTAGTGGCTGGTGTTCCTACGCTGCGCTTCGGGCAACCTGCGACGGCGCGGCGGACGGCCGCCGGGTCGCAAATTTGCTCCCTCGACGCCTGCAGCGTCGCTGTTGTTTGCCTCACGCGCGGCGGCGCGTGAGGCCACTAAACAGGTTCGGTGACGGCGCGGAAGCGGACGAGGGCGCGGTAGGTTTCGTTGTCGGGTTCGCGGCGGGCTTCGGTGAATTCATGGCGCAGATTGATCAGGCGATGGCCGTCGAGGGTCAGGGCTGACTGGTGGAGCGTGGCGCGGACGAGGGCTGCGATGTCGTGGACTTGCTTGCGTCCCGACATACGGGACCAGACATGGAGGGTGAGTGTGTGCTCGCGGCCATCGTCGGTGCCCGTCGACCAGTCGCGTTCGATGGTTTGGCCGAGCGACAGGTAGGGGTAGGGCGTTTTTGGCGGCACGTCGTCGAAGACGCGCGCGGTGCCGCCCGTCGCGGTGGTGAGCGCGGCGTTTGCGGTCAGGGCGGCGACAACGGCGGATTGCAGGGCGAGGCTGGCGCTTGCTGGCATGGCGGTGGTTCCTCTTTCAGTCGTGTTGCTCGACGCTGACTCGGGGCTGCCGCCCCAGACCCCGCTCGAGAGGGACACCCTCTCGAACTCGCCCGTTTTTTGGGACGAAGAAAAAGTTATGGGTCCAGGGACATGTCCCTGGCCGGGGTGTCCGAGGGGCGGTCCGCTGCGGTCGTCCGAGCGCCTATCAGCGAGGACGTGAATCGCAGAGGCAATAAGAATGCCCCTCGGCTTCGTGAGGCTGGGAATGGACTCGGAGTTTGTCGCTACCCCCACCCCTAACCCCTCCCCGCAAGGGGGAGGGGAATCGGATCGGACCGAGCGTCACCGCTGGGGCCTGCTATGACGTGCGGATGGTGGTGATGATCGGGAGTGGGGACGGGTCGTCGGGAGATGCCGGGCGGAGGGAGGTCAGCTTTTCGGCGATGCGGGCGAGGGCCGTTGCGAGGGCTGCGTCGATCAGGCGAGACCGGGTGGTCGCTGCGCCGATGCGAAGGGTGATGCGGGGAATCATGTGACGTTTTCCTCGCAGCGGCATTCGAGGAAGCGTTGCCGGCTGGCATGGTCGAGCACGGTGCGGATCTCGAATAGGCGGGTGCCCAGGCGCAGGCGGTGATCGGGGGTCAGGCCGTCGCGATGGCGAAGCCAGATGGTGTGAGTGATACGGCCAGCCAAGCGGTCGGCGTCGGCGGATTCGGTGCCGCTGGTCGCATTGAGCGAACCCCAGACTTCGGCGGCGAGCGCATAGGTCAGGGTTGCGCCGCCTGCGCCGTCGCTGGTGCGGACGGGTGCTTCCAGCGCGAAACGGTGGAACAGGTCGCCAATGGTGGGCGTGGAATTCGAGGTCACAGGCGGGGCCTCCGGTAGGGCATCAGCAGATCGGATACGGCTTTGGGGATGGCGGTCTGAGGCTCGCCGATTTCGATGGGGTCGCGGTGCTCATACCAATGGGCGACGAGCAGGAGCAGGGCCTGGCGGATGGGCGCGGGGACGTCGTCGGCGGTCGGGCCAAAGCCTGCCGTTAATGTGATTGCGATGCCGTTGGCGGCGGCGGTCACCACGGGCCAGAGCTGGCTGACGTTGACGACGCGGGCGGGTGGCCCGGCATCAAGGACCGTCGCGGATGGGGCGAGTGTGGTGGACGTGCCATTGGCGGCGATCGTTTTGACCGTGGTGACCGCGACGACGGGATGAAGAGGCAGGGGGACGGCGTTGCCTTTCGGCCAGGCATTGAGGGTGAGCTGCCAGGACTGCGTGATGAGCGCGAGGCCAAGGGCTGCCTCGATGTGAAGCCGCGAGGTCAGGATCAGGCTGGAGATGAGAATGTCTTCATCCATCGTATCGACGCGCAGGTGCGCCTTGGCTTGCGCGAGCGTGATCGGCTCCGTGAGGGGGCCAGCGATAAGGACGAGCGCCATGGGTCAGCCTTGCGGTTTGAGGGTTTGCGACGGGGGTGATGGGGGGGCGGGACTGCTGTTGCGCGGAACCGGGTGGATGAGGTCCGGTGCCGACGCGTCTCAACGCACGTGCGACTCGCAGCGGATGGCGGCGCGCGAGCGGCTAGCGGAGGAGCAGTCCCGCCGAACCTCGCAAGCGGAGGAGGGACACTTGCGAGGTGTGGGGATGGGGTTTGGGCAAAGAGGCGCTACGCGCTCGGGACAGGAGAAGGCGCTCGAGAGGGACACCCTCTCGAACTCGCCCGTCGTTTGGGACTTTGAACCAAGGTCCAGGAGGTCGGAGTTTGTTGCCACCCCTCACCCCAACCCTCTCCCCGTGAAGAACGGGGAGAGAGGGACGTGGGCGTGTACGTGACTTACGTGACGCGTTAAGAGCGAAGCGAACCGGCGGTCGTATGCCGACCTCGCGGCGCTGCCCGAGAGCCGCGAGGAACGGCAGCGTGAGCGGATTAAACGCCGAACTTGAGGAGCTTGATGGCGTCGAAGTCGGCGACTCCGCCGCCGACGCGTTTGGTGGTGTAGAACAGGACGTACGGCTTGGCGCTATAGGGGTCGCGCAGGACGCGGATGCCGACCCGGTCGACGATCAGATAGCCACGCGAGAAATCACCGAAGGCGATCGAGAACGAGTTGGCTGCGATGTCTGGCATGTCTTCGCTTTCGGCGACGGGGTAGCCGAGCAGGGTTGGCATCTGGCCGGGCTGGTAGGATGGCTGCCAGAGGTAGTTGCCATCGACGTCCTTGAATTTGCGGACCGCGCTTTGGGTGGCGCGGTTCATGACGAAGTGGGCCGAGGCGCGGTAGCCAGCCTTCACCGCGTAGATGAGGTCGATCAGTTTGTCGGACGGGTTGGCAGCGGCAAAGCCAGCCGATACGCCGGTTGAAAGCGTGCCGAGTTTGCCCCAGACCCAGGCTGAGTTTGCCACCGTATCGTAGACGAGGAAGCCTTTGGGCTTGTTGATGCCGTCACCGGTGACGAAGGCTTTGCCTTCCTGAGTGGCAAAGGCGATCTGGACTTCCTCCGACAGCCACTGGTCGATGTTGACTGCGCTATCTTCCAGCAGGGTCGGGGTCGCGGCCGGCATGGCATAGAGTTCCATGGTCGGGAAGACGGTTGCGCCCAGCGTCGGGGTCACCGTCTGGGGGCGGGCTGCCGTTTCGCCGACCCAGCCCGTATCGAAGCCGGTCGTCGCGTATGGGCGTTTGTAGACCGCACTCGATACCTGGCGGACACCGGCGATCGCGCGGATCGGCGAGATGTTGGTCAGCGAGCGGTTGATGGTCGCTTCGAGTTCGGCGGGAACCAGATAGCCGCCATCGGGGTCGGAGGCAGCGGACAGGGCTTTGGATTCCAGCGAGCGGAGCGTCGCCGTGTCGCCCTGGCGGACATAGCCGTCGAACGCCGACTTGTGGGCAAGACCGGTTGCCGATTGCGGGGCGCTGCCGCCGATGACCGGGCGTGCGGCCTTCAGGGCCATCTCGTCCATGGCACGTTCGATGCGGGCGAGCTTTTCGTTGGTGACGACGTCGCTCGACGAGCGGGCCGACAATTCGGCGAGGCGCTGGTCGTTGGTCGCTTTGAACTCGTCGAAGGCGCGCATCATGTCGGCGATGCTGTCGGTTTCGAGGGACTTGGTTTCAAGGGTGGGGATTTCCAGCATGCAGGGTCCTTATCGGGTTTTCAGGTGTTGGCGCGGATAGAGGCGGTCAGGGATTGAATGCGGCGGCTGAGGGGATCGTTTGCCGCTGGGCTTGAGGAGCGGGGCTGCGCCTTGACCGACGTGACGCGAGCACCGGGCAACATGGGGAAGGTGACGACCGAGATTTCCCACAGGTCGATTTTGGTCAGACGGCGGAGGCCGCCTTTAGCGGTGCGGTTCGCGCTTGAGGCGCGGAAGCCGATGGAGAGGCCGTCGATGGCACCGGAGCGGAGCAGCGCGAGGACGTCGCGGGCCTTTGAATTATCGATGCTGAGTTGGCCTTCGGCATAAAGGCCGCGTGCGTCTTCACGCAGGTTTTTCCAGATGCCGATGGGTTGGGCCGGGTCATGCTGGAACAGGAGCTTGACGCCGCGCGGGCCGCGCCGGGCGAGGCTTTCGGCGAAGGCGCCGGGCGCGATGATGTCGTTGCCCATATCGGGGGTGTCAAACAGGCTCGCGTAACCGGTGAAGGTGCCGTCGGCGGCGAGGGCCATGCTGGCGGGCGGGATGGTGGATTGCGGCGCGCGCGGGGGCGCGGCCGCTGGAATAGAGCGGGAGGTGAGCATGGGCTGGGAGGGTCCGTGTGTGGCGGGGGGAGGCGCGTAATTGAGGATGCGTCATCGGAAAGAAAGCATGGGCGCTGCCCCATACCCCACCTAAGGCCTGAGGCCTTAGGGAACCCAAATTATAGGATGTGGCCGGGTTTGGGGCCGTATCCGGCGGCGTAGCGCTTTTCGTCGTCGGTGAGGAAGGATGTTTTTTCGAGGCGGGTCCAGAGGGCTTCGCGTTCGGGGGCAAGCGCTTCGATCTGGTCGAGGTCGGGGAGCAGGGTGAGGGCGGAGCCGTAGGCGGGGCTGAGCCAGTCGGCGAGGGACCGGGCGGCGCGGGTGGCGAGGGGGATGACGGTGTTGCGCCAGAACGTGCGGTTGGCTTCCTGGTAGTTGGAGAAGGTGTTGTCGCCGGGGATGCGTCACCGCAGAGCGGTGCTCCGCACCGACGCAGCATGGGGGGGACGCCGAGGGCCAGCGCGATCTCGCGGGCGGCGGCGTGCGCTTTGGGTTGCACTGCTCCGCAGCGACGCGTTGACGAAGTCGAGTTCGGCGGGGGTGAGCGAGAGCGGTTTCCAGTCGAGGCCGCCTTCGAGGAGGAGTGGGCGGCCGGCGTGCTCGTTGACTGGTCATGCTCCGCATGAACGCACCTTGGAAGCCTTCCTGGAGTTCGTTTTTCAGGCGCTCGAATTGTTCAGGCGACAGGCGGCCTTCGCGGGCGGCGTAGACGAGCGCGCCGGACGGGCGGGCGGCGCTGCTATTTGTTAGTCCAGTGGATTAAGGTCATTCTGCCTCATCAATTCCAGCGCCACTTTAGCAGCAGCATACGCTGCGTGCCAATGCGACGACTTAAAGGCGGCGCTATAGTCACCCGACTTACCGACTTGATAAAACTCAACCAACGCGCTTCCTAAATTTTGGACTGCCACTCGCTCGCTTGCATTATAAAAAACTACACCAATCCAATCCTCGTTCCCGCTCTGTATATTGATGTCGTCTAATATGAAATCATTCACAAACATCTGAGCATGCCAACCAGCAGCAGCATCCGCATCATTAAAATTCTTTGACCCCAAAATATCGTACAATTTAATCATTTCTGTTAAATATTGAATTAGCTCGTTTCGCATCATCACATATTCCAACATACTTACCTCACTTTGGAGAGAATGGGTTTGGCCACTTAAGCCACTCAGTCAATGGGATATGCCCAAGCTCAGGATTACTCCTTAAAGAGCCATCGCCTGGCAGCGGATTTCCATCTCGTCCTATTATCTTGCCGCCCCGCCGAACAACAACATGATCGACTTGCTGTGATGGAAATTGGCTACTCGGACTACCAGGATCAATTCGGATGCCACCGTATTTTTCACCTGCGGGATCAAACCAACGCCATCCCTTGTCGGCACCCTTGCTATTTGGCTCCCCCGCTCCCCATTCTTTGGGGACCTTAGCCCGGCTTTCTCACGGTAGCATTTCCGGCGGGCATTGATCTGTTGGCTGAGGCTCGCGGTCGTCGCCGGTCGTGGGATATCGATACCGCCGGTCGGGCGGGTTGGGCGGCGCGGCGCTGTTCCT
>Ga0247836_1000259_pt1 | contig 98538 bp, 87 predicted proteins | sample LaCruzMarch2015__4_FD_187116 | JGI IMG/M metagenome (GOLD analysis project Ga0247836, IMG submission 187116) | Freshwater microbial communities from meromictic Lake La Cruz, Castile-La Mancha, Spain - LaCruzMarch2015_14m | ecosystem: Environmental > Aquatic > Freshwater > Lake | place: Spain...
ATGCTGGATTTCATGGTACATTTTGTAAATTCGGATAAAATGGATTCATTCACGGGCACCCAGGGCAACGACCGTTTTGCATACATTTCCTTAGGTGCTGCTTTTTACTTTTTTTAAATGTGATGTTTAGCGTCAATGACCATGTACGTATCAAGAACGGACCCAAGCCGATTTTGACCGATGATGAAAAAACGGACATGCGCGGTTGGCAAGGTGTGGTAACAGAAGTAGTTGTTGCTGCTGGCTATGGAGAGGTTGTTACGGTTCGTTTCGACAGCCATACTTTACGCGCAATCCCCAGAACGTACCTGGTTTCCTGCGCTCAATATGAGTCTGAATTTTGGAGATCAGAGTTCCGATCTAGTGAATTAGAAAAAGTCCCCCCGCGGGATAAACCCGATGATTGGAAACGTATAAAAAACATCCTGATCACCAGCGAAACTTGGATACAAACCGTTGCCTCCTGGAAACGGATTAATGCATTTTTGCTGGAAATAAAATTGGAAGCCGAATTTCTAGACGCCTGGTTGATGTTTTTAAATGCAGAATTTGATAATCCGGTGCGTGCTATGTATGTTGGACGCGCTTTTGACCATATTTATTTTGGCGCGCAGGTAACAATCACAGAAATTCTAGATTTTGATTTTTCCTGGGGAATTTTTGTCCAGGTAGAATTTGATGGGCACACGATGGACATTCCGTTGTATATGCTGGAAATCCAGGAAGAAGGTCCACATACCATCCCTTTGCGTGATTATGCATTATGGCATATTGATGAATATATTCCCGAATTTATGGGCAGGTTCAGAGGTTTTGGTTCCAGTGATTAAAGACCAAACGCACGGCGTTAAGCTGCTTTCTCCCAGAAAAATTGCCCATCCAACGGTTGCATAAGCTGTGCCCCACCCCACCCGATCAGGCTCCCCAACAGGCCACCACCCAATACATCGCCCGGATAATGCACGCCCACGTATACCTGCGAAAGTGCAATAGAACCCGCCCAAAGCAACAAAATGGGCCGTATCCACCGATTTAGATGCCCAAATACTCCAATCAAAAACAAGGCTACGGCAAAATGATTGGCCGCATGCGAAGAGGTAAAACTGTAGCCGCTCCCACAAGGCACCCGTAATTGGACCTGTGCCGCCAATGCCGGATCGTTACAAGGACGCAAGCGTTGTACCTGTTTCTTTAAAATACTGCTACTTGTAAAATCAGCCACCGCAAAACACAACAACAACATACCCAATAATATCCAGCCCTTTTTGCCGTAATTTAAGAGCGAAAATGCCAAAACAAACAGATAAAACGGCGCCCAAATCAAACGCTCCCGCAAAACCGGTAAAAGCGCATCTAAAAAATTACTGCTCCAACCATGGTTGATCCAAAAAAATAAACGGGTATCCCACTGCTGTAAAAGGTCGAAAAAAGTATTCATATGGGCTGTTTCCGGGCAATTAGGATCAAACGAGGCGATGTAGCCACATCAAAGGGCTCCAACTGGTAGCTGCCAAATGTCTGTACAATTTGTAAGCCTGCCTGCGCAAAAAGGCGCTCAAAATCGGCATATTCAAATAAACGCACTTTTTCCCGAAAATGAAAATCCTTACCCTCCGCATGAAAAGCCACACTTTTATACACATAGCCGCCTTTGATCGACTTTTCTAAATGGAATTCAATACCATCCACCGTCTTCGTATCTTGGGGAATTAAATGCTGACACACCCATTCGGTGTTGAAAAAATCCAGCAGGAACAGCCCATCTCGGTGTAATTCTTTCGCAACGTTGACTAAAGTGCGCAAATGATCATGGTCCGAATGGAAATAGCCAAAACTGGTAAACATATTCAAAACCGCATCATAATAGTTGGTCCGAAAAGGCAAACGCATGTCGTGTTGGTAGAAATTCAGATTATCATGCTCAAATTGCCGGGCATATTCAATACTGGAATGCGAAATATCAATGCCAGTCACGTCATATCCTTGCTCTGCCAAATATTTTGAATGTCTGCCTTTGCCACAGGCGAGGTCTAGCACCCGCGCACCCGGCTTTAGTTCCATCGCCCGCAAGATTCTGTCCAGGGTATTCTTGGCCTCGTTTTCATCGTGGTTTTTATACAAAATATAATAATACGGTGAATCAAACCACGAGGCAAACCATTCTTTTTTCATAATGTACGCTTTCTTAAACGGCCGCCAAGGTAGCAATGATTTTTCGCATCCCTAAAAGAAGGGCCGTACCTTCGCGCTAAATTTCTTTCTCTTATGCGGATTTTACTACTGGCAGCAACGCCTTTTGAAATTGCACCTACCACGAATTGGCTCCTTGAAAGCTTTCAAAAAAGTGACACTGGTGTATTTACCAAAGAAAAACTGGAAATTTTGCCGCTCATCAGTGGGGTGGGCATGGTGGCAACCACCTGGTCCCTGGGTAGCATCTTATACCGAAACCGACCAGATTTGGTGATTAATGCGGGCATTGCAGGGGCGTTGGATCCTTCCTTGCAGCTGGGCGATGTTGTTTTTGTTGGTTCCGAACGATTTGCCGACCTCGGGGTGGAAGAAGCGGATGGCCGGTTTACAGACTTATATGAAATGGATATGATGGGTCATCTACCCGATTGGTGCAAAAAAGGGCTGCTCATCCATCCTGATGCAGACAAAACAAGCTTTCTGCCTGTAAAAAACGGGATCACGGTGAATAAAGTCCACGGCGCGCAAGCCAGCATCGACCAAATTCGAATTAAATATCCGGATGCCCAGGTTGAAAGCATGGAGGGCGCTGCGGTGTTTTATGCCTGTTTGTCGTCGGGTACGCCTTTTATGGAATTACGCAGTATTTCCAACGAAGTCGCGCCCCGCAACCGCGATGCCTGGAATTTGCCCTTGGCTATCGAATCACTCAATCGGGTTTTGGTTGAAATGCTCCAATCATTTCAATAAAAGCCTGTTTAAGAAATGGTGCGCCATGAACGCAATTTCTTCAATAATTTGAATAATTTAAGGTTCATGCCCGGGTTGCTGGTGAAAAAATGCCCATCGATCGTAATCCAGTCTTTTTCCCGGCGCACGGTTTTAAGGGTTTCATAGGCCACCCGTCGGGCTTTATCAAAAGGCGCACGCCAGTAAATGGCGCGATCGGTCATCGCAAAACCTTCTTTACAATTGCCTTTTAAAGATAAATCGCCGATAAAAAACACTTTTTCTTTGCGATCTGCAAACAAATACTGCTTACAGGCATTGGCCAACAATTGCTCCGGCATGGTGATAAAATTGAAGAAAAAAGGCTCTTCTTCATGCTCAAAATCCAGAAAATCAGCAATCATTTGCCCTAAATCCGTTTTATCCGGCGTGGCATGCTCGTATTTTAAAATGGCCGTGGGCAAAATCACCCCATTCAAATCGGGACAATACTGGATGCAAAAGAAATCCAGCAATCCCTCAAAATCCTGGTCAATTTTATGGTCAATATCACGCAATGCCTCCACCCCAAACCGCTCCCACTGCAATTTTACATCGCGGGCAATTTGGATGGCACGCACCCCATAGATCTCTCGAAAACGCGATTGATAAAACCGCTCTACGTATTCACTGTATTTACTAATTTCATGCTCCGACGCAATTCGAGCACGTAAACTGCGGAAAAACAAGGCTTTTACCTGTTCCGTCAGGTCGGATTCATTAAAATCCAATACATAAACCGGCTCATAAAGTTGTTGCTGACTTTGTTTGCCCTCAAAATGAAAACCACAATGGTGGCAAAAAACGGAGGCCAACGGACTCTGCTCTTTACAGGCCGGACAAGGCTTTGTTTTTTCCCGAATTGGATCCCCGCATCGATGACAAAACTTTGCCCCAGGAATTGCTTCTGCTGCACAGTTTGGACATAAATTCATACCCGCAAAAGTAAAACATTTTGTGTTTTAGTGCAAGTTTTCAACAGAATTTATTTTATCATGGTCGCCATGCACGTATTTTTCGTACAAATCGGGCCTGCGAATACGGGTGCGCTCCAAACTTTGCTCATGCCGCCAATCTTCAATCATTTTTTCATGGCCGGATAATAATACGTCGGGCACACTTTTGCCTTCCCACTCGGCCGGGCGGGTGTACACAGGCGGCGCGAGCAAATCGTCTTGGAAACTGTCAAACAAGGCCGAGGTTTCGTCGTTGAGTACGCCGGGAATTAGTCGGCCCACCGAATCAACAATGACCGCCGCCGCCAGTTCACCGCCCGACAAAACATAATCGCCAATGCTGATTTCCAGGGTAATATAGGTTTCCCGAATACGCTCATCCACGCCTTTATAGTGCCCACACAACACCAATACATTGTCTAGCATCGACAAACGATTGCAAAGCTCCTGATCCAACCGAACACCATCCGGCGAAGTGTAAATGATGGCATCGTAGGTCCGTTCCTGCTGCAATTGTTCGATGCAGGCCGCAATTGGTTCGGGTTTCATCACCATGCCCGCACCGCCGCCAAACTGGTAATCGTCCACTTGCCGATGCTTCCCCACTGCGAAATCGCGCAAATTGTGCAAATACACTTCCAGCAAGCCCTTATCTTTGGCGCGCTTCATAATCGAATGATTGAGCGGACTTTCAATCAATTCAGGTAAAACAGTCAGAATATCAAATCGCATGGTATAGATTTGGCGCAAAATTAACCTGAATTTCATAATCACGCCCTTATTGTTTATCCTTTACCACCCACTGACATGCTACCGATCACGAAAGCGCTGCTCACCAATCCACGTAATCGCCCATTTTTGCGCGATAAAAATGCTTATGCCATCAAACAAATTAAAGGGATTGTAGCCCATTGGACTGCCAACAAAGATAAAGGCGCCGATGCGAAGGCCAATGCGCGGTATTTTAACACCACCGATCGGTATGCCTCTGCACATTACATTGTGGATGATGGCAGTATATATCAGTGTATTCCTGATAATGAAATGGGTTACCACGTGGGCGCCAATAAGTACAAATCGGAAGGCGAGCGTATCCGGGCTGGCTCTGGCACGCCCAATGCGTACCTGATTGGGTTTGAAATGTGCGTGAATTCGGATGGCGATTGGCCCACCACCTACCAGCATTCGGCCGATTTGGCGGCACACCTGCTCCACAAATACAACTTGAGCATTCATGATTTGTACCGCCACTATGATATTACGGGCAAAGACTGTCCCAAAATGATGCTGGAGGAAGTTCAATGGTCGGCATTTAAAAACCTCATATCGCTGAAAATGAGCAAGTTACCTGTACCGCGTTTGGGCTATGGACGGGTAACCAGCGCAGGACTGAATGTGCGTTCGGGTCCAGGTACGACCTTCAATATTTTGCGAAAATTGGCTAAAAACGATTTGGTGGAATACTACGACACCAACGGAACCTGGTTGCAAATAGCACCCAATCAATGGGTGAGCGCTAATTTTGTGGGCCTCGAATTTCAATCTTCGTTTGGCATCATCGATTCAAATGTTGGCGCCAATGTGCGAAAAAGCCCCAATAGCCAGGCAGCCGTTGTCGATGTGTCGCCCAATGGAGCCTTGGTGCGTATCCTGGGCCGCAATGATGTATGGCTTGAAACAGGAACCGACCGCTGGATTCATCAATCGCTGATACAACCCATTTTAAGTCGACCTGGCATGGTAACCGGCTCCAACGAGCTCAATGTACGCCAGGGCCCCGGTACCGATTTTAAAATATTATACCGCCTGCCTGTTTCCGAAAAGGTTACCGTGTTGGAGGAACAACAAGACTGGCTGCGCATTGGCTTCAGCGAATGGGTGTATAGCGGTTTTATTGCATTTGAAGGCGTTTAAAGACCACACAAAAAGGTCATCACATCGGCGCCGTCCGGATAATCCGTCAAAGAAGGCGTTTGTGATTTCCCAAAAGGCAACACGGTGTGATCGGGCAACACCACCTTTCCAACGATACATTGAATTTGGTCTTTCAGGGATGTTAAATGTGCATTCAAGGAATTCAAATCTGTATAATATTCATAATGAACCGATGCAATGCGCGATTGTAAAGAGGGGTCTTCTCGCAACAGCAAGCAGCCGTTGTTCATGTAGGGCATGTTGTTGAGCACGTACAGGGTAAAATTGTAATCAAAGTTATTGATGTACTTGTTGTGCAAGGCCAATGCATTGTACGCATGCAAGGCTTCCAGCATGGGCTCAAAATTATAGTTTTCCGGAACATATAATTTGCTCACATTCCGACAACCCAATCCAAAATAGGCAAAAATGTCTATACCCAGGGCATGTAAGTCTTCGGCGGTTTCCTTTCCATCCAGGATGGCAATGCCGTTGCGGTTGTGCCGGATAATGTGCGGGTATTTGCCAAAATATTGTTCAAAATACCGTGCAGTGTTGTTACTGCCCGTTGCAATCACGGCATCAAAACCATGCAAACGTTCATCCGGTTTCAAAAATTCAGTGTACGACCAGGATTCAAAGTCCCATTCGGCCATTTTTTTTACTAAAAACGGCAACAATTGCTGATCTTTTTCTGAAAGTTTCACTTGTGCGCGCATGCCCGCAACAAAAACACAAAGCCAATCGTGAAATCCAACCAAGGGTAAATTGCCCGCCATGACCAGCCCAATGCTTTTTTCCGGAAAATCGGATTCCGGCAACGTATATTGTGCAATCCAGGCGTTTAAATCCGCCTCCTGCAACATGGAGGAACAAATGGATTTTAAGGCAAACTGCACGTTTTCTTCCGTAAACCAAGGGTTTTGAGCAGTACTTTTCCGAATCACCGTGTCCAGTTCAGCATCACCGCCATCTTGTATATACAGTCCTAACTGGACCAACAAATCGATACGTTTTTGAATTTTCAAAGTTTTTGATTTTTTTTGCAAAGATACAGTCGATCTCAAAAAGTATGTCGAAATTCAAAATTTAATAGTAATGCTTTTGAACCTTGTCTAAACAACACTGTTTCTACAATCAAACAAACAAAGAATGGCAGCAATCATACAGGGAACACTCACGCCGATACAACGACTGTCGCGGCTGCTGGGTGGATATCGGAGAGAAATCCGTTATATTTTATTGTACGCATTGGTAGCGGGGCTGATCAATTTATCCTTGCCCCTGGGTGTACAGGCAATTATTGGACTCATTGCAGGGGGCAGTATTTCAGCCTCCTGGGGTGTTTTGGTGCTTTTTATCATTGTAGGCGCTTTGATGGTCGGATTGTTGCGTTTGATGCAACTTTCGGTGATGGAATACATGCAGCGGCGCATTTTTACCGATTCTGCGATCGAATTTGCCGTGCGGATTCCGCGCCTGAACCTCGAACTTTTGCGGCATGAATACTTGCCTGAGTTGGTCAACCGTTTTTTTGACACCCTGACCCTTCAGAAAGGGCTGCCCAAATTATTGATTGATGGCAGCACTGCGATGTTGCAGATCATCTTGAGCCTCATGCTCTTATCGTTTTACCACTCTACCTTTGTCACGTTTTCGCTTTTGCTCATTTTTACCCTGGTGGTATTGTTTTATTGGACCGTTCCCAAGGGCATTCAAACGAGTTTGAAAGAATCGAAGTACAAGTACAAATTGGCGTACTGGCTGGAAGAAGTGGGTCGGGTTTCCGCCACGTTTAAACTGGCGGGTGAATCCTTGTTGCCGCTCAAACGCGCCGACGAACTCACGATGCTGTACCTGGATGCACGATCCAAACACTGGCGCATATTGTTGATCCAATTTGCCAGTGGTATTGTGTTTAAAGTGCTGGTAATGAGCGGCTTTTTGGTGCTTGGCAGTTTGCTGGTGATGAGCAATGAACTAAACATTGGTCAATTCGTAGCCTCCGAAATTTTGATCCTTTTTGTGGTAGATTCGGTAGAAAAACTGGTTTTATTGCATGAAACGGGGTATGATTTGCTCACGGCCGCTGAAAAACTGGGGCAAGTGGGCGATTTGCCGCTGGAGCGCGAGGATGGCATCCGGGTAGAAGATTATTGCAGCGAGGCGGCATTGGAGGTAGAACTTCGCGATTTGTCCTATCAATATGAAGATGGCGCAGCGCCGATTCTTAAAAACATCAATTTGAAGATAAAGGCCAGGGAGCGGCTGGCAGTGGCAGGATACAATGCATCCGGAAAAAGCACGCTCATGCAAATTTTATCGGTCGTAAAACGCGATTTTACCGGTAATTTGCTCTTTAACGGGCTACCCAAATCCAATTTGCACCTGCGCAGCCTGCGTGATCATATTGGCGATTTATCTTCTCAGGAAGACCTTTTTAAAGGAACCATCCATGAAAACCTGACCGTGGGCAACGAACGCATTACCATGCAACGCGTACTTCAGGTGGTAGAACAAGTAGGCTTGAATGAATTTATTCGTTCGCATCCGGCGGATGGCATCGAAACAGAACTATTACCGGCGGGCAAAAACATTCCAGGCAGTATCATTACCAAAATCTTGGTGGCGCGTTCTATTTTACCACAACCCAAATTGTTGGTCATGGAATCCATGGTGGGCAACCTGAACTTCCGCGACCGCTTGCGTATGGCCCAATTGGTGACCGATAAAAGCCAGCCCTGGACCCTCGTAACCGTTACTGAAGATCCGTTGCTGGCTTCCATGTGCGATCGAATCATCGTTTTGAAAGACGGTGAAATTGTGTTTGATGGCACGTTCGATGATTTGCAAAAAACACCGCACTACGAAAAAATATTCCGCACCCAAAACGAAACATCCTTCTAAATTATGCTCAATTTATCCAATAATGAGGTGCAATGTGCAGCAGACATGAAGGGCTTGCTTGCACCCAACCGGACTCAACTTTCGCATTGGCACCTTTCTTTTCGCAATTTATTGCTCATTTTGCTGGGTATTTTCCTTGTTTTTTTGTTTTTACCCTGGACACAAAACGTACATGCAGATGGAAAAGTGACCACCCTGCGCCCTGAACAACGTCCGCAAACCATCCACGCCACCATTTCAGGCCGAATCGAACATTGGTATGTAACGGAAGGACAATTTGTAAAAAAAGGCGACACGATTGTGCATCTTTCGGAGGTAAAATCGGATTATTTTGACCCGCAACTCGTCGAACGGGTGGGTAATCAGGTCGATGCAAAACGCGGTGCCATCGAATCCTACCGCGGAAAGGTGGGCGCACTGGAAACGCAAATAGGTGCCATGGAACGCGAATTGGTGAATAAAATCAGCCAAATCCGAAATAAAATTGTGCAGGCTACCCTAAAAGTACAAAGCGACAGTATTAAAGTGCTGCAATCTGAAATTGACTTGCAAATTGCGCAACGGCAATTCAATGGCACCAAGGCATTGTACGATAAGGGCCTGAAATCCTTGACAGAATTTGAGGAAAAACGCCTGAAATTGCAGGAAATGCAAACCAAAATCATTGCCGCACAAAACCAATATGAAAGCAGCCGCAACGATTGGGCCATTTATCGCAGTGAGCTGCAATTGGCCAGCAATGAGTACGCCAACAAAATCGCAAAGGCACAAAGCGATAAATTCAGCACGCTTTCTGACCAATACGACGCCCAGGGCTCTGTAAACAAACTTGAAATTGAACGCGAAAACTATGCACAACGCGCTGGTTTCTATTACATTGTCGCACCGCAAGATGGATATATTGTAAAAGCCATCACACCCGGTATTGGCGAAATTGTAAAAGAAGGGTACCCTGTGGTGAGTATTCAACCCAAAGATTACCAATTGGCCGTTGAAATGTATGTAAAACCATTGGATTTGCCCTTGATCAGCGTTGGAAACAGGGTGCGGTTTATGTTCGATGGTTGGCCAGCCTTTTTCTTCAGCGGTTGGCCTGGGGTTTCTTTAGGTACTTTTGCGGGTAATGTGGTCGCGATTGATCGGAATATTAGTGCAAATGGTAAATTCAGGGTACTGGTGGGACCTGCCGATAAGGAACACCCCTGGCCAATCCAATTGCAAGTGGGCGGTGGCGCAAAAGGGGTAGCCTTCCTGAATGATGTACCGGTTTGGTACGAACTCTGGCGGATTCTCAATGGTTTCCCGGCAGACTTGTACAAAGATGTGCAAAAAGCCAGCGAAACCAAAAAAGAATCGGGCGGTATGGAAGAAAAAGAAGAAGAACTCAAATTGAAAGCACCCATTAAGAATGCCAAATAAAAATCTCTTTTTAAATATATATAAAACGTTCATTTCGTTTTTCCTGTTTGCCCTTTCCCTGATTTGCATTCCGCAACTGTGCGCGCAAGAAAGGGTGCTGGACTGGAATACGTTTCGACAACAGGTGCTGAGCAACCATCCGTTGGCGCAACAAGCCGACCTATACCGAAATGAAGCCACGGCTGGTTTGTTGAAGGCCAAAGGCGGGTTTGATCCCAAATTGGGTTATAACTACGAAAGTAAAAACTTCAATGGCGATCCATATTTCGATTACAACGAAGCGGAACTGAAACTTCCTACCTGGTTTGGACTCGAATTGAAAGGCGCTTATAATACAGCCCGTGGTAAATACCTGAATTCAGAGTCGAGATTGCCCGCAAATGGGCAGGCTGTGTTCGGATTGAACTGGACGCTCGGTCAGGGCTTGCTGATCGACGAGCGTCGGGCCAATTTACGCATCGCCCGCATCGGCCTGCAACTCAATGAAGCCGAACGCAACGCCCAACTCAATGCACTCCTGCTCGATGCAGCCAAGGTATATTGGTCGTGGGTATTGGCTGCCAATCAATTAAAGGTGTATGAATCGGCTTTATCACAAGCGCAAATACGGGTAGAAGGCATTCGGGAGAGTTTTATCCAGGGCGATAAACCTGCCATCGACACCATTGAAACGGTTGCCCAATACCAAAATCGACGCCTGGATGTGTATTTTGCCCAACTGGAATTGCAAAATGCTACCCTGGCGCTTCAAAACTATATGTGGGACCCAAATCAGCAGCCCTTAGCCCTCCAAACGTTGGGTACAGCGCCGATTTTAGGTCCAGAAAATGCCTACAAACTCCCGGAAATGCGCCGCGACAGCTTGCTACAAGTCGCACTACGCCTGCACCCCGATTTGTTGTATTATGAAAACAAATTGCAAAGCCTAAACGTAGAAAGGCAATGGAAAAATGAAAAACGCAAGCCGGTGTTCGACTTGAATTATAATATTTTGGGCAATGGCTGGCAATTTTCGCAAGTCAATTTTGGCGAAGGTCCGCGTGTGCTCTCCAACGATGTCAAGTTTGGCGTGCAGTTCAGTTATCCTTTGCTCAACCGGAAAGCCCGGGGCGACCTGCAATTGGCGGATATTAAAATTGCCCAAACACAGCTGGGTTTGCAACAAAAACGGCTGAATATTGAAAATAAGGTAAAACAATACGCCAACGAAATTGATAACTTAGCCGATCAGGTAGTCCTTTTTCGCGATTTTGTGGGTGCCTACCGCGCCTTGTTGGATGGGGAACTGGAGCGTTTCCGCTTTGGCGAAAGTTCGATTTTCCTGATCAATTCCCGCGAACAACGCTGGTTGGATACGCAGGTGAAGTATTTAAAACTGTTGAGTGAGTTTAAAAAAGCAGAGGCAGGTTTGGTTTGGGCAACGGGTGCATTTTAATTAGCTTATTTCCAACACCAATTCCGTGGCCGATTTACCAACCTGTGCAGGGAGCGGCAACATTTCTGTAATCCACAAGGAGGCCGGGTGTTGCCGCATCCATTTCTCGAGTTGTAGCATCGAAATTGGATTGTTTTGATCAAAATATTGCGGTTTTTCCTGGTTGATGCGGGCAAAAAATTGCGTGGGGATGTTCAACGATTTGCAGGCTTTTTGGAAAGCAAAGAAGAAATCGGCGTTTTTTTGTTCAGAAAACTGGGCGCACCAGGCGGCATCCAGGCGCCAACTTGCCCGAAAAAGCACCAAGGGCCCAGCTTCAATGCGGGGCCGATAAAAACAAGCGGGTTGCAACTGCACCCAGGCGGATGCTTGAGGCAACAAGGCCGCAATCGACACAAAAGGCGTGCCCAAATGCCACAATAATTGAAAAACGGGTGGTTTTACCGAAGGGGCTTCCAAGCCTAAATCAATCAATTGTACCCTTTTATTTTGCTGCGCATCCCACAATACAATTTCCCCCTGTTCGGCATGGCGCACCCATAATGCGTTTAAATCCAAGCCATTGGCCGCGATTCTGCGCGCATCAGGCGTACGCAAGGCGCGGGTACTCGCGAGGGGCTGAAAGTTGGCATTGTTCCAGTCGTGCCAAGGAAAAGGGTACGCGTTGGTCGCATCCATCCAGGGCTCCAATTGTTCGCGCAGGGTACTGGAAAACAAATGCAACCAGCGTGCATACATTTTACCGCTGCCCGGGTATAGGCCGTTTATTACCGCCCGCCATTGTCCATTTTCTAAAAAAGGTTGCAGCATCATCCCAATTTTACCTGAATAAGCAGGGATATACACGGGGTTTTCCGGCGCATCTTGGGCACTCGGATCCTGCAAAAAGGCCTTGCAAAAATCCAAAAACGGCATTTGGGTTCCAACTGAAAGGCATTTTTTACCAAAAACCTGCAATTGTGCGCGCATCCCGGTGATTGGGTGCTCGGTACTGGCCTGCCATTGGTGGTGTACGGCCGTGGCCAAGTTTGTAATAGCGGCTGGGGGCACGATATTTTCCTCGGAAAAAGATACATCTTCAAAAAAAACCTGCTCGGCTGGGATAGGCGGCATCGGAACCCCGTAACGGGTAAAATAGGCACTTAATTGGTCCAAACAAGCCTCCTGGGCAACGCGGGCCTCTTCCACCGACAAAAAAGCCAGGGTGCGCGCGGCAGTACGCAGCCAGGTAAGCAAATGTGCTGCCTCCACAATGGGCGCTTCGGTGGGTAAAAAGCCCAAAAACTGGTACAAATTGCTGCACCAGGAGGCTGTTAAACCTTTTTCGGGCAACTGCCATTCGAGCAATCCCACGTCAATCAGTTCCAGGATATAGGCTTCAATGTCCGGTTCACTGGCCTCAATTTGCCCTAAAAGCAACTGCTTGAGCATGGGGAAAAGCATTTCCGCACCATTCGATTGCAGTTGCGGTACCAGCCAGTTCAATACGGCATTTTTGGGCACCTGTTGAAAACTTTCCCGGGTCCCGTCAAAATACAAGAACCCCAATTGACCATCCTGCCTTTGCAGACTCGGATTCAACTGCACCTTTAAAGTAGTATAAAAAACAGGAAACTGCAATAAAACCTCATAAAACACCGGTAAAAAAGCAACATTCGGGGTGGCAATGGCCTTGGTTTCGGTAAAAAAAACGGGCATTGGCTCTGACTCCCAGCGATGACATTCCAGGGTCGTAAACCGGCTCAACGGCGCAGTTTTGGTGGCTCCCCTGCTTTGGTATTGCCAAATCGACAACAGTACTTGTCGGTCTTTTTTGTCTAAATGATCCAGTTTTTGCAAGGCAAATGCGGGCAATTGCTGCAATAAGGCATGACTGGAAAACAACAACGCGCGTTGCAGCCATTCGGATTGGGCAAATTGTTGCAGAATTGCCGCCTGTTGGTGCATGGCCACTTGATACTGGGCATTTTGTTGGGCTTTGATCTGGTCCAGGTTTTCCAGTGCCGCATTCCAGGCTGAAATTTGTTGGTATAAGTCAGGTCGTTGATCCTGCAAAAGCGGTGAGCATCGGATAGCAGACCGGGATTCAGGCCAACGCATTTTGAGCACTTTGCGCCGCAGATTCATCACTTCTTTTTGTACAGAATCGGATGGATCTGTAATGCGCACTTGTTCAAATACGTGCAATTCCTCGAATGCATTTTTGAGTTGTACTTGTCCGGCGCCTTCAAGTGCTTGTAACCCACTCCAATCGGGCAAATTCGTTTGCAAAGCGGCAAAAGGCAACCCGGCCGTACGAATTAGCATCAATGGAAATATAACTGGTTCTGTCATGTAAAAATCCTACGAAAGCATGCGTAAATTAGACTTGTTAATCCTGTGTAATTTTCTTGCCTTCCATGGTATCATTGGTCAGCATGCTGGTTCTCTGGAAAAAAGCGTTCAATTCGGCGGATACACGGGCCTGGAATTTCAAAATATTGCTGTTTCTCCGCTCAATCAGCCAAGCGGCAATAATGCGAGTGTCGAATTTGAACTTCGAGCGCCCGGTATGTCCATGGGAGCATGGTATCGAAGGAAGATGATGCAAGGAATCGCTTTTCAGGCCGAACTAGGCTTTTTTCACACCCGCAATACGGCTATTTTGCGCAGCGACAACCGGGAACAGCGGCTAACCTATACATTTTCAGATATTGAACTGCCGTTGCATTTTATTTTTTACAACCAAATTGGCAAGTTCCCCCTGCGCAGCGTGCTTTCATTCGGTGGACGCGTTGGGGTAAATACCATCAACCACCTCCAAACCCAAGGCATCAGTCTTTATCGGGCGCGTTGGGCCTTGGATGTTGGCCTGGGGCTGGCGTTTTCCGTGGGAAACCTCCAATTACAGCCCGAACTGGTGTATTCTTATTGCATGAACAACATTCACGACCTGGGAACCGCGCCATATGACTGGTATGCGGGTCGGGTCGTGCGCGATCGGTTGGGCCTGCGGGTGCTTGTGTGGCGTGCGCGCAAAGCGACTAATCCTCTTCCATTTCGCCCCGGATAAACTGCCCGGCAGCATCCAGTTCTTCGTAAAATGCTTCCCCGTATTTGCGGATAATCGGTTCCTTCAAAAATTCGTACACCGGTACTTGCTCCTGATCACCTAGCGTACAAGCGGCCGAACAAATATCCCAAACATCGTAATTTAAGGCTTCAAAGCCGATTTCTTCGTTTTTCTCTACCCGAATCGGGTATAAATGGCAGGAAATGGGCTTTTTAAAATCCACGACACCCGCTTTATGGGCCTGTTCGATGCCACATTTGGCAATGCCCAGTGCATCGTAACTCATATACGCACAGGGTCCGCCGTCAATCAGGGTAGTTCCCCATTGGTCGCCCTCTTCAAACCAGGCGTATTTGCCTTGCGCTTCAATCGCAGCAATGCCTGCCGGACTCAGGAAAGGCTTTACACGGTCGTAAATTTCATCTAAAATGGGCAATTCTTCCTTTTCCAGCGGTGCACCGAAATCGCCTTCCCAGCAACAAGCGCCTTTGCAGGCATTGAGGTTGCATATAAAATGACGTTCCACCACGTCGTCACTCACCAGTTTATCTTGAACCAACAGCATATTAAAATTATTTCATAGCAGCCACAATCGCTGCAAAATCATCGGGTTTAAGGGAAGCGCCTCCAACTAAGCCGCCATCCACATCGGGTTGACTGAACAGTTCTTCGGCTGTAGCAGGCGTAACTGAGCCGCCGTACAAAATGGTTGTTTCGTCGGCAACCGCTTTGCCATATTTGCGCGAAATCAGGATCCGAATCGCGGCGTGCATTTCCTGCGCCTGTGCGCTGCTCGCTGTGCGGCCCGTTCCGATGGCCCAAATAGGTTCATAAGCGATCACCACCTTGCGAAAATCTTCCTCCCGCAAATGAAAAAGACCCGCTTTTAATTGTTTGGAAACATACCCCACATGGGTATCCACTTCCCGGATATGCAACGGTTCACCGCAGCAGAAAATCGGGCGCATGCCTTTTGCGAGCGTAACATTGACCTTTTGAGCCAACAACTGGTTTTTTTCTTTATTGTACAACCGACGTTCGGAGTGGCCGACAATCACAAATTCCACCCCAACCGACGCAAGCATATCGGCAGAAACTTCCCCGGTAAATGCCCCTTTCTCTTCGTGGTGCATGTTTTGTGCCCCCAAATGAAAGTTTTTGCGCACTTTGATCATTTTACCCACATCCCGCAAATGCGGAAAAGGGGTACACAAAATAACCAAACCCTGTGGTTTTTCTACTTTTTCCAAAATACCCCGCGTGAGTTCTACCCCTTCGTCGAAGTTTTTGTTCATTTTCCAGTTTCCAGCAACAATTTGTTGGCGCATCTTGAATTTTACTTTTTAAAGAATCAAATCAATGGGACGAAGGTAAGCCCACCCATGCACTTTTTACCAGCTCTATTAAAAAAAACCGGCAAGCAGGCTATTCCGAACAGGTCCAACTGAAAACAGAAAGGGTGGTAGCAGGATAATACCGAACATAATACGAGCAGTTTTCATTGCCAAAAAACCATTCATAATCGGATATTTTAGACATTTTCCAGTTGATCTCTGCCCCTTTTTTTGCCTTGATCGGCACATCCCAGGTACAGCCTGTCAGGTATTTGAACAGCATCAAGGTTTCTTCCAACGATATATCGGGCAGAATAATACGGGTTTCGCCGCTTTTTTCCAGCCGGGTATCCATCAAAATACCATTGCCAAACACTGCTTTTTCCTGAAATGACGTTCCATCCCCTTGTTTTCCTTTACTGATTTGGCGCAAAATACCAAAATTGCGTGCAGCATACTGTTGAAATGTTTCAAAAACCGGTTGTTTGGCGCTGTTGGTTTTCACCTGGCGCAAGGCCGGCAGTTTGGACAAATACCCGTCGTACACATATCCTGTATCGCCATCAAATACCACCCGTGCAAAATCGCCCTTAATCACTACTGCAGGCAACTGCTTGTTGTTTTGGGAAAACGCCGAAATAATATCCACATCGGTATTTTTACTGCCACTATAATTGAGGGCCACCACAGCAGTGCCGTACGGAATTGTTTTCAAACGCGCTGCATTCAAAGCAGGACGGTTGCGTAAAATCAAGCCTGAAAAAGACCATATATATAAGGTGTCACCAGGTTGGTAAGTGCCAATGGCCTGCATTTGGGTGCTTGCCGTCAAAAAAAGGAATAAAAAGGCTATTTTAAAATGCATAAACGCAGTTGTTGAGTTGGGAAATAAACGCTAAACGATTTGGGTGGGTGCTTTGCGGCTTGTTACCGGCTGGTTACCACGGATTACACGGATTTGCACAGATTATTTTTTAAGTTTTAAAATCTGTGTTAATCTGTGTAATCTGCGGTAAACCTCGTAATCCGTGGTAATCACGATTTTGGGCCGAGCAAAAGTAGGAAATAGTTACTGGCTTGGATATGCCTTATTTAGTAATCGAAATCGCAGATTTATATAAAACATCCAAGCCAAACACAAATCCCGACTTCGGAGAAGTCATGCATTTGTAGAAGCATTTGTAGAAGCATGCGTAGAAAACAAAACGACCCACCCAAAATCCCGACTTCGGAGAAGTCATGCATTTGTAGACGTATATCCCAACAAAAAACAGATATTTACACAAATAAAATCTTATCCCTGTCATGCACCCATTCCTACGCCTGTTTTCTTTGTTTTCCCTAACGTTCTTTACGTTTACCACCCATGCCGCCATCGTCCCCCCAGGCTTCGCTGAGGTCATCATCGCCGAAGAACTGAACCCCACCGACATGCGGCAAGCCGACGATGGCCGCATTTTTATCGCCCAAAAAGACGGCCGCATCTTACTCGTGGATGCCGACGGAACCTTACATCCCGATCCTTTTTATACCCTGACGGTCGACAATTACAACGAACGCGGCCTAAGTGGCATCGCCTTGCACCCCGATTTTGCCAACCAACCGTGGGTGTACCTATATTATACGGTGCCGGGTGCAAACCACAACCGGGTCATACGCGTGATGGCGCACGACGATCATGTAGTTCCGGGCTCCGAGCAAATCATCTTTGAATTGGACGCGCTCAATGCCACCATCCACAACGGTGGGGCCATGGAATTTGGCACCGATGGCAAATTGTATGTGACCGTGGGCGACGGCGGCAATGCAGCAGGGGCCCAAAACCTGCAAACAACGGCCGGAAAAGTGCTGCGCCTCAACGACGATGGCACGATCCCGACGGATAACCCGTTTTACAATGCCACCAACAACCAATACCGCGCCATTTACGCCCTCGGTTTTCGCAATCCGTTTTCGATGGCCATTGATGCACTAACGGGCCGTATTTTTTTGAGTGAAGTAGGCAATGCGGCCTGGGAAGAAATCAACGAAGTGCTGGCGGGTAAAAACTACGGCTGGCCCATCATTGAAGGTCCTTTGGCCGGACAAACGCCGCCCGATAATTACGAAGAACCCAAACACGCATATCCGCATTCCATGGGTTGCGCAGCCATTGGAGCCGCTTTTAGCAGCAGTAATTTTGCAAACTACCCACCCGAATTTGCCGGTAAATTCTTCTATGCCGATTATTGCAATGGCTACATCAAGGCCATTGATTTGAATACCGGACAAGTAACAGGCACCTTTATTACCGGCATAAACCGCCCCATTAAGTTCTTTTTTAGTCCAAATGGCGATTTTTATTACCTCGCCCGGGCGGGTTTGGGTGGCGGATCGGATGCCGACAATACCGCCACCAGCAATGGCACTTTGGTACATGTGTTTTTTGTGGGCAATGGCGAGCCGTTTATTACCAGACAACCCAAAGCGGCCCTGGCTTCCGTGGGTGAAACGCCTGCCTTTTCCGTGCGCGTGTATGGCAACACGCCTATGAACTTCCGCTGGCAACTAAATGGGTTGGATATTCCAGGGGCCGATACGGCAACGGTGGTATTGCCACCCGTAACCCTGGCCGAAAACGGGGCCTTGTTGCGCTGCATCGCTTCCAACGCGTTGGGGATTGACACCAGTTTCGAAGCCGTACTCAGCGTAACCAGCAACCAGCGCCCAATGCCGTTTATCACCTTTCCGGATCCGAATATGCTGTGGCATGGCGGAGATACCATCTATTTTGAAGGGTATGCCACCGATTTTGAAGAAGGAACCCTGGGGAATGCGCACCTGACTTGGCGCGTTAATTTTCACCATGACGTGCATACCCATCCGGTTTTGGGTCCAGAAAGCGACATCAGCAATGGATTTTGGATTATCCCGAACGTGTATGAAACCGATCCAGATGTATGGTTTCGTATTTATTTGACGGCAGTAGACAGTGGCGGCTTGAGCCGGACCATATTTTCAGATATTTATCCCCTTACACGTGCGTTGCGGGTAGTGGGTCCGCCGGGACTGCAATTGAACCTCGATGGGAGTACTTTACCGGTTCCCCTGGATTTAATAGCGGTAGCAGGCATTCAACGAGTGCTCAATGCACCGCGTGTTTTCATTTCCGGCGACTCTTTGTACACCTTTTTGCGTTGGTCGGATGACAATATTGATTTGCCCCGCACCTTTATCATGCCCGAGACAGATTTAGCGATGCGCCTGATTTACAACGCTGCTCCTTTAGGCGCCGGTGTAGGTTTGTTGGGCAGGTACTATATTGACGACGACTTTGATTTTTCGGTAGCGCCGAGTGTCACCCGCATTGATCCGGTCGTGGATTTTGACTGGGGGGCAGGCGGGCCCGATCCATTGTTGCCGATTGATAACTATGCCGTGCGGTGGGAAGGTTTTGTTTTGCCACTTTTTAACGAAAAACTCACTTTTCACACCATTACCGACGATGGGGTGCGCCTTTGGGTAAATGACAATTTGCTGATTGACAAATGGATACCGCAAGGTGCAACAGAATGGACCGGCGCCATAGACCTCGATGCAGGCAAAAAGGCACGGATACGGATGGAATTTTATGAATTGGGTGGCGGCGCGGTGGCCCAATTGCGTTGGAGCAGTGCACGTATTCCATCTAGTGTAATTCCAAAACAACAATTATTTCCGCCACTCGAATTTCAACCTGCGGAAGCGCGTGGACAAGTTTGGGTAGACGATAATTACAATGGATTGCAAGATGCCGGAGAAAACCCAATTGCCGATGCGACCGTATTATTATTGGATTCAGCGAGTACACTTGTTATTGCACAACAAACCAACCAGAACGGCAATTATGCATTTTCGATTCCACCGCCGGGCGGGCAGTTTTCCCTGCGATTTATTTTACCGGCGGCATTATCCGATTATGAAAACACAACAGGCTTGAATCCGGGTGGCATTTCCGACCCAAGTACCTTGCAAGCGGGCGGATTATGGTCCTTAGCGGCAGGATTTGCATCAAAACGGGCCGCAATTGATGGCCTGGTATGGTTGGATGAGAACAACAACGGGTTTCCGGATATAAATGAAGCAGGCCTGGAAGGCATACCGATCACGTTGATCAACAGCGATTCGATTCCAGTGCGTACCCTTCTGAGCGGTCAGCAAGGTTTGTTTTTCATCGAGAAACTGCCTTCGGACACCTATTTTTTGCAATTAGTAAATTCGGATACGAGTTTGGTACCCGGAGCAGGTTTGTTACCGAATGCACAAACGCCTTTTTTCAATTTGGCAACGGGCGAACAACGTTACCTACAAATGGCATTTTTCCCCAAACCCGTCAGCAACACGGGTGAAAAACAGGAAAACAATGCCTTTGAATGGCGCATTTTCCCAAATCCACCTGTGGATCGGTTACAAATCCTGTTGCAGGAAAATGAAAGCCGTGCCCTGCAACTTTCGTTGTTGGATGCTCAAGGGAAAAAACTGCAACAACGCAACCTTACCACGCTGCCAGGGCTCAATCAATTGGATTTGGAGGTTCAACAATTGCCAGCAGGATTGTACCATATTGTGCTCCAAAGTGACGAAAACAAGAGTGTACGGCGCTTTATAAAATTAAACGGTCGGTAAATAATCCAAATGGGGTACATTTTAGTTAACGATTTGTATTTCCGAGGTAGAGGTCTTGCGTAACCAGAACGGGCCATTACCTTTGGCCCATCATTAACTTAACATCGATAAAAATGAAGATGCTTTTTAAATCATGTTTGCCTGTTTTCTTTTTCGCTTGCACCCTTGCGAGCCTTTCTGCACAAACAGACATGCATTGGGATACCCACGGTGTAGCATTCACCGTACCGGACAACTTTAAAATTACCACCAACAACGCCGAGGAGTATTCTGCTGAAAACGACAACATTGCGTTGAGCATCATTCCGGTACAAGACGAAAACGTTACAAAAGAACATTTGGCAGAAGCGGTAACTGAAATGGCCAAAGGTTTGGACTATGACGTGATTTCAAAATCGGCAGAAGCAAGCATCGATGATTTTGAAGGCTATTACGTAGTAGGCAAAAAGGATGGCGTCAATGCGGTGGTGATGGCTATTTTGGATACCGAAAGCAGCACGAACCTGTTGGTGGTTATCGTATTTGCCAACGGCTATGAAAAGGCTGCCGAAGAAATTGCAAACAGCTTCCAGGCTTACGACGAGAAATAATTTAGTAAACGCTTATTCATTATAAACTTGCTGTTGGGTTGAAACCTGGCAGCAAGTTTATTTTTTTAGGTGAAATGTGCGGGCAATTTTCTTAAAAAGCACTAAAAATTGCGCCTGATTATACATCGCCATGCCTACAAAAATATAGTACGAACTTGCATCGTCGAATAAAATTAGTTGATAAAACGCCTCCTTTTGCCCGTTTTCCTGATGGGCAGTAATTTCATAGCCATCCATCTCATCAATGCGTACTTCCTGAATTGAATCAGGCTTATAACTTGCGCCATTGGGCATTTTCAGCAGGCGATCCAGCACAAACTGTTTTTTGTCGCCAATGACCACTTCTCCAATAGCACTGCCCACAATAATTACCGCCTTTTGTTTGTCATCTGTCTGCGTTTCATCTTCCGCAACATAATAAAGACTGCCCGACAGTCCGTTCGCAAACGTAAAAGGGGTTCCTTTTACATCAATTTCAAAGGGAGCCGCCTGCTCCGGGCTGATAAAACTACCCGATGGATGGGCGGTGCGCAGGGATGTTTTTATTTTTCCTTCTAAGGTTTCTTTGTATTTTTCAGGATAAATACCATTAATCATGGTGGTATGGGTACTATCCCCAAATACCAGGATCTGTTTTAGATACACCAGATTATTCGCCGTTTGCCGAACAAAAAAGATCAAACCAGGCGTTGAAGCCAAGGTAATCTGCTCTTTACCAAGCAATTCCATGCCTTTTGCTTGTAGCGCTTCTTTGGTAAATGCATCGGTCAACGCTTTAAAAGGTGCGGGTAATTCGGCTACCATGATCGACGAACCAGTTGCATCGTGCTGAAATCCACTAAATTTTTGCGCAAGCACAAATGAATCCGGCGGAACCATGCTGATTTTTGTCCCCGGAATAACTTGATCTGCCGCATTTTGTCCGTGCAAGCGGCGGACAAAACAAACCATAAGCAAAAATACAATGTATCGCATGTTCAAATTTTTAGCAAAAGTAGGATAGATTAGGGATCTTGCAAACAATGTGAAAATGTTCCATTAGCTTCCGTATTTTTGTCCCATTATGGCCAAAACCCAATCGGAACGTATCATTTTTGGATTAAAAATCCGCCAACTGCGCCAGGAATTAGGCTGGAATTTCGAGGAACTGAGCAAACAGTCGGGCATTTCTATTTCCTACCTCAATGAAATAGAAAAGGGTAAAAAATACCCCCAACCGGAAAACCAGCAACGCCTGGCAACTGCCCTGAACGTGAGCACGGAGTTTTTGGCAACACCCGAACTCACCAAGCAGTTTGCCCCCATCGGCGATTTGTTAAAAACCAATTTTTTAAATGAAATCCCACTTGATCTGTTTGGCATTGAGGTTCAACAGGTGATCGAGATTATCGCCCGCGCACCCGATCGGGTAAATGCCTTCATTTCGGCATTGCTGGAAATTGCCCGAAACTATTCCTTCCGCGATGAAAACTTTTTCTTCGCAGCCTTGCGCGCCTATCAGGAATTGCGGGTCAATTATTTTGAAGAAATTGAAGACGCGGCCGATGAATTTGTGCGCCTGCATCAATTGCCCGACAATGGCGGGGTGCCGGAAGCGCAATTGGCGTCTATCCTGGAATTGGCGTACGGCTACAAAATTGACGATAAAAGTTTGGGTAAATACCCCGAACTGCAAAGTTTGCGGGCGGTGTATAACCCACATAAAAAGCGGCTGTTGCTCAACGACCGACTGAATGAGCGCCAACGCGCCTTCCAATTGGCCAAAGAATGTGGTTTCAATGCCCTGCAACTCAAAGAGCGCCCACTCGCTTCCAACATGTTGCGGATCAACAACTTCGAAGAAGTGCTGAACAATTACCAGGCTGCTTATTTTGCCGTAGCCATTCTGATTAACCGCAATGCTTTTGTGCGCGATATTCAAGCGTTTTTTAGCCTAAAAACCTGGGATGCACAATTTTTAATCGATCTAATGGCCAAATACCAGGCCAGTCCAGAAGTATTGTTCCAGCGCTTCAACCTGCTGACCAAATATTTCAAACTGGATAAGGTGTTTTTTATGCGCATTATCCACGATACCGAGCGCGATGGTTTTGACATCGACAAAGAACTGCACCTCAACCGCAAGCACCAACCGCATGCAACAGGCCTGAATGAACACTACTGTCGTAGATGGCTGTCAGTCAAACTGTTACGTCAAATACAAGCGCACAGCCCAACACAAACCAACGCTGTATCCGGGGTGCAACGCGCGCGTTTTGTCGACAGTGGCGAACAATATTTGGTCATCTCCATTGCCAAGCAGGGCTACCCTACCATTGGCCGCAACGTAGGCGTTATGCTGGGTGTATTACTCGATGAACAAGCCCAGCGCAGCATCGCCTTTTGGGACGACCCCAACATCGAATCCATGGACATCAATGTCACCTGCGAACGTTGTTCTATTCAACATTGTGCCGAACGTGCTGCACCGCCAACCGTTATTCAAAAACGGGAAGACCGCAAACGTATGCAAGCACTCATTCAAAAATTCACCGAAAAATGATCAACGCAGCATCGCTCCAATTCCTGTACGAATTGAGCCAAAACAACAACAAAGACTGGTTTGATAAAAACAAAGCGCGGTATGAAGCCGATTTGAAAAAGCCCTGGGAGGCTACGGTTGCTGCCATTATTGAGCGCATCAAGGCTTTTGAACCCAACTTACAAAGCACGGCGAAAGAAAGTATTCCGCGCATTTACCGGGATACCCGCTTTTCGACTAATAAAAGTCCGTACAAAACCAACGTAGCGGCGATCATCAATCCAGGCGGCAAAAAAGCCGTGGATGTGCCCGGGTATTACATTCACCTCGAATTTGGGAATTTGATGATCGGCGGCGGGGCCTATCAACTCGAAAAAGTGCCCTTACACCGCATTCGTACCGCCATCGCCCAGGATCCCGAGACCTTCATAGAACTGGTACAAGCACCCGATTTTGTGCAAAAATTTGGGGAAATAAAAGGCGAACAAAACAAAGTCCTGCCCCCCGAATTCAAGGAGTTAAAAGCAAAATATCCCCTGATCGCGCACAAACAATTTTATTTCATGGCCGAAATGGACCCCGAAATTGCACTCCGCCCTGATTTCCCCGAATTTGTAGCCGATTATTGTGCATCTAGCGCAGGTTTGGTCAATTTCCTCCGCCAAGCAATTTCTTAAGTTGTGAGTTGATAGTTTGGATATGCCTTGGGCTTTGGGGCGTTAACCCTTGGAGGTGACACCTCGAACGGCAACCCTCGGAGGTGACACCTCGAACAGCAACCTTCGGAGGTGACACCTCGAACGGTAACCCTCGGAGGTGACACCTCGAACAGCAACCCTCGGAGGTGACACCTCGAACAGCAACCTTCGGAGGTGACACCTCGAACGGCAACCCTCGGAGGTGACACCTCGAACAGCAACCCTCGGAGGTGACACCTCGAACGGCAACCCTCGGAGGTGACACCTCGAACGGCAACCCTCGGAGGTGACACCTCGAACAGCAACCCTCGGAGGTGACACCTCGAACAGCAACCCTCGGAGGTGACACCTCGAACGGCAACCCTCGGAGGTGACACCTCGAACGGTAACCTTCGGAGGTGACACCTCGAACAGCAACCCTCGGAGGTGACACCTCAAATATCAACCTTATTCAATAATGTTTCAAAAAACGCCCAAACTAACAACTAACAACTAACAACTAAAATCCGATTGGCTTCTTTCCCTCTTTTCCTTCCCGTTTCAACGCGGCCATACGAATAGCGGTCACTGCGGCTTCAACGCCTTTGTTGCCATATTGGCCACCGGCGCGGTCGAGGGCTTGTTGTTCGTCGTTGGGCGTGAGTACGCCAAAAATGAAGGCACGGCCACTGGCAATACTGAGGTTGGTCAGGCCGGTTGCGACGGCCTGGTTGATGTATTCATTGTGGTTGGTTTCGCCTTTGATCACACAACCCAGGCAGATTACCGCATCCGGGTTGTGCCGACCTGCGAGCATACGCGCTCCCGCAGGCAACTCAAACGAACCCGGCACTTGCATGGTGTGGATATTTTCAGGCAACGCCCCATGTTGTACCAGGGTATCATAACAACCTGCATACAAGGCATGGGTGATATGGGCATTCCAGTCGGCGACAACAATACCAAAGATCATTTCAGCAGCCGAGGGCAATTGATCGGCATCGTAGGTAGACAAATTTTTGAGGGCAGAGGCCATTATTCAGCAGATTTACGAAGGAATGTATAGGCGGGTTTACCGACCGTGAAAATGCCTTTTTCTTCCGGATTTTGCTCCACCAGGTTGTACAGGGTAAGCGTATCGCGTTTGGCACTATACTTAAACGAAAAAACCTGCTCAGCGTTTTCCTTTTGGCTGTTTTTTAAAGTAATAATATCAACATACGGACCAGCAATAAAGCAGTCACCGGCAGTACAAACCGAATAACGGTCGTAATCTTTGAATTTTTGAATAAATCCACCAGGCGTAAACAAAATATTGCTAGCGCCCCCTTTTGCAAGCTGCGTAAATGCGCCGCTAAACAAATTATGGTTCAAAGCAGTGGCAAAGGCCATATAACCATTGGCAGCACCGGCTTTTGATTTGATAAAACGATCCATTTGGGTGCCGCTGGGTGCTGGATCAAACATGGTCATTTCTTTTTCCTTGTCTTGACCAGAAATCACCAAAAACACCGACTTGTTTTCAGCACGGGCGCCTTTCAGTTCAATGGTATCGACCCGCATGGTAAAGGCCAATTTGTATTGTTCAACCCCATTAAAACACTCCACGCTATCGGGAAATGCAGGATTGAACGTGAGGGCATATACATAAGGCTTGTGGGTTTCATTCATGGCTTCCAAAACACCGCCGTAATTATTCACACGGGCGCAAAAATCAATCGCCACCCAGTGTCCAGCCAACATATTGATGGTTTCTTCCGGTAATTTTGAGCCGTTTACGCCATTTTTTTGCGCATCTTGTTGGCAGGCAACGCAAGTACAAAGCACCGCCAAAGCAATCAGGAAAAGTTTGTTCATGTTCAAAAAATCGTTGTTATTTCAAATATTTAAGTTTCACAAAAAACCGCGGATCTTTTGCACCGATCTTGCGGGCAGCTTCCGGCGATAAAATCAATTCAATGTTGCGCTCGTACCCATCCGGAACCCGACCAATTACTTTTGCATAAATGGTGCGGCTGTAAATTGGGTTGGTCACTGCAATAATGGAACCAATCAAAGCATCCCGATGCAGGGCGTAAAGATCACCTTTTTCTTTACTATCACGCTGCCAGAAACACACGCCTTGTGCATCCACCTCTTTATGCTTCTTTTTTTCGGCTTCAAACCGCGTTTTCAGGGAATTGGATTCTGTAGCAGGCTTAACTGGCCGCCATTCTGGCAATATCCCATCGGTACTCATCCAGCCCATGAGGATCAATTGCCCCGGACGGATGTTTTGAGATTTCATCTTATTGCGTTTCATAATGGTATCCACCGGCATCGCAAAATGGCGTTTGCAAATCTGAAACAAGTTATCTCCATCTTGCACCATATAGTATATAGGTGCCACCCGCCAACCTTTAAAATTGGGCGTTTTATACCGCAAAATGGCCTTGTTCGGAATGGATATTTTAATCCGGGTACCCGTACGCAAGGTCGGATCGGTCCGAAAACCTTGATTGAGGTCGTATAAATCTTCCAAGCTCAGGCTATAAAACTTAGAAATTGAAAAAAGGGTCTGCTTGGGTTTTACCGGGTGGTACACCATCTTTTTCCCGTCTTCCACTGTCAAAATAAGTGTATCTTTGAACGTCAAAACGGGTACAACGCGCTCCTTCTCAACGCTTTGTCCGAATATTACCGCCGTCCACAGACACAAAAAACAAATTATTAGGGGCTTGAAATTGCACATAGTATGGTCTGTATTGATTTCCTTCGCCACAAAAATACAGTCTTCAAAGCAAAGCATGTCTTAACAATACTTAAATCATGATTTTAGGCATTATTCCAGCACGATACGCTTCTACCCGTTTTCCTGGCAAACCTTTGGTTGATATTCAAGGAAAGTCGATGATTCAACGGGTGTACGAACAAGCATCCAAAGCGCAATCGCTGACCAAGGTCGTTGTCGCCACCGATGACCTGCGTATTTATAACCATGTACTGGAATTTGGTGGAACCGTATGCATGACCCGCCCGGAACATCCAAGCGGAACAGACCGCTGTGCCGAAGTAGCCGAACAATTTCCAGCGGCCACCCATTGTATCAATATACAGGGCGATGAACCCTTTATTCAACCCGAACAAATAGATTTACTGGCCCGTACCTTGCTGGAAACGCCCGAAACACAAATTGCCACCTTGGCCAAAAAAATTGAAAACCCGGAAGCGCTCAGCAATCCAAACATCGTAAAAGTGGCATTCAGCCCCGCCGGAAACGCTATTTATTTTAGCAGACATGCCATCCCTTTCTTACGTGGCAAAGACCTTACTGAATGGTTGCATACACACAACTACTACAAACACATCGGTTTATACGGATTTCAGCGCCAAACCCTGCTTCAAATCGCCCAACTCGCCCCCACCCCCCTGGAAATTGCCGAATCCCTCGAACAATTGCGCTGGCTGGAAAATGGCTTTCAAATTAAAGTTGGGCTTACCGAGTGGGAAACACACGGGATTGATGTGCCGGAAGACCTTTTTTTTAGTTGTGAGTTGATAGTTGTGAGTTGATAGTTTGGACATGCCTTGGGCTTTGGGGCGTTAACCATCGGAGGTGACACCTCAAACGGTAACCCTCGAAGGTGACACCTCAAACGGTAACCCTCGAAGGTGTCACCTCGAATATCAACCATATTTGGGCATGTCCAAACTAACAACTAACAACTAACAACTAACAACTGTCAACTAACTTACCCATTTTTCAATCCGAACCATAGGTTTTGGATATCCATTTAGTTTGAATTCCTGGCGGTCGGCTGCACAGAGGAGGTCGGGGCGGTGAATTTTTTCGATGGGGACATGGGCGAATTCGGGCAGCCAAAGTTGCACGTAAGCGCCGCGGGGGTCGTAATTGCGGGCTTGGGTGAGGATGTTGAAATAGCGGTCTTCGCGTGGGTCGCTGCCGACGCCTGCTACATAGTTCCAGTTGCCCCAGTTGGAGCAGGGGTCATAGTCGATAAGCAGGCTTTCGAAGTATTCGGCGCCCATTTGCCAGTTCACTTTCAAGTCTTTTACCAGAAAAGAGGCCACATTTTGGCGGCCGCGGTTGCTCATAAAGCCGGTGGCATTGAGTTCGCGCATGTTGGCGTCGATGAATGGGACGCCCGTTTTACCTTCCGCCCAGCATTTAAACAACTCTGTGTTGTTTTTCAGGTGGCGCTGGGGTTTGTTTTGAGGACCGGATTTCAGGAAAATTTTGTTGCCAAATTTTTTACCGACCAAGCGGAAATAATCGCGCCAAAGCAATTCAAAAAACAGCCAATAGGTGCTATCGTTGGAAGTGCGTTCGCGTTCGTAGCGTTTTATTTCATGGTAAACGAGTTTGGGCGATAAGCATCCAGTTGCGAGCCAAGGTGAAAATTTGGAGGAATAATCGCCGCCAATCAGTCCATTGCGGGTCTCTTTATACTCCGCGAGCAGGTCTTTTTCCCAGAAATAATAGCGGAGGCGTTGCAATCCTGCGCGTTCACCGCCTTTAAAGGGCAAAACACTGCGCGGATCGGCTATCGGTTCGGATAGTCCGAAATCGCTTAAAGTGGGTATTTCACCGGGTTCAAATAGGGCAGGTAGCGTTGTGAGCGCGGTAGGAGCAGGCAAAGGCGGGCGAACAGGGGTGATATTTTCGTTGTCTTTGCGGTACTGGGTAAAAGTATCAGGCGTATGATGCACCGGCACCGGAAGATCCTGGGTGTGGTATAGCATTTTGCCACGGGTGTACAGCAATTCGACACCAAACGACCACAGTTTTTGTTCCAGCGCATCTTGTACAAACACTTCTTCCTGGGTACGTTCCCGATTACAAAGCACCCAGGAACATTTGCGCTGTTGCGCCATTTCAGCCAAAATAACTTCAGGACGCCCTACCCGGACAATAAGATCACTGCCCAGTTCGCGCAAACTTTGGCGCAAATCTGCTACAGATTCAAGGATAAATTTTGCACGAAAGGCACCCGTTTTGGGAAAACCAAACCGCGTTGTACCTTTAAAAACCCGCTCGTCAAAAACGTACACGGGTACCACCTCATCGGCCATGCGCAGTGCCGTGGTGATCGCCTCATTATCGTGAAGCCTTAAATCTTGTCGAAACCAAACAATCGCACTATGCTTCATGCATGCAATAGTAAATCAAAATGATGTCTGAACATACAGATAGGCACTAAACTTTTAAAATAGCCTTTTGTTTGGAAGAAAGTGCCTTATTTTTACATCCTAATTTTACCACCTTGTCATGCTTAATTTTCCTAAAATGCCACGGCGTATCGCCACTAAGCCTATAGAACAAGAATTGGGTTTTGGTAAAACGCTGACCGACTCTGGTCGGATGATGAACCCCAATGGCGTATTTAATGTTGACAGAGAACGGTTTGGATATTGGGATAATACCTATTTTCATTTAATGATGATGCCCGCCTGGCAGTTCTTTTTGTTGGCTTTGACGGGTTTTATTTTTTTAAATATCGTATTTTCTGTTGTTTATTGCCTGATTGGGATTGAGCACTTGCGTGGCACCTCTGATGGCGATATTTTGCATCAGTTGACCCAGGCTTATTTTTTTAGCAGTCAAACCCTAACAACCGTGGGGTACGGGCATATCAGTCCAGAGGGATTGCCAGCCAACATCATCGCATCTTTTGAATCATTTTTGGGGTTGCTTACTTTTGCCCTGATTTCTGGCTTGTTGTATGGCCGATTTTCTCGCCCCGTTGCGCGGATTGCTTTTAGCGAAAAAATACTGGTGGCTCCCTATCGCGCTGGACAAGGCCTGATGTTTCGGATGGTGAATGCCGCGCGCAGTGAATTGATTGAAACCGAGGTACAAGTCATTCTGACGGTCAATCAGCGGGAGGAAAGCGGCAATATCTCCCGACGTTTTTTTGCATTACCCCTAGAAATTTCGAAAGTATCATTCTTCTCGCTTTCCTGGACCATCGTGCATGACATCAATGAAAACAGTCCACTTTTTGGGTTTTCTCAACAGGATTTGATCGATGCGATGGCCGAATTTTTAATTTTAGTAAAAGGTACCGATGAAGCCAATCAGCAAATGGTGCACGTGCGGCGCTCGTATACGGGCGAAGAAATGGTATGGAATGCCCGCTTTTTGCCGGTTATTGGCCGCAACAAAAAAGGCAAAGCGCGGGTTTTGACTAGCTTGGTTGGGCAGTATGAGTTAGTGAGGAGTGAGGAGTGAGGAGTCACTCATCACTTATCACTTATCACTCCTCACTCACTTCCCATAAGGGCAATGCCGACACCCGCTACCACAACAAGTGCCGCGCTTCTTTAAATAATGCTCCGTGAAAACAAAATACCCGTTTTCAATATAATAATCCAACCCTTCTTGAAGCGGTAGAGGTTTTGTATCCGGTTCCGGCTGTTTTTCTTTCGACATTCCTGTGGTTTACGCGTTGTCTGCATAAACAATGCGATAAACCAAATTGTTTTGAAGCCTAGGAGCCTATAAAAAATTATATTTTTATAGGCTCTAAAGCGCCTTTTCCATCCGAAAATGTGGGATGCCTACTTCCTCAAATTGAGCGCCCACCGAATTGTATTCCAAGGCCTTATAAAATGGAACGGCTGTTTCACGCGCATGCAACACCATCCTTTTATAGCCAGACTGGCTGGCCAAATCTTCTGCTGCTTTCACCAATTCCTTGCCAACACCCTTACCCTGACAATCGGGCGCAACAGCCACCTGGCGCATCTTGATAACCTCCACATCCTGGGGGGTTAGGTTGAGATACCCAATCAACACGCTATTGTTCGAATAGGCCGCCAAATGCACCTGATCGTACTCCTCGGCCAATTGCTCCTCGGTATACGTAAGTCCAAGCGGACGACGCAAAACTTCATAACGCAATTGCACCGCCTCGTCGAATGCAGGGGTTCCAAACGCAATTTGTAAGATATACATGGGTCACATTTTAATTATAAGTAAAAAAGGGGCTTTCTTTTAAATTAAAAATCAACACCCTACCTTCGCAACAAAATATACCTTCCAACATGATCCTCGATACGAACCCGGAAGAACAAACTTCCAACCCGGTTACACCACCTGAACAAGACATCCGGATAACACCTTTTATACGTACCATCTGGGCGGAAATCATTCTTTGGACGTTTGTCTGTTTAGGATTAACAGTTCTGTATCTGGTACTCTCCGGTTTTTTTGTATTCACCAACCGCAATCCGTTGTTGAACCAAGAACTCCAATCCGTTCAGTACTTTTCCTACTTTGTTTCCATCCTCTTCGTGCTTTGGCCAGTCTGGTATAGTTTCAAATTCGCAACAATGCTGAAAAACGGGATGGAAACCGATGAAATGGACTCCATTACCGATGGTTTTAAGTACTTTCGATACAATTATGCTTTTTACGGCATTCTCGCACTGATTTATATCGGGTTTATTGTATTGATGTTTTTCCTGCTATTCGTCATCGGAAGTCTTGCCAACACACGCTAACACCAAAATAAACGACACTTATGGAAATCCTGGACGACGATTATACCCGCAATGAATTAACAGAAGAAGGCGGTAATTTGCCTTATGAACTCTTTCACAATTGGATACTAACCGGAAAATGGACCGTTTTCCTGGCTATTTTGGGTTTTATTTTTACGGGTTTATTTGCTTTGGTGGGTTCCCTCGCAGGCACGATGGTCACCTTGTTCGCCCAACTAGAAACTGCGGGCAATCCGGTATATTCCATGATTTCCCGTTTTTTCCAATACGGCATGCTTGGTGTCTTGATCGTAGTAGGTATTTTGGCTTTTTATTATTATTTTTTATACCAATTTGGTTCCAACTTGCAAAATGCAGTACGTTACAAAAACCAAAGCCAATTTGAACAAGCCTGGGTAAATTACCGCAATTATGTGCGCATGTCGGCTATTCTGATTGGAATCGGCATGCTGCTTTATATTGTTGCCATGGTGTTATTTGCAGCACATCCATACAGCACACCGATTCCAATTGCAGAATAGATCTTAATTTTTATGGTAAAATATGCTTTACGCGTGGGCGGTGTGGTGCCACATCGCCTAATTTCGCGCGTTTAGCAGCCTCATAATCGGTAAAGTTCCCTTCAAAAAATACTACTTGCGCATCGTCTTCAAAAGCCAAAATGTGGGTCGCCAAACGGTCGATAAACCAGCGATCGTGGCTGATAATCAAGGCGCAACCTGCAAAATCATCCAAGGCATCTTCAAGTGCACGCAAGGTATTTACGTCAATATCGTTGGTAGGCTCATCGAGCAACAACACGTTGCCGCCATCTTTGAGTGTCATCGCCAGGTGTACCCGATTGCGTTCGCCACCCGATAATACGCCCAGTTTTTTCTGCTGATCGGATCCAGAAAAATTGAACCGCGAAATATAGGCACGGGCATTGACGCTGGTATTGCCCACCTGAATGAGGTCATTCCCGTCGGCAATAATTTCAAAAATAGATTTTTCCGGCAAAAGGCCCTCGTGGCTCTGGTCCACGTAACTGATTTTAACGGTTTCCCCCGTAATAACTTCACCTGTATCGGCTTGCTCCCGGCCTGTCAGAATTTTAAACAAGGTCGATTTACCCACGCCGTTCGGTCCGATAATACCCACAATGGCATTTTTCGGAATATCCAGGTTCACGTTTTCAAACAAAATCCGATCACCGAAAGACTTGGAGATATTCTTGGTTTGAATCACCAGGTCGCCCAAACGCGGGCCGCCCGGAATCCAGAGTTCCAGTTTGTTTTCTTTTTCGCGGCCTTCTTCTCCGGCCATTTTTTCGTAGGCATTCAAACGGGCCTTACCCTTGCTTTGGCGGGCTTTGGGCGACATGCGTACCCACTCCAACTCACGCTCCAGGGTTTTGCGGCGTTTGTCGTCTTCACGGGCCTCCTGTTGAAGGCGTTTATTTTTCTGATCCAGCCAGGTAGAATAGTTGCCCTGCCATGGAATACCCTCTCCGCGGTCGAGTTCCAAAATCCAGCCTGCCACATTATCGAGGAAGTACCGGTCGTGGGTAACTGCAATAACAGTACCCGGGAAATTTTGCAGGTATTGTTCCAACCAGGCCACCGATTCGGCATCCAAGTGGTTGGTAGGCTCATCGAGCAACAAAATATCGGGTTGGCTGAGCAGCAAGCGCGCCAAAGCAACACGGCGACGTTCACCACCTGAACATACCTTGATCATTTTATCATTATCCGGACAACGCAGGGCATCCATGAAAACATCCAGGCGGTAATCCAGTTCCCAGCCATTCACGTGTTCAATTTGCTCCAACACTTCGCCCTGGCGTTCAATCAGGCGCATCATCTCGTCATCGTCGGTCACTTCACCGAGTTTCGTGCCGATGTCCTCGTTTTCTTTCAACAAAGCCACAATATCGGCCACGGCTTCTTCTACAATTTGCCGAACGGTTTTGCTTTCATCCATGGTTGGCTCCTGTTCGAGGTAACCAATCTTAAATGTTTTTTCAAATTCGATTTTGCCTTCGTAGTTCTGGTCAACCCCTGCGATAATTTTCAGCAAGGTCGATTTACCCGAACCATTCAAACCCAGCACCCCGATTTTTGCGCCGTAATAAAAGGAAAGCCAGATGTTTTTAAGCACCTGTTTGCTCGGAGGAAAGGTTTTACTCACCCCGGACATTGAAAATATAATCTTCTCTGACATAGCGATTTATAAAAAATGAATTGGTAAGATGCACAGCAATATACAACAAATTGCCGCACGCGCCGCAAAGATGGGGAAAAGGTCAGGGATAAAAAAATTAAGACCGCCGATATTCAATCGAATGCACCTCTTCGGCCAAGGGTAAATCCAGTTTTTGCAACATATCCCGCAGACGCGCATGCGGAATACTGGCTCCACGGCGTTCCATCATTTTTTCGAGGGAAGACTCTACATAAACAATGCGAAAACGCGGATTGTACACCGCCAGGGTATTGACAACCCGATCGCGCATCATTTTGGTTAAATTGGTGCTATTCCATATAAACGACTGCTTTTTACCCGCATAAGCCTTCGCCATTTGATACGCTTCCTGGGCTACTCTACCCTGTCCATCGCGATCATCGGGCTTGATTTTCAAGGTTTTACGCAAGGCGTCTAAACTAATTACCGGCAAGTTTCGGTTGGCTGCATACGTGTCTTTCCCGCTCCCCGGCAATCCCGACATGATCGTGATTTCAAAAGCCGTATCGTCAAATAATTGCGCTGGATAAGGGGCATCTGTTTGGAAAAAACGAAATTGACTATGCGCATTAAAAAACTGTTTGGGCGCGCTAAAACATTCATTTTCAATACATAATTCTTTAAAATACTCCAGGCGTTCTAAATATTCCGTTTGTCCGGTACTAATGCGGCCCAGTACGTCGGCTTTGGCCAATATATAAATCAAATCATTGCGCACCCGCAAACTGGCGCTAACTACTGAGCGATTGGGGTTGTCTTTATCCAGCGACCAAAGGGGCAAACCGTGCAATCGAACCAGTGCGCATATTTGCTCCCGCTGCTCAAAAGGCATATCCCACAACATTTCCCGACTCACTTTTTCACCGACCGCTGCGTGTCTCGGACTTACGATACGCCCTTCTTCCAATTTTGTGGTGTGCGGCTTGGCGACATCATGCAACAAAGCAGCCCACACCAATAAAGACTTGTCAGATATATTTAAAGATTGAAATTCAGGGAGCTGTACAAGTTCTTGGAGCACCATTTTAGTATGGGTAAGTACATCCCCCTCTGCATGCCACACAGGGTCTTGCATGCAGGCGCGCATGTCCGCTACCCAGGGAAGGGTTTCTAACAGCGGCCAATTGGGCTTTTGATCGATGATCCAGTTTTTCATGATTTGAGGTTACTTTTTAATAAACGAGTTGTGCTTTGCGCCAGTTGCGCGTCCAGTGTTCATCGGTTTGTACATGGTTGGGGCGCACGTATTTTAACACGTTTTCCGCAAAATGATCTTCCAGAAATGCCGCTTCGGTACGCACCACAAATCCTTCCCGTGTGCCTCCCAACAAACTCGGCGTTTCCATTCCTTTCAAAATGGTTGTTTTCAGACCTTCAGGTGTAAAAACACCGGTTTGAAATACCGGAACAACAGGCAAATCAAATAAAAAACACCATTGTTGTACTTCGGCCCACGACAGCCATTGCATGCCGGATCGAATACCAAAAACATAAAAATAAGCCGATAATTGGCTGTATTCTATGCTGTGGATACCATATAAGTTTTCCCCAAATATTTCCAAATCGTCCAAATCATGCTGTACACGATCCCAAATAGGCCACATGTTTTGGGCCCAGGGGTTGCGGGTTGGCGCACTGTGCGAACGTGCAAATACACCGCTTTTTTTCAAACACGTGTTTTCTCCATCCAACTTTTCAGTAATCACCAACGGATGCACCGTGATGGGCGCCCAATCTACACTGACCTTATCGTCGTTGGTGGCACCAGGTGAAAATGGGAAGTGGTAGGTTCTGGGATATTTGCCGTTTGCCATAGGTTTTTTGAATTTCATCCAACAATTGTAAGTTGGACGCTGTTTAGCCATAGATTTGCCGTCCAACTAAAATGCGTGCCTAGCTACTCAAGATGCTTAAAACCCTGCTTGCTTTCGAAAAAGTTCCCCAACTCGCAAAAACCGACATTGCTTATGCCACGGGCGACCCAAAGTTAAAACCATTTTATGTACACGAACCTGCAGTAACGTCTTTCGAGGCCGTGATCGCTGCCCGTGCCCCGTTTCAAACCCCACGCGCCGCTTTGGTGCAGGTTTTGAAGGAGCAATATCATAAAATTCCCGCAGAAGCACTTGTTAACCAACACATTGAACAATTATTAGCCACCGATACCTATACCGTTACCACCGCCCATCAACCTGCCCTCTTTTTAGGTCCGCTCTACTTTGTTTATAAAGCGATCACAACCATTACCCTTGCAGAAGCCGCCTCTAAAGAAACGGGTAAAACCGTAATTCCCGTTTTTGTATTGGGTAGTGAAGACCATGATCTGGAAGAACTGAATCATATTAGCCTGTTCAACAAGGCTTTAACCTGGGAACCCAACGAATCGGGCGCGGTAGGCAGCATGCGCACAGATCAAGTACGCCCCCTGCTCGATCAGTTGAAAGACATCCTGGGCAGCGCTGATTTTGCCGTTGAAATATTTGCCCAACTTGAACAGGCCTACACCCAATCGGATGATTTTGCCAGCGCGACCCAGGCCTTGTTGCACGCGCTTTTTGGCCGGTTTGGCTTGTTGGTGCTCAATATGAACCACCCGGTGCTCAAACGGGAATTTATCCCACTGATGCGCCAGGAATTGCTTGAACAAACTTCCCAGTCCTTGGTCAGTGCCACCGCGGATGCCTTGAACGCGGCAGGATTTAAAACACAAGCATCCCCCCGCGCGATCAATTTGTTTTACCTGGATAAAGGATTGCGCGAACGGATCGTTTTGGAAGATGGCATCTATAAAGCTTTGAATACAAACCTCGTATGGAGCGAGGCTGAAATACTTGATTTGCTCGAAAAGCACCCTGAACATTTTTCACCCAATGTGGTGTTGCGGCCCTTATTTCAGGAACTTGTACTGCCCAACCTTGCCTATGTGGGCGGTGGCGGCGAATTGGCCTATTGGCTGGAGCGCAAAACACAATTTGAAACCCTCGGTATTCCTTATCCGATGCTGGTACGCCGTAATTCGGTGCTTTGGCTCGATAAAGACGCACAAAAGAAATTGCAAAAATTCGGGTTTACCGCTTCCGAGTTCTTTGAAGACACCGACCTGTTGGTACGCCGGTTCATCGAAACCAACGCATCCGGTGAAATTAACTTACAGCCTGAAATTCAAGCAATTGCACAAGTTTATGAACAACTTGCCGCTAAAGCCGCTGCCATTGATCCAACCCTGGATAAAGCGGTTCGGGCCGATGCCAGCAAAACCACTGCTGCCCTCGAACAGTGGCAAGCGCGCTTAATGAAGGCCGAAAAACAACGGCATGAAGTGACCCTCAATCAATTACGGGCACTCAAGGAAAAACTGTTTCCAGGCAATGGCCTACAGGAACGCAGCGAAAATTTCCTGGCATATTACCTGAAATATGGTCCGGGCTATTTTGATACCCTCAAAGATGCTTTACAGCCATTTGACCCCGGTTTCATCATTTTATCCGAAGAAATACCCACATAAACCCAGATTTAAATGGATTTAAAGGATAGATGGATAAAAAATTGATTTTCAATGGATTAGACGCCAACTATTTTCGTGACCACTTTGCGTTGACTTTAAAAGTTTAGTTTGGCTCTTTGCGCCAACAATTCCGCGCGTTTAGGATGAAACTTTGCTTTTCGCGCAGCAACCCAACCTACCCACATTTCGCGGTAAAACACGGAAAACCAGCCTAAAAGCGGCAAACTGATCGTCAAACCAATCCAAAACGGATGCAACGTTACAATACCCACAATCAACCAAAGTAAATAATACACAAAACCAGCCAAAAAGCCTATCCCCATCATCACACTGCCGATAAACTCGCGCTTTTTTACCAATTTATAGGTCGACCAATGTGCCAAACGCATTAAGGGCCAACTACTTAAGTATCCTACGATAAACGGAATAAAACCCAATACAAACAGGATCAAGCCAGATAATTTGCCCCGCTGCGGTGTCATCAAGGCAAGATCACTTACACCAGCCGACGCTAATTCTGAAAAATAGGCATCGGTTTCTGTTTTTAAACCTTGCTTTTCAGACGCAGGCATCACATTTACCCGATCACACACGGCTTTTTCCAATTCAAAACGCTGCGTATTGTATTGTATAATGGGCAAAGCCGTAAACAAATGCGTACTCCGATGTAATTCAAGCAATTGTTCCGTCAAAGGCGCATCCTCTGGGTCCTCCAAGTGAAAACATACCTTTTTTAAGGCCGCTTCCAAATCTGCACATAATTTATTGATCGCCAAGGCCTGATTTTCCTGATACAAAGCCCAATAATCTTTTACAAAAATCGGAGGACCGATATTCACCATCGTCGTATCGCGCGGCCGGTCGCCCCACTGATAATTGCACCCTGCCGGGATGATTTGCAGATTGTCTTGGGCGTAGCGCTCAAACGCACCAAAAGCGATACGGGCAAAGCCTTTTTTGGCTGGACGTACTACTTTTTCCAAATGGTGTTCGCCTTCTACATAAATGGTCACCACCCGTTCCTGCCGCAATTTTTCAATACAATAATCAAATACCTCGTCGTTCCGATCGCGGGTGGCATATCCGTCGCGCACGCGGTACACCGGAAACATATTAATGCTTTCCATCAATTTACGGTAAAACGGCTTTTTGAAAATATCGCCCCGCGTCATGTTATATATAGGTGGATCCAAAAACAGACAAAGCAAAATCGGATCTACAAAAGCAGTCGGATGGTTGCCCGCCAAAATAACCGGTGCGTTGGTGGGAACGCCCTTTAAATTGTTCAAATAAATTTTGCGAAAGAACGCCAAGAGCATCAACGGCGTAATTTGCGAGATATATGGATAAAATTTGCCCGTACTTTGGCCTTTTAAACTGAATTTCATGTGCGTACTTTTTCTGAAAGCGCGAAAAAAGAAAGAATTTTGCGGATTGTGAAATATTTAATTGTAATTGGTGGTGCAACGGCTACCGGCAAGACGGCTTTGGCCATTCAACTTGCCCGGCATTTTAACACGGAGATTCTTTCGGCCGACAGTCGACAGTTCTACCGAGGCATGTCTATTGGCACCGCTAAACCCAATGCAGCAGAGTTGGCGGCTGCTCCACACCATTTTATTGACAGCCTGGACGTGACCCAAACGTACAGCGTGGGCGATTTTGAACGCGATGCCCTCCTTTGTCTGGATAAAATTTTTGAAACGAAATCGGTGGCCATTGTGAGTGGTGGGTCTGGCTTATACCTCCGCACACTTTGCGAGGGAATGGATCAATTTCCGGAAATTCCCGAAACAGTTAAAGCACAAGTGGATGCTGAAATGGAGCGCGGTGGCTTGTCGTGGCTGCAAACAACGCTTTCCAACCTCGACCCCATCTATTATGCCGAAGTAGACCGTCAAAATCCCGCCCGCATGCGCAGGGCATTGGAAGTGTGTATCGCTGCCGGACAGCCTTACAGCAGTTTTCGCGCTGGTGCCAAAGTACAACGCCCCTTTCAGCCTTTGTATGTGCTGCTCGATGTACCACGCCCACGGTTATACGCACGCATCGATGCACGCGTGCTCGAAATGGTGGATGCTGGATTGGAAGACGAAGCGCGTTCTTTGTTGCCTTACCGCGACCTAAGTGCGTTAAGAACAGTCGGTTACGAAGAGTTTTTTGAATATTTTGATGGAAACATCTCCCGCGTTGAGGCCATTGATAAAATACAGCAGCATTCCAGAAATTACGCCAAAAGACAGGCAACCTGGTTTAAAAAACACGGGAATTGGCAAACATTTGATCCAACGGATACCGAAAAAGTTATTCAATACCTGGAGGCCCAGATGGCCGTTTCTTCATAAGGTGCAACAAATTGCGATCCAGCCCTGTATTGGCACGAAAAGCGGCTGTTTGGCCAATTTGCCAAACCACACTTGCCAACAACAACCCAAATACAACGCCCCCCAATACATCGGCAACAAAATGCTGCGCCAGGAAAACTCGGGAAATGCCCACTAAAACAGCCATCAGCGCTAAAAAGAGCCCCCAAAAGGCACGCGATGTAGGCACCATCAAAGCCAACAAAGTATATAAGGTAAACGCTGCAATCGTATGTCCAGACGGAAAACTGGTGTACCCCGAGGCTAGTTCAACATAAGGTACCACCACCAATTTGTCCCGCAATCCCTGCTCTCCCAGCCAGTTTAAAGGACGCATTACCCCAATCCAATCTTTTAAAAGATACGCGTAGGGCACCACCAAAATGCCCGCCATTCCAATCAGCAATGCATACCGAAACCGCCAAAAAAGACAAAAAAACAAGGCGACCAGATAAGGGTAAGTTTCGCCCATTTTGGTCCAAAACCAAAAAAAGGCATTCAAAGGCTCCATACGCCATGCATTGAGCATTAAAATTTCGGCCCGATAGGGCACAAAAAACATAAAAAGCAGCCCACCCACAAATGCCAATAAAACAGGGATTGTGAACCAGGGAATATCCCAAATACTGCGGTTAAGATGATTCTGCATGTCTATTTCAGGCGTCAAGCACTTTTTTATGGCGTTGTAAACGAGCCACCACCCAACGCACTGCCTGCTGAAAACGATCGGTATTAACCATCTGCGAATCATTTTGTGCTTTGCGCGTCAGTACAAATCCGACGGGCGCCAACAATAAACACGGCAACATCGCGGCCCAAAAAGGCGATAAAATGAGCAATTCCGCAAATTTACGGCACAAAATCGTCAGCATAATAAAGGTCACGAAAAAGATAATCGAAACCAATACCGGATAACCAAAACCGCCTTTTCGAATAATGGCCCCCATTGGAGCACCAATAAAGATGAAAACTAGGCAAATCAGCGCAAAACCATACTTGGTGTACAATTCATACGCTGTTTTTACCGATTCCAATCGACGGTTCTTGATCAGGGTGCTATGGGTGGTATATATATTTTTGTAAAAATTGGAGCGCACTTTCGCCTCCCGCAACAAAGCCCCGCGGGCACCTTCCATAAAGGTTTGGTCAAAAGACGGGTATTGATTTAAGGGTTTATCCAAAACCTGCTTGTATGCTTTGGAGGCATCCGTAAATAAACCTTGCTGGTTCCGGGCATCTTCCATGGCTTTCTGCGCCAGGGCCTTGATTTCGGGGCTGCTTATGTTGCTCTTTTTATTTTTTTTGGTTTTGAGTAATTCAGCGGCGGGCTTAGGCGGAACCGATTGCACGGGTTTGATCAAAGGTTTGTTGATATTGGCCAACATGTCCTGTGCAATACTCTGTTTGTTGTTGTACACCAAATTGTTCAAGGAATCCACATTAAAACGCAACTGGCTCATACTCAACATCGAACGTTGCGATTTAAAACGTTCGTCATCCGTGCGCGTCATCTCAAACTCTTTCATATCCCACACTTTTGTCCAGGACTTAAAATTGGTACGAATAAATGGATAACGCTGTTTTTGGCTGCTGTTGTTGCTGCCCGGCTCCTGATACTGGGTGCCTCGAAACAAATTCATCACAAAATAACGCTTGTCGTCGGTGGTGTACATCTGCCCGCTATCCGATAAAATTTGATTAAAATTCAATCGACCCACGTTACTTTGATCCTCAATTAATACATCCGAAATTGTTTCGCCATCTTTTTCTTTATCTCCAATACGGATCACAAACTGTCGAAAATCTTCGTTAAAAACGCCTTTTTCGAGCGTTAATGCCGGTTTTTGCTTGCGAATGTCATACAAGCGCGATTTGAATTTCAAATTGGAAATAGGAATCAGAAAGTCGGAACAAACGTAGGAAAATGCCGCAATGCCCACCGCGCAAACAATCAAACTGCGCATCACCCGCAGCAGCGATACACCCGCCGATTTCATACTCGACAACTCATAACGTTCTGCTAATGAGCCCATTACCATCACAGAAGCAATCAACACGGCAATCGGCAAAGCCATCGGAAAAGTGGAAATGGACAAATAGGCGATCAACTCTACCAACACCAGCATGTTGACCCCTTTGCCCGCGATTTCGTCAATATACAACCACAAAAATTGCATGATCAATACGAAAAGCGCAATGCCAAAGGACACGGCAAACGGCCCTACAAAACTCTTTAGCAATAATTGATCTATTTTTTTCAAAATGGGTGGGTTCTAAATATCAAATACTGGCTTAAACGCTTTCAAGGCGGCAATCGTTGCCACCGGATCTTTAGCACTAAATACACTGCTGCCCGCCACCAGCACATCGGCTCCAGCCTGCAACAAAACTTCCGCATTTTGAAGCCCCACCCCGCCGTCTATTTCAATCAGGGTCGCTGCATTGCGCGTATCAATCAGGGTGCGCAAACGACGCACCTTATCCAAAGTGCGGTAAATGAATTTTTGCCCGCCAAAACCCGGATTTACCGACATCAAACACACCAGGTCTACCTCTTCAATCAAATCCTCCAACACCTCAACGGGCGTATGCGGATTCAAGGCCACCCCGGCTTTTGCGCCCGTTTCCTTGATTTGCGCAATGGTTCGATGCAAATGCGGACAAGCCTCGTAATGCACCGTAATCACCGCTGCGCCTGCTTTACGAAAAGATTCGATGTATTTTTCGGGTTCTACGATCATTAAATGCACATCCAGCGGCTTTTGGGCCATTTTGTGCATCGCTTCTATGATAAACATGCCAAACGTAATATTCGGCACAAACCGGCCATCCATCACATCCAGGTGAAACCAATCGGCTTCACTGCCATTCACCATGTCCATTTCGGCGCCCAGTTTCGTAAAATCAGCAGCCAGTACCGAAGGCGCTATAAGATGTTGTCGTGCCATAAGTTCGTAATTCGGTGTTCGATATTTGGTGTTTAAAACTTTTACCTTACAATCACAATTTGCTCCGGTAAAATCATGGGCATACGTTTCATCCGCAAAAATAATTGCGCCGTTGCCACCACATCTTTTTCACAATAGGTCGCAATACGGTCCAAATCGCGTTCTTCCCAATATACCCCCGCTACATCACTGCCATCCATGTCATCTTTGGGGGATGGGAAATTGAATACCGCTGCCAACAAACGCAAAGAGGTGTAGTTTTTATTATCACCAAACTTCCACATCTCCAGGGTATCTACCAAATGTTTGGTCTCCCAGGGCTTTTTACCGGCAATATCCAGCAGGCGTGGAAGGGGTAATTGATTGACCAACATGCGTCTGCAAATGTAAGGAATGTCAAACTCCTTGATATTATGGCCACAAATGGCAAACTTATCCGGGTTGTTAAAATGCTTGTTAAGCAACACACTGAAATCTTCCAGCAAATTAGCTTCAATATGATTGGTAAAAGACTTGAGGCGCAACAAAGGCAACTCATCGCCCGGCTGCTTGGTCAAAAAACCAGCCGAGATGCACACGATCTTGCCAAACTCCGCATAAATGCCCGCGCGGGTGCGAAAAGCCTCCGCAATTTCATCGTATTCCAACTCCTCGTCTTGCCGACGCAGAATTTGGCGGGTTTTGTACCCCCACAATTCTTGTAACTCCTCATTCAGATCTTCGAAATCGGCTGCACCCGGCACCGTTTCGATATCCAAAAACAAAATATTGTACAGATCAAATGCATCAAAAACAGACATAAGGCAAAAATTTTTGTGGCGGCAAAGGTATAATTTATCTGCTGTTTCTGTTTTAACTAAAAAAAAGCGATGATTTCATATTATTTTCTTAACAAATTATTCAATTGATTTTCAGTTATTTGCGCCACAAAACAGCTTGTCCCTACAAAAACTTTCTTTCTACCCAGGCAATAAAGCAAGAGCCATTGCGGTTAAATGTGCAGTTTTTCAATCGGCGAAACCATTTAATCGCATGACAATCTTCGGGAGAAAGGTTGATTATGTTTTCAAACCAATTACAATCACTAACGTTAAACCTTTCATTTTCAGAGTATGAACACTCCCACCAATTTCAATCAGCCCACGACCCCTTCTAACTTCGGTGGCTCTAACGACAACAACGGCCAAAAGCGTCTTACTACCATCATGGGTGTTGCCATCGCCATCCTGCTTGGTTTGTGCGTTTTCTTGTTGGTGAGCAAATACAAAACCGGACAAGCGCTGACGTTGACACAAACGGAGTTGACCGAGCAAAAATCTGCCTTTGCCGACCTTGATTCTAAATACAACGAAGCAGTTACCCAGTTAGAACAACAAAAAGGGATCAACGCTGAATTGGACAACAAAATCAACGAACAGTTGCAGCAGTTGGAAGCGCAAAAGAATGAAATCACGGGCCTTATCCGCGATAAAAAAGACTACCGTGCTGGTATGGCACGTCTGGAAAAACAGAAAAACGAATACCTCGCGCAAATTGATGAGCTGAAAAAACAAGTAGGTATCCTGACTGAAACCAATCAGCAACAAGGACAGCAAATATCTTCGCTCTCTACCACGCTGAACGAAACCAAAACCAAATTGGACGAAGAAAGCACTGCAAAAGCAGCATTGGTTTCTGAAAAATCAACTTTGGAAGCGGAAAAAACACAGTTGGCTAAAAAAGTGGACATCGCTTCTGCTATCCGTGTGAAAAACGTAACTACCAAATCGGTGCAAGTAAAAAGCAATGGCAAAGAGAAAACCAAAAGCCGTGCTGGTAAAGTAGACAAATTGAACATCTGCTTCACTACTGAGCCAAATGAAGTAGTTCCTGCTGGTGAAGAAACGTTCTACCTGCGCATCATCGACCCAACCGGCGCTCCTTTGGCGATCGAAAGCCTGGGTTCTGGTGTTGCTACCGACAAACGCAACGAATCTGACGTGCGTTATACAACAACTGCTACTTGCAACTACCAAAACGGCGAAACAAACGTATGTGGTAGCTGGCAGCCTGGCCAAAACTTTGCAAAAGGAAAATACAAAGTGGAGGTTTACAACAAAGGTTACCTCGTAGGCAGCGGCGCATTCAACCTGAAATAAAGGTATCCCCCCTATATGAACAAACTTACGCCTTCCACCCGCTTGGGTGGAGGGCGTTTTTTTATTTAAAATCCAAAAATACCCCAATCGCTGTCGAAGGCGCAGCCAAAACATTCTGCCCACTTAAAGCGCCCGTAACACGCGCCGAAACACCAAAGGTTTTCTTTGCATTGAGGTAATACAATACTTCTGGTCCGATGCCCATAAATTCCACATTGTTGGAAAACAAGCCAGAGGCAGCCGCTTCTACCGAGCCATTTTGTAAACTTTCTATCCCGTTTACTTTTAAAATGGCCAGTAAATGATCCCGGAAAAATTTGTACCCGAATTCAAAATCATAGCGGAATTCATCGGAAAAACCTTTGGTCCGGTTGTTTAATCCAAGTGAACCTTGCACCCACCAGCGCGCACTACCCTTCCCCGCACTTACTTTTAACATCTGATTGAACTCCCCATCGCCGGTAAACAGGCCATCTACTTGCCGGGCATCGCCTGTAGGTAGCCCAAACATCAGCGTGGCGCTCAGCGCAAACCGTTTTACGGGCAGTGCAAAGCGCAAAGCCAGGTCAACATCGCCTACGTTATTATTGACAATACCCTGTTCGATCACCTGGCCCGTTTGCCTGCCTTTGGTTTCGTTGATTACGTTGCGCACGTAAAATGGCACGTTTGCGGTAACCGTGAGTTTGTTTAAAAGGCCATATTCCCCGTAAAAACTGCTGGTGTAGTTTCCAAGGGTTCGAAATGGCGCCACATCACCCCGTTCATCAAAAATATTTTGGGCATAAATGCGGGCAAAATCCAGCTTGTAAAAACCTTTGCCTTTACTTCTAGTCCAGGCTTGTGCGCTTGCCATACTTGGGAGCAAACAAATCACCAGCAACAAGCGAAAAGCATGTTGAACAATCTTTTTCATATAAAATTTTTATTGTTTTAATTCGGCTGCGCCAAAAATGGGACCCAAAACGCAATAAAGCACGACGTATTTATAATTGGCCGGATTAACACCGGCAGGGACCGTCCAACTTTGTACCCCGGAAAAGGCACTCAGTTTATTGGACGTAATTTGGGCGCTGCTCCCATTGATTACGTTGCTGCCCGGTGTAACAGAATAACTGCCGTTGAGATGGTTGGTTAGTAAAACGTACACGCTTGGGCCGGGACTGGTGCCGAAATTGGACGCTGTGCGCAGCTGGGTAACCCCATTGACGGTTTGCAAATACACATTGCCTTTTGCAAAATAGTGGGTGTTGACCGTCGTAAATACGCCTTGTTTAAAAAAGGTGGTATCGCTGGTGCCCGGATTGCCGGAGCCGCCCGCTTGGTTTAAAACGAGCGAGTCTACCAGATTCCCATTGCTGGCATACAACGTGGCTTTACCTGGTGCAAGGGTTTGGGCTTTTCCATTGGCATCAATCGATACTTTTTCGGGGGCGCTGCTGCTCCAAACGATTGATTCTGCAGCCTCCTCAATACCATATTGGTTGGTATATTGGGCTGAAAAAACTTGCGTTTGCAAGGCAGGTAACGTGGTGATGCGCGGAAAAATAGAGATCCGCTCTGGCACGATGGGATCGTCGATGTAATCGGTTCCGACACAAGCCGAAACCGATAATACACCTAAAAGCGCTGACAATTTAAGTATTTTTTTCATGTTATGTTTGGTTATGTTTGTTACCCGTTTTCTGTAAAACCTGGATAAAGCGTCATACCGCCATCTACAAAAATGGTGGTGCCATGGATATAATCAGATTCATCTGAAGCCAACCACACGGCTGCTGCACCGATATCCGAGGTTTCACCCACCCGCGAATAAGGAATGAGTTCCAATAGTTTTTGCTCGGCTTCCGGCGTTTCCCATGCCGATCGGTTGATGGGCGTTTTGATGGCACCCGGTCCGATGGAATTGACCCGTATTTTCATAGGGCCGTATTCTTGCGCCAAGGATTTCATCATCAGCATGACGCCGCCCTTGGATGCCGCGTAATTTACATGGCCCCCCCAAGGTATTACTTCATGCACAGATGACATGCAGATGATCTTACCCAAAGCGACCGAAACGTCGGGACGCGGACCTCTGCGCAAAAATTCACGCACTGCCTCACGCGCGCACAAGAACTGTCCGGTGAGGTTTACATCTAATACGAATTGCCAATCCTTCAGGCTCATTTCGTGAAATGCGGCGTCGCGCTGCAATCCGGCATTGTTGACTAAAATATCCACGGTGCCAAAAGTGGCAATGGTTTCCTGGAACATCGCAATGACTTGATCCTCTTTGCTGACGTCGGCTTTATAGGCAATGGCATGTCCGCCCAATTGGGTGATTTCATCCACAATTTGCTGGGCTGCTTCATCGCCAAAAACATAATTGACCACTACATTAGCGCCTTCACGGGCCATGGCATACACAATGGCGCGACCGATTCCTGAATTTGCACCGGTAACAATGCAGGTTTGTTTTTTGAGGCGATTGTTGGGTTGCTGGTACATATTATTTATATTTTAAAGATGGATGGGTTTAATTTTCAAGCAGATGTGCGCCTACCCGCAGAGCATTGGCCATGGCAGTAAGCGATGGATTCACCGCGCCGGAAGAAGGGAAAAAAGAAGTATCTACCACATACAGATTGTCGAGGTCGTGGGCTTTGCAATGGAGATCAAGTACCGATTCTTTAGGATCCGTACCAAAGCGACAAGTTCCATTTTGATGGCTCACCCCACCGGATCCAAGTTTAAAACCGTAATATTTGGTGCTCTCTCCTACCCCTTCCTGTTCGGCAACTTGATCCATGATCTGCACCAATTTAGCATGCAAACGTTGGTAGGCTTCCAGGTTATTGGCCGTGTAATGCACCTGAATTTCGCCGGTTTCATCTACGAGTACGCGATTTTCGGGTTGTGGCAAATCTTCAGCAGTGATAAAGAAATCGACAATATGACCTGCAAAATGGTCCATATCGCGGCCGTTTGTGTCCATATCATCCCCTACTGCGTCAATCAACAACAATGGATCGGCTTTTCCCATATTTTGGATGGAACCCAACGGGTAAAGGCTATCGGGAGCGCCATGGTAAAAATCGGCAATCAGGATGGCTTTTTGAAACTTGGAAGGATTTGGAGTAGCCGAATAAGCCAACACGATGCCGTTGTTGTGTACCATCAGGTTGCGCCCCACTAGGCCACTGCTGTTGGCCAGCCCGTTCGGATGTTGTTCATTCGCAGAATTGAGCAATAAAGCAGCCGAATTTACAGCGCCACAAGCCACTACGATGGTGTCGGCAAAATAGGTTTCTTCTGTGCCGTTATGCGTTACAGTAACACTTTCGACCCGTTTACCGCTGGAATCTGTATTGATTTTCAATGCTTTACGGTTGGTTAAAAGCGACACATTGGGGTGCTGTAACGCTCCTTGAATGCCTACCACATGGCTATCCGCTTTTGCACCGGTTGGGTCGGGATAACCATCGTACAATTCCATGTTGATGCGGTCTGTAACAGAACCCTGCGCATCTTCTGGTAACCGAATGGCGAGTGGAATGGCACTTGGATGGTAACCTTGCTGGCGTATTTGGGTAGCCAGGGTTTCCATACGTGGTTCAAAAGGCAAGGCTGGAAATGGATAATCGGTATCCGCTGGGGGCTCGGTTGGGTCTTGTCCACGGGTGCCATGTACGGCATAAAGGGCTTCAGCCTGATCGTACCAAGGGGCAAAATCGGCATATTTGAGCGGCCAGGCCGGCGAAACGCCATCGAAATGGGGCCGGGCTTCAAAATCCTGTTCCCGCAAACGCAACAGCGCACCACCGTACATTTTTGTGTTTCCACCCACCCAGTAATGCTGATAGGGTGAAAACAATTGCTGGTTGCGGTCGCGCCAAAGTTCCGTGGTCTTGTATCGTCCCTGGGCAACGGCCATTGGGTCCCAGTTTTCTTTTTCTTTGGGCAAAAAATCGCCGCGCTCCAAAATTAAAATGCGGTTACCGCTTGGTGCTAATTGGTGGGCCAAGGTTCCTCCCCCTGCGCCCGTTCCGATGATGATAAAATCAAATTGTTGCATGCTGCTTTGTCTTTTTTCAAATGATAGGACAAAGGTGCGGGACCTCGCAGCAAGCAAATGTTACGGGGGTTACATCCCCAAAATTAGTTCAAATTAATTGTTCCACATTGGACACAAATAACTCTTTCCGGCCATTAAACCGCACGACGCCCTCCATTTCAAGATCGGTAAATAAAAGTGAAACAGTTTTGCGGGAAGCGCCAATCAGCGCCGCAATATCGCTTTGGGTAATGTCCAATTCCACTTTGGTGCCACTGGCGTGTGCGGTGCCAATATCCCGACAAAGGTCTTTGAGAAACGCGACCAGGCGTTGGCGCGCATCTTTGAATAGTAGAATTTGCAATCGGCGCTCAAGGCGTTGGGATTTTTCGCCAAAACGTTTGGTAATTGTGAGCGAAAAGGGCACATAATCGCGCATCAGTTCTCTGGCTTTATCCACCCCTAATCTACAAATCATGGTACGATCCACTACCGCTTGTGCAAACTCGCGGTAACGGGCCTGTCCAATCAGGGCGGTTTCACCCAAAATTTCGCCCTTAGACAAAAATGCGAGCACCTGTTCGTTGCCTTCCGGATCATAAAAACTGACCTTTACCTTGCCCTCCGCAACTAAAAATATTTCGCGTACAGGGTCTCCTTCCATGAATAAGAAGTCGGTTTTGTTGTAACAACTTAAGGGATGTGTTTTCAAATGGTCTTTGTATTTGTACGGACACAACATTTCGTACAAATCGACTTCCTCAAAAAACCAGACGCTTTTCTGATTCATAATGCCTTTATTAAAATCGGTTGATTAATTGTTTTTTACACATGATTTAAAGGTACACGCCGGGAAAAAACCAGGTCGCTTCCCAACACCATACGGATTGAAAAAATACAGTCCTCCCAGTCGGCATACGGTACGCGGTTATCAATTTGCCCTAAATGATGCTTGAACTGGCGATTGTGACAATAATCGCGCACTTCCAATTGTGCATGTTTCAAACGCGGTGCAACTTTGATCAGCAATTCTTTTTTGTCAGCGTCTAATCCGAATTGAATCATTTCGTCGGAAATACCATGCGAATGATCGGGCATGCCACCGAGTAACCAGGCTAAAGCATGTTCAAATTCGCGTGCCCAAAAATGCTCGGAATGGGTGCCATCGGAGTGTAAATCATAGTGCATCAAATCCTCATTGTAACCTGTCTCCAACAAAATTTCGTACAAATCCAGCAGTTGGCCGACCATTTCTTCACTTTCCTGTTGTCCGGCCATCAATAATATTTTTACAGGCTGGCTCGGTTTGCGGGTTTTTACCCAATCGAAAAGGTTTTCAGAAAACCATAAAGCAGGTGAAAAGACACCCGCAAAACCAAATACATCCGGTTTTTCCAAAACAGCATACAAGGAAAATAAGCCTCCCATGCTGCTGCCGATGATTCCGGTATGTTCCTGTTCTACACGGGTACGTAAATGCGTATCGATGTATGGCTTGAGCGTCTCGCAAATAAAATCGAGATAAGCCCCGCCTTCCCCACCGCCATGTTCGGGATTGGCCCAGGGGGCGTATTCGTCAATGCGGTGATGTTCCCCGTTTTCAATGCCAATTAAAATAGGCGCTTGCGCTTGCAGCATGGGGTGTTTTAAAAATAACTGGTGCATGGCTTTATCAATGTCCCAGGAACCAAATTTTGCATCCGGATTATCAAAAAGATTCTGCCCGTCCTGCATATACACCACCGGATAACGCTTTTTCGGATTCATCCAGTAATCGGGCGGAAAACAGGCCCAAATACGGCGATTTCTCCCTAATTGAGGCATATACAGGTTGGGGTGCAAGAGCCGCACAATGCCCACGGGGTGCTTGGGAGGCATGTCTACCCAGGAATTTACCTGTACATACAAACTACCTTCTGAATCTACTTGAAATATACGGTTTGGTATCATACGCCCATATTCGTCGCCTTCCTCAGCCGACCAGTCGCCGCGGGTTAATTTGCATTCCAATTGTGTCAGGGTTGTTTCAAAATTCAACTCGTACACACCATCAGATTGCATTTTAAAACAAAAATCCGGGTGATTGGGCATCCATTCATTGAAATTGCCTGCCAAATAAAAGACCGCGTCTTTCGGCGTGTTGATCGGTAAAGAATGGATTTGAAATGTTATGCGGTACATCCGTTTTAGTTAATGACACATTGGACCAGCGTCGAGTGCATATTTGTTGATTCGTTGAACTGAAGTGGTGTCAACATACAGGACATTCCAATTATCATGGGCCTGTACAAGCCCGCACAATCCAACCCCACTCCCCACATAAGGCTGTAAAAATGGAAAAAGAGGGCTGCCATTTTCACCTACCAAAAGATAATAGGAAGCATTTCCCTGTTCATCGCGCACTTTCATCATCGGCGGAATACCGCCTGCCAAACAGCGCACGGCGCAGTCCTGGTGGGGCTTGCCTTCCCCTGGATTCATTACGCCTAAAAAACACTTTGGGTCTGTTATTTCTCCCCGCAAGCTGACAGAGGTCGAACCTGGCGCAGGTCGGGAAGGGCTGTTCCCCTCCCCTGGGCTTTTTTTATCCAATAAAGCGATGTTTTTAACTTGCAGGGCGATTTTACCATCCCTGTAAATCAAAAATCCGTCGACGCGTACCGTACTTTCTGCGGGAATGGTGTTCGGATCGGCAGAAAAACCATGTTTACCCATCCCTACCAACAAAATAGAACAGGGCGGCAGTTGTCCATACACCGGATCTTTATCGGTTAAGCACAAAAAAGGTAAGGGGCTCGGGGTAAATTTTCCAACGAGGCTGGTTTCTTTCCCATATTCAAAAACGCCATTGGAGAATCCCTTTTGGAAATAAACAAGACCGCAAATCACCACCGGAAGCGACAAAACACTTACTAAAATAAACTGTCGGGTCCGACGTGCAAAAGACGGAGGCGCTTTCGCCAGCCAACCTATGTAAAATTCTTCTTCCTGCATTTTTGTGCTGTTTAGATGGACATAGAAATTTGTGCTGGGTTCCGCGCTGTACCTTCCGGGAATGGACTTGGGTTTATATAAACACTGGACCCCAATACAAACACATCATAAGTGGCCAATTTTTCGGTAAATGGCGGTGGAGATTGCCCATTTTCCGGCAAATATTGGTACCCATGCCATGGACAAGTGATGCAACCATCAATAATGCGTCCTTCACTCAACGGGCCATTTTGATGTTTGCACAAATTATGGACTGCTGAAACTTTGTCCTCATAGCGAAACAAGGCAATGTTCTCCTTGCCAATAATCAGCATTTTGGCTTTATTCATGGCAATTTCTGACCATTCGCAGGCGTAAACAAAGCCTTCGGGCACTTCAGGTGCCAATTTTTCAGCAGGATCAAGTTCGGCTGCAGCATCTGTTTTACTTTGCATATACGCAGCGGCCACATGTAACCCAAGTACTAAAAACATACCCAGGCCAACCATTCCAATCAATACAGGCGATTTTTCAAGTTGAATCACGCCCAACATTACATGCATCACCAACAAGGTATATGCAAAATAGACACTCATGTGCAGCGCTTTCCATACGCGCGGTTCCAAATTTTTCAGCCAAAAATCGTGGCTGGTAGCGGCCATCAAAAACAAGATGAGCAAGGCAAAAAAGCCCAATGCTTGAAACGGAAATTGCGCTAAAGAACCGTATTGGGTGTTTGAAGTAAACAAGGAAACCAGTGGGTCTACATTCCCCAAAGCATGAAACTGGACCAAATTGAGTATCCCATGCATTAGCGCTACCAAAAACATGGCTACCCCAAAATGCCTTCTGTTGTACAATAAAGGTAAAAACCGCCGATCGAAGCGGCACAAAGGACCAATGATTAGAATCAGGTGCAACATCAAAAAGCCCAGGGTACCGGTTGCTCGAATGAGGGTCGTTTCGATGGTACACGTTGGATGAAAAACCGACTGTAATCCAATGAACAACAAGAGATAAACCCCTATGAACGAAATTAAAATCCGGTCGTACAAACGCTTATGGGGTGTCCAGTGGACAGGATCGTAGGAAAGAGCCATTATGATGGGTAGTTTTCAAGTTTTTTAAAAGGAAATTTACCAGCGCACGTCTGGAATTACCCATATGGCGGCAAGCCAGGCAATGGGCAACAAAATGGCCAAACAATACCAGAAATAACGGTGCATTTTACGCAATCGGATGTTCATGTTACGGTGCTTTTGAATCGTTGTTGCGGTGATTTGTCACGCTTTGCAGCCATTTCCAACATAGAAACGGCCACAAGGCAACACTGCCAGGAAAGAATAAAAGCCGTGTCAGCCAGGAAATTCCTTTTGCATCGTGGTCCAATTGTTGTGCGCCACGCAGTACAAACCAGATGGCAAAAACACACCCGATGGCTCCATAAAGGTAAAAAATTGTAACCAGTAAGGTTGCGAGTTCCATGTTAAAAAATGTTGAATTTCAAACAGTTACGCTTGATTGTACAATTTTACGACGGTTTCGCGGAAGTTTTCTCCAGTTGCGCCTAAAAGGAAGGCAATTGTTTCGGCGGCGACATCTGGGGTTACCCATTCCTCTGCTGCAGCGTCCGGAAAGGCATTGCGATTCTGTGGGGTATCCAGTAAAGAGGGGATAATGACACTGGCCCGAATATTCTTGAATTTGCCCTGGTCGTTGATGATTTCGGCCAAACGGAACACCAGCGACTTCGATAAAGCATAAGCCAGTTGGCTTTTTCCTTCTGCAGGATTAATGGCCGGACGCGCGCCAATAAATACAAATTGCCCGCTGCCTCGACGTTCGAAATAATCCATCAATGGGCGTACGATATTATAGGCCGTCGTAAAATTGAGGCTGATCATTTTGTCAATTTCATAACCGGTCGTTTCTGCAATGCCGCCTGGTTGCCAGCCGCCCACAATACAGATCGCCGTCTCCACCGCCGGATCAACCGCAATGATGTTTTTTACATAACCCTCCGAAACGGTTTCGTCGGCAAGATTCAAAAACTGGGTATGAACGCGCCCAGCCAACGCGGTCTCGCTGAACTGCCGAGAATTCTCTCCCAGGCCCAAAACCGCATAGATTTTATGACCATCTTCGGCAAATCGACGAACAACAGCCTGGCCGAGGTTACCCGCAGCGCCTGTAACAATGATAGATTTCATAATTGGATCGTGTTGAAAATGAATGATTTCCTTTTATTGCCACAAAATTAAAGGAACCAAAAAGGCTGAAAGTTTACCTACGTAACATTGACCTAAAAGCTTATTTTTCTTTTCCCGACATGCTACAAGCAAATTCGGATTTTTGACACAGGTACCAGCGCCAAAGCATGGCTGCACTCAGCATACCGGCCGTGGGCGCTGTTAAATACAGCCAATAATCGTTGAAATGCAGTGCAGCGACGGCCGAACCCAGGGTACGCGCCGGATTGATCGACATGCCCGACAACGGCGCTTCCAGGCTGATGTAAACCATGACCAACATGCCCGCAAAAATTCCGGTGTAAGGTGCCGTTCTCGACGCGTTGCTGCTATATAAAACCAGCAGAATCATGCCCATGGCAAGCAAGTATTCGGCAATAAAAGCAACCAGTACGCCCTGCTTTCCAGGTAGGGTTTGTACAAAATTGACTGCTGGATCGCTCAATATTATCGGAAAAATGCTTTTTGCTATTTGCATGGCCACTACTGCACCCATTATTTGCGCAATGATATACGCCAAAGCATCCCAAAGTGCTATTTTCCTTAAAAACAAAAAAGCAAGGGTGACAGCGGGGTTCATGTGCGCACCTGAACGCCTGCCCCAGGGCGAATAAATCAACGCGATTGCGGTACATCCCATCATGATGCCAATCAAACAACGACGCAGCATCGGATCGGTAATGTTTTCTCGAATTGGCAGGTAAGGCAATTCAATGATCGATACAAAAAATGTAGCCGACAACATAAACATACCCAAAGCCCAGGCTTCAATGGCATAATTGAGCCAGTTTTGTTTAAATGCTTGAATCATGGTTATTGGAAGTGCGATTTTTTAACTGAAAATGGAATGGAAGTAGACTTCTTTCCTTGCAGCTTTTTCAATTCGAGCAATACCTTGATCAACGCGGCCACCGACCAGGCTTGTTGTACCGTTCCTTTTCCTGCACGCGGTAATTTCCCATCAAAAACCTCCGATATACCCAGAATACACTGATCTTGATAAAAATGCTTTTTTAAAGGCTCCAACATAGCAAGTGACTCTTTTTGCGCCTTTTCAGACCAATTATGCACTTTTAAATAGGCAGTTATGTACTCGCTCAACAAAAATGGCCACACGGTACCTTGATGATAGGCAGTATCCCGATGCCATGGATCCCCTTCATACACAGGTTTGAAATCGGTATGTTCGGGTGAAAGGGTACGCAAGCCATAATCGGTCAATAAATGCGCTTTTACAAATGCCACTACTTTCTTTTCGGCTTCTTTACCTAAAAGCGAGAAAGGCAAACTCACTACATACAATTGGTTCGGACGAATGGCTGAATCCTTTTTCGCGGGTGTTGAACTGAAATCTACCACATCCACCAAACTTCCATTGCCAAGCACATAAACACGCTCAAAGTTTAATAACAATTTATCCGCAACTTCCTGAACGCGCTCAAATGGCCGCTGCAAAGTGCCCGCAAAATATTGGTAAATACGCAAGGCATTGTACCAAAGTGCCTGAATCTCAACCGGAGCACCATGACGGGGCGTTACCACAAAATCACCAACCCGTGCATCCATCCAGGTCAATTGCGCCAGCCCTTCACCGCCCGATAAAAACCCGTCCGAATTTACCTTGATCTGGTACCGCGCACCCTCAAAATGTTGATCAAAAATCGATGTTAAAACATCAAAATATTGCCGTATAAAATCAAGATCCTGAAACTTTTGATGATACTCATACAGCGCCACAAACAGCCACAAGGTTGCGTCAAGGGTGTTGTACTCCACCGGATCGTTCGGGCGATCGGGAAAACGATTGGGCAACATGCCCTCATTCACCGAGCGCAAAAAGGTCTCTAAAATGGATTTAGAAATCTCCTGCTTACCGGTGGCAATAGTTAGTCCGCGCATAGCAATCATCGTATCCCGCCCCCAGTCAGTGAACCAATGATAGCCTGCAATCAACGAAAAGCCTTCTGTACTCCTGCGTTGTACAATAAACTGATCGCCCGAAACCAGCAAATCCCGCAAAAACGTATCACCATCCGATGGTTGTGCAATTTCCTCTTGCCGCTTCAAAGCATTCACTTTCAGCACTGCCGGATCTTCCTTCATCATTTTTTCATCTGTAGAAAAAACCATATGTGTCTTTTCTCCAGGCGCAAGGATCACTTCCAAGGAAGCCACCGAGCAAGCATCTTCCCGATAATCCAGTCCACGTTCCTGTTCTCGAACATATTCTAAATTGTAATACCATTGCCGGTTTTCAAGATATTCCCCTTTAGTAAAGGAAAAATACAGCGCTGGTGCCCCAAAATGTGCATACAATGTCTGATACCCATTTTCCCGTTTTACCCAATAATCCGATTGGGCGTCGGGATGGTTTAAGCCATGATCGTCGCGGTGCACAAAAATGGGCGTTAAACGCAATTTGAAATTGGAAGCGCCGGTGTTTTCATATTCTACCACGGTTGTATTAGAACCATGCACCATGAACACCGTTTTGAGCAAATGACAACCGTGCGCCTCAAATTTCATCGTAGGCAAAGGCTTTCTTTCAAAAAACTTAAAGTATTGAAAACCATCCGGATGTACCGCCCCAGGGTATTGGTTGCTCGATAAAGCAAAGGCACTGTCGCGGTTGAAAACAATGGATTCTTCTACTTTAGAAACCAGTACCATGCGCCCGGTAGGCGGATTGAGCGCTGCCACCAATAATCCGTGGTAACGCCGTGTATTGGCGCCTAATACCGTGGAAGCGGCATACCCGCCCAGGCCATTGGTAAAAAGCCATTCTTTGGAGCTTAGATCCTGGAAGTCAGGATCTTTATCTTTATTCTTTAACATGATTTACAGTTGAAATTTTAAAAATGATTTACTCCGCCTTGCCAATCAAATCGGCAACCAATCCCGTCCAACCTGTTTGATGACTCGCACCAATTCCTTTTGCCGTATCGCCGTGGAAATATTCATAAAACAAGATAAGATCCTGAAAATGAGGATTTTCAGTGTATATTTTCTCGTCTCCGTTTACAAGTCGATGCCCGTATTCGTCTTTCTCAAAAATTGAGATCAACCGTTTGGACAATGCATTTGCGACCTGTTTTAAGTCGATTTTATGACCCGATCTTGCAGGGAATTCGGTCATATATTGTTCGCCATAAAAAGTACCGTACGTGTTTAAAGCCCTGATTAACAGATAGTTCATTGGCATCCATACAGGACCGCGCCAATTGGAATTACCGCCAAACAAACCCGTTGTGCTTTCGCCCGGCTCATAGGTCAGGCCAAATTGTGTTCCGTCAATTTGGACGTAATAACCATCCTTATGGATTTTAGAAATAGATCGGATACCACCAGGCGACAAGAATTCATTTTCATCCAACATTGCGTTCAACAAGGAACTCAATCGATCTTTCGGTATCAAAGACAGCAAAATATCGCCATTATTAGCGTCTTCTTCCAGTACTAAGTATTGCCCGTTGTCTGTACGATAGCGTTGAAACCAACGCATCCGTTTGGTGAAATCAGGCAATTTTTCCAATTTTTCTTTGGGCAAAATGTAGGCTGCAAACAAGGTACTCAAGCCCACCAGCGACCGCACTTTCAAAGGAACGTATGATCCGTCGGGCAAGGCAAGGATGTCATAAAAGAAGGCTTCATCCTTATCCCACGAACTGGTCCAGTCGTGGCCCATCCGGTTCAAACTTTCGGCGATGTACGTAAAATGCTCAAAAAACTTGGTCGCAACATCTTCAAAACTGGCATCATGCTGGGCAATCTCCAAGGCCATTTCCAACATATTCAGGCAATACATAGCCATCCATGCGGTGCCGTCTGCCTGTTCTAGGTAGCCGCCGCCCGGAATTTGGTTGGAGCGATCAAACACACCGATATTATCCAAGCCCAAAAAGCCGCCTTCAAATACATTGTTACCTTGTTGGTCTTTCCGGTTGACCCACCAGGTAAAATTGATTAATAACTTTTGAAACACTTTTTTCAGGAAATCAATGTCTTCTTTGCCGGTTTTCGCTTTGTCAATTTGAAATACCTGCAAACAGGCCCATGCATGCACGGGAGGATTCACATCCCCAAATGCCCATTCGTAAGCGGGCAATTGGCCATTGGGGTGCATATACCATTCTCTTAAAAAAAGTACCAATTGGCTTTTGGCAAATTCGGCATCCAACTGCGCCAAAGGCACGCAATGAAAGGCCAGGTCCCAAGCGGCGTACCAGGGGTATTCCCATTTGTCGGGCATGGAAATAATATCCTCGTTATTGAGGGTACGCCAATGGCTGTTGCGCCCCGTTTTACGGCTTGCTGGCGGCGGAATTTGCCCCGGATCGCCATCTAGCCAACGCGGCATATCAATGTTGAAATACTGTTTTGACCACAACATACCCGCGTATGCCTGGCGTTGAATATTTTGCTGATCCGTTGTTATTTTTGTAGCTGCTTCGGTTTGTATTTGTTGGTAAAACTGGTCTGCTTCCAGTTTGCGATCCTCAAACACCTGGTTAAACTCCTTTCCAAATGGCTTTTTTAAGGCATTTTTGGATAAACGCAATTGAAAAACAGCCTTTTCGCCGCCCGCTACCTGCACCTTATACATCGGCGCAAATTTGGTACCGCTCGTTTTTCCCGCCAAAAATTCAAATTGCTGCTGTACCACTGCCCTGTGAAAGGCATCCTTCACAAAAGGCGTAGGATTGGACTGCCCCCAAAGGCGCTCTTGGTTGTTTTCATTTTCGGTAAATAACTGTAGCGCCGGATCCTGAAAATAGAAATGATATTGACCCGCTTTTTCGTGTTGCAGCAGCACTTCATTTTTCCCGGCACTGCGGATTTCCGGTTTTGTATCCATCAACCCGAATGACCAGGCATTGCGCATCCAAAGGGTTGGCAATAAATGCAACTCAGCACTTTCTGAAAACCGATTGTGTACGGTAATTTGGATCAGCAGGTCTTCTTCCGAACCTTTTGCATATTCAGTAAATACATCCCAATATTGGTCATTTGCAAAAATCCCGGTATCCAACAATTCGTATTCTGCTTGCTTGCGATCGCGCCACCGGTTTTGCTCCTGCAAATCGGCATAAGGAAATGCCTGCTGCGGATACTTATACAAATGTTTCATATACGAATGAGCGGGCGTATTATCTAAGTAATAATACAGTTCTTTCACATCTTCTCCGTGATTACCTTCACTGCCCGTCATGCCGTATAAGCGCTCTTTCAAAATGGGATCTTTCCCGTTCCACAAAGCAATGGCAAAACAAATGCGCTGCATTTCATCCGAAATACCGGCAATGCCATCTTCTCCCCAACGATACACCCGCGAGCGCGCATGATCGTGCGGAAAATAATCCCAGGCCGTTCCATTGGCTGAATAATCCTCCCGGACGGTTCCCCATTGGCGTTCGGAAAGGTAAGGGCCCCATTTAAGCCAGTTTTTTTGTGCGGAATAATGTTCCTGCAGGCGGAACTGTTCGGATTGTTTCATTTTTGCCTTGTTTTTCTTAATTGACACAGCAAAGATCCGGGTTCCAATTCGCCCAAGGTGTTACGCAGGTAACATGCCTAAAAAATGTTCAAACTTTTTTAAATAATGGGTCTAATAAATTTCCCCCGTGCAAGCCTTCAAGGTATTCATCAACAAGGCCGTAACGGTCATTAACCCTACCCCACCCGGCACCGGGGTGATATATGAACATTTAGGAGCAACGGCTTCAAAATCAACGTCGCCCACCAAACGGAAGCCGCTTTTTTTGCTGGGGTCTTCTATGCGGTTGATGCCCACATCAATGACTACTGCGCCTTCTTTTACCCAATCGCCTTGTACAAAATTAGGAATGCCGATTGCGGCAACAATAATATCCGCGCGCCGTACTTCTGCGGCTAAATCTTTCGTGCGGGAATGGGTAAGCGTAACCGTACAATCACCCGGATAACCCTTGCGTGATAACAAAATACTGATCGGTGTGCCTACAATGTTGCTGCGACCAACCACCACACAGTTTTTACCGGAGGTTTCAATGTTGTAACGGCGCAGAATCTCTACGATGCCATAAGGTGTAGCAGGCAAAAACGCAGGCAAGCCCTGGGCCATCCGTCCAAAATTGATGGGATGAAAACCGTCTACATCTTTACGGTGATCAATCGCGAGGGTAATTTTTTCTTCGTTGATATGCTTGGGCAAGGGTAATTGTACGATAAACCCGTCTACATCGGGATCTTCATTGAGCTGGCGGACGATATCCAGGACTTCTTCCTCGGTGGTATCGGCATCCCGACGAATGAGGGAACTTTTGAACCCTACTTCCTCGCAGGATTTGATTTTACTTTGCACATATACCTGGCTGGCAGCGTTCTCACCGATCAACACTGCTGCTAAATGGGGTACTTTCATGCCTTTTTCCCGCAATTGCGCTACCTCCAGCGCTAATTCTGCTTTAATGGTTTGGGACAATACCTTCCCGTCGAGTAATTGCATATATAATAAGGTGTAAAGGTTATTTCAATTCGAGCAATCCAAAAATACCGGCATCAATCCAGCCGCGGTTTTTATCCGTACCTGCTACAAAAACATTGCCGATAAAATTCTCGCGCTCGGCCGAATGGTCATTATCGCAGTACGCCAAGGCAAATCCCATTTTTTTGCCTGATTTAAGCAATTTCGGAATGTTTTGTCCGCCAAATTGGTAATCATTGCCGTCAAATATCTTCATAGCAACTTCCCATGTGCTGGTTTTCCCCGAACCTGTTCTGCGGGTCAAACAATGGTCGTTAAAATATTGAAAAGAAGAATCTGAAGCACAATCGACCACCTTGCCATCCAGGGCAATATGATAGGCAAATGCGTTGTAATTGTACTGATGGTTACCGCCAGAAGCATCTTCATCAATGAAAATTTCCAAACAATCATCGTCCCAGTATTTGAGCAAACCATCCGGGTGTATATCAATCAAAGTATCATCAGTTATTTCGGCTAGGATGTACAAGTTGTTTTCATCCCAGGCAATCTTGTAACGACCGTTAAAATCTTCCGGAGCAGGCGTTTGGCCAATCCAAACCTGATCGAGCGGCAACCAGGGCGCTTCCTGCCAAATTTCGTCGGTACCACTTCCATCAATCAAAGGCGTTCCATAAGCCGCATCCAAATGGGCTTTTGGTCCAGGCGCTTCGTTTTCATGTACTGTTTTGCTGGGTGTTTGCCACATCACAAAAACCACCGCCAGAAAGGCTATACTCAAACCAAGAATGGAATCTCTGTTCATCTGCATTAATTTTTTGCAAATGTTCTACTTTTTTTGGCAATAAGCGGTATGCTTCTTGATATAAATCACCTGGAATCATTCTAAAGAAGCAAATTTCTTTTAAATAGTGTAAAAAGTACAATTTTGTTAGTGGCAAAATGTGCAACGAATTGTTCTACCTTTGCCGCCGAAATCCGATCTTACCCATTGAAGTAAGTTTAGGTTTCAAACCATTGATCATTTAATCTGTTTATAACAGTAAAACTACCATACGCATGGAGCCATCTGGATACTTGCCCATCGTGCTGCAAGCACTCGTTGCAATCGCATTTGTTGCGTTTGTACTCATTGTGGTGCCGTTTTTGGGACCACGTCGCAAAAGCAGTAAGAAAAACGAAAACTTTGAATGTGGTATTGAAGGACAAGGAAATGCCCGGATACCCGTTTCAATCAAATATTTCATGACCGCCATTTTGTTCGTTTTATTCGACGTGGAGGTCATTTTCTTTTATCCGTATGCGGTTAACTTCCGGGCAATGGGTTGGGAAGGCTTCTCTGCGGTGCTGATGTTTGTGGGCGTCTTTTTAGTAGGCTTTTACTATGTGCTGCTAAAAGGTGCCTTAAACTGGGAAAAATAGCATCTAAATTTTAGATAATCCCTTGAAAATCAAATCAATAAATTTTACCCTGTCTGTTCACGTATAACATAAAGTATTATGTCGATCAACGCTGCAGAAATGCCTGAAGGATTTGGCGGAGAAGGTTTTTACGCCACTTCTATGAGCAAAGCCATCGGTTTGGCCCGCGCCAACTCCATTTGGCCCCTTCCATTCGCTACTTCTTGTTGCGGTATTGAATTCATGGCTACCATGGGTGCCAATTACGACCTTGCCCGGTTCGGCATGGAACGGCTTTCGTTCTCGCCACGTCAGGCCGACTTGCTGATGGTCATGGGTACCATTGCCAAAAAAATGGGTCCGATCCTCAAACAAGTGTACACCCAAATGGCTGAACCTAAATGGGTGATTGCCGTAGGTGCTTGCGCAAGTTCTGGCGGCATTTTTGATACCTATTCGGTACTGCAAGGGATTGATAAAGTCATTCCTGTAGACGTGTACGTGCCAGGTTGCCCGCCACGCCCGGAACAAATTATTGACGGGGTCATGAAAATTCAGGAGTTGGTTAAAAATGAACCAGCACGCCGCCGTTACTCTCCTGAATACCAACACCTGCTCGAAAAATACCAGATCGGATAACTTTTCGGCCAAGTCGAGACAAAACGAACATTCAGCCATACCTTTTATATGAGCAGTTTAACAAATGAATTAGTGCACGCCCGGATCATGCAGCACGCCGCTGAAATGGTGCTCGGTTCGGAAACGGCCTATGACGGAATCCTGATCGTTGAAACCGCAAGAGAAAGTCTGATCGGACTGCTCACCCTGCTAAAGGAAGACAAGGATTTGAACTATCACTTCCTGACTACCCTCAATGCGATCCATTACCCCGACCAAACTGGCCGGGAATTGGGACTTACCTACCACTTGCATAACTGGATGGACAACCGCCGTATTCGGGTGCGCGTTTGGATTCCGGTGGCAGATCCACATATTCCTAGCCTCACCGGCTTATGGCCTTCTGCCAACTGGATGGAACGCCAGGAGTACGACTTTTTCGGGGTAATTTTTACAGGACATCCCGACTTGCGCCGTATCCTGAATGTGGACGACATGGACGTTTTCCCAATGCGGAAAGAATTCAAACTGGAAGACGGAACCCGTACCGATAAAGACGACCGCTTTTTTGGCCGCGAAGGAAACTATCAACAAAGGCTCGACTAAACTTTAATATTCCGCGAAATGCAGGTTCAATCCTATTTTTCTCAATTAGATAACTTCGAAGGCGAATTAGCGACGCTCAATTTGGGTCCAACCCACCCCGCCACCCACGGCATTTTCCAAAATGTTCTGAAAATGGACGGGGAAAAAATCGTGAGCGCCGAGCCTACCATCGGATATATCCACCGCGCATTTGAAAAACTGGCCGAACGCCGTCCTTTCAATCAGGTGACCCCCATTACCGACCGACTCAACTATTGCTCCTCCCCCATCAACAACATGGGCTGGCACATGACGGTCGAAAAACTCGCCAAAATTGAGCTTCCAAAACGCGCACAATACATGCGCATCATCATTATGGAACTCTCACGTATTGCCGACCACCTGGTGTGCAATTCGGTAATTGGGGTAGATACGGGCGCTTTGACGGGCTTTACCTACGTTTTCCAGGAACGCGAACGCATTTACGACCTGTTTGAGGAAGTTTGTGGCACGCGTTTGACGACCAATATTGGCCGGATTGGCGGCATGGAGCGTGATTTTTCTCCGCGTTTTCACCGATTGTTGAAGGACTTTTTGAAAACCTTCCCACCAAAATTTGAAGAATTTGGCAGCCTGCTCGAACGCAACCGGATCTTTATGGATCGTTGCATTGGCGCTGGCCCGATTACTGCCGACAAGGCGCTTAGCTACGGATTTACGGGTCCAAACCTGCGCGCAGCCGGTGTCGATTACGATGTTCGCGTGATGGAACCTTATTCCAGCTACAACGATTTCGATTTTACCATCCCGGTGGGCGAAAACGGCGATACCTACGACCGCTTTATGGTGCGCCAGGAAGAAATTCGCCAATCGCTCAAACTGATCAATGACGCTTATAATAACTTGCCAGAAGGCGCTTACCACGCCGATGTGCCCGATTATTACTTGCCCGATAAACCCGATGTGTACACCAAAATGGAAGCCCTCATTTATCACTTTAAAGTGGTGATGGGTGAAGTTCCGATTCCAAAAGGAGAAGTGTACCATGCAGTAGAAGGCGGTAATGGCGAACTTGGGTTTTACCTCACCAGCGATGGCGGCCGTACCCCTTACCGTTTGCACTTCCGTCGGCCTTGTTTCATTTTCTACCAGGCCTATCCCGAAATGATTAAAGGCGCTATGCTTTCAGATGCCATCCTGACGATGAGCTCTATGAATGTAATCGCTGGAGAATTAGACGCTTAAATATTAGAATAAATGACAACCACAAGTGCTACCCACGGAACACCGTTCCAGTTCTCTGAAGCCGCTTTGGCGGAAGCGAAAGCATTGATGCAAAAATTTCCGGAAGGAAAACATAAAAGTGCAATCCTGCGTATTCTGCACATTGCACAGGAAGAAAACCACGGTTGGCTCAGCATCGCTGCGATGGACCAGGTGGCAGCGGTCATGGGCATTCAACCGATTGAGGTGTATGAAGTGGCAACTTTTTATTCCATGTACAACTTGCAGCCGGTCGGTAACTATGTTTTGGAATTTTGCCATACCGGCCCTTGTGCAATTGAAGGAGCAGAGCGAATCATTGCCTATACCCAACAAAAATTGGGCATCGCTACCGGCGAAACTACTGCCGATGGCGTTTTTACCATCAAAGAAGTGGAATGCTTAGGCGCCTGCGGATACGCACCCATGATGCAAGTCGGCGAATTTTACCACGAACACCTGACAGAGGCCAAGATTGACCAATTTTTGGAAGATTGTCGCGCGGGTAAAATTGACAAGGGCACCTGGAAAATGCATTAATTGATCCTTAAACAAATTGCAATGACACCTGCAGAAGTAGAAAAAATATTCAAAAAACCAGGAGAGAAACGCTACGAATATTTCATCAAGAAAGTAGCAGAATCCGAAGTCGTGTTTGGTTTGGGCGACGAAGAAGGCTGGGCCATGTTGGGCGATGACGATAATGCAGACATTCTGCCGTTTTTCCCGGATCCTGAAATTGCAGAAACCTTCCGCAAAGCCGCCGATTTTGAGGAGTATGATGTGATGGAACTTGATGTAAATGAACTCCTTGAGTGGCTGGATGAGATGGAAACAGAAGGCATGCTGGTAGCGGTTTGCCCCAACACTGAATTCAATGGCGCGGTCGTTGAACCCAGTTTGTTGAAAGAAGATTTGCTGAAAGAATTAGAGCAGTACGACGAGGACGGCAAGCGCATCACAAAATAAATTTGTTGAATTTCAACTATTTTCGATAAAATGGGACGCAAACTCCTGATTGAACACGCCCAAGTAGAGGGCATCCGCACCTACGAAGTGTACCGCAAACAAGGCGGCTACCGCTCAGTGGAAAAAGCACTGAAAACCATGTCGCCCGACGGCGTTTTGGAGGAAGTGAAAAAATCCGGCTTACGCGGTCGCGGTGGCGCGGGCTTTCCAACGGGTATGAAATGGTCTTTTCTGGCAAAACCGGAAGGGGTACCACGCTATTTGTTGTGCAATGCCGACGAAAGCGAGCCTGGTACGTTCAAGGACCGCTATTTGATGGAAAAAATCCCGCATTTGCTGATTGAAGGTATGATTACCTCCAGTTATGCATTGGGTGCCAATACTTCCTATATCTATATCCGCGGTGAGTATTCCTGGATCGTGTTTATCCTGGAAAAAGCCATTCAAGAGGCTTATGCCAATGGCTGGTTGGGTAAAAACATCCTCGGATCGGGTTACGACCTCGATTTATATGTGGCTCCAGGCGCAGGTGCGTATATCTGCGGGGAAGAAACGGCTTTGATCGAAAGTTTGGAAGGCAAACGCGGTAATCCACGTGTAAAACCACCATTCCCGGCCGTAAAAGGCTTGTGGGCAAGTCCAACGGTGGTAAATAACGTAGAAACCATTGCTGCCGTCGTGCCAATTATCAACGATGGCGGCGACGAATATGCCAAAATCGGCATCGGCAAAAGCACGGGTACCAAATTGATCAGCGCAGGCGGAAATATCAACCGTCCAGGGGTGTATGAAATTGAATTGGGCGTTCCCGTGGAAGAGTTCATCTACTCCGATGAATACTGCGGCGGCATCAAAAATGGTAAAAAATTAAAGGCTTGTGTGCCAGGTGGCTCTTCGGTGCCTATTTTGCCGCATTTCCTGATTAATAAAACGGCCAACGGCGAACAGCGCCTGATGACCTACGAAAGTTTGTCGGATGGTGGTTTCGTTTCCGGCTCTATGTTGGGTTCGGGTGGATTCATTGTGTACGATGAAGATCAATGCATTGTGCGCAATACCTGGAATTTTGCGCGTTTTTACCGCCACGAATCTTGCGGACAATGTTCTCCTTGCCGCGAAGGTACAGGCTGGATGGAAAAAGTACTTTGGCGCATGGAAAATGGCCAAGGCAAACTGTCGGACATTGATATGTTGGTGGATATCGCGAAAAAGATTGAAGGTAATACCATTTGTCCATTGGGTGATGCTGCGGCCTGGCCGGTTGCAGCAGCGGTGCGGCATTTCCGCGAGGAATTTGAGTGGCACGTACATGAGCCGAAAGCTTGTATGGAACGGAATTATGGGTTGGTGCGCGAACCTATGGCAGTTTAGGGAAATTTAAACATGAACGCACAACATATAAACTACTTTAAAGTATCAAATTTCAAAAAGTTTGATATGCTTGAATTGGACAACATTGGCCAGTTCAACCTGATTGTTGGGGACAACAATATGGGGAAGAGTAGTTTATTGGAGGCGTTGTGTATAGATACGAGTCCGTTTACGTATGAGAATTTAATGATTTTTTCTAAAATTCTTGAACTAAGAGGGATTAGTATTCAACCCCAAGTAATATATAACGCTGATAGGACTATTTCCCGAATTAACAATCCAAAGGAAAATTTCCTTGTATACCTGTTTAAGTCACTCGGCGAAAATACGGAATTCGTTACCAAAATAAAAGATGATTTGGGGGATTTCGAATATAAATATACGTTTAAATATAATAATGATCCTTCAATCTGGCAAAATTATCTGGAAAGGCGGAACAATAATGAATCTAATTTTTTATTATATGCTCAGAATTACAATCAAGGATTAATAGAAATTGGAAGATATCTTTTTTTTGATGGGAATTCAGAAGAAAGTCAATATGCTTTCGAAAAAACGGTTAACCAACAGCCTCAAATTAAAACAGAAGTTTGGGAATTGTACCAACATTTGAACTCTGGACGAAAATTGCCCGACCTGCCGTTTGTAAGTACCAAGCCAGTTAATCCAATAGAGTTACCTGATTATTATGCTGATTACGGTCAAAATAGGATAAGTCTAAAACAGCAAATGCTCAATAACCTTAAGTTTATCCTTCCCGGAGTTGTAGACATTGAAATTGGTAAAATTGAGGAACAGGAGCATTTAATGGTAGGAATACAAGGAGAAGACGTATTAATTCCTATTTCCAATTTCGGTGAAGGTGTATTACGCTCGATTTATCTATTGTTACAAATCTCAAAAAACAAAGGCAAAAGGTTGATGATCGATGAAGTGGACACTGGCATCCATCATACTCGATTGAAAAACTTCATGAAAACCCTTATGCAGGTAGCGCATGCCTACGAGGTGCAATTATTTATGACGACACATAGCCTTGAATGTCAGCAAGCATTTGTGGAGGCATTGGAAATACCCGAAATGGCATCATTTCAATCGAAGTCACGTAACATATCTTTGTTTGAAAATCCTGATAAAGAAGTGCGTGCACAAATTTTCAGTTTCGAAAGCATGAAATATGCCCTTGAAATTGGCTTTGAAACAAGGGGGAATTGAGATGGAGGCGACTATTTGGGTAGAAGGAACTGCAGATCAAAAGTTTTTAGCAGATGTGATAAAAACTTGGTTCAATATAAACTTTGAAGCAAAAGGCAATAGCCAAAAATTTGAACATACTTCAGAAGACCATGTAATTACAATTATCAAATTAAACGGAATTGACAACCTTTTGTCTGATAAAATCAAAAGCCTGTTCCAAACAAACCGAGAAAAACAAATAAAGAACATTGTATTGGTAGATGCAGATTGGAATATAAAGGAAAAACAATCTAAAATTGAACAATCAAGGAAAATTTTAGATGAACCATTTCCTTGTTTTTTAATACCAAATGACCAAACACCTGGAAACCTGGAAACCTTGCTTGAAAATATCATCAACCCGGAAAATCAGGCGATTTTTGATTGTTGGCAAAAATATACTGCGTGCATGAAAGTTATCCCGCATCCAGAAGCGGAGAAAAATGAACTAACTTTGCCCGACAACAAAGCCAAAATTTATGCCTATTTGGAGGCCCTTTTAGGTTCTTCTGAAACCGAAAAGCAAAAAATAAAAGAAGAATACCGAGATTACACCAATCCAAAACATTGGGATCTCAACCACGCATACCTGGAACCGCTTAAAACCTTTTTAAACAAGCATTTAATAGTACCACAAGCATAACTGCTATGCCAAAAGTAAAAATAGACGGATTCGAAATGGAAGTGCCCGATGGCACCACCATCCTGCAGGCAGCCCGCATGATTGGAGGCGATATTGTGCCGCCCGCCATGTGCTACTACTCTACCCTACAAGGTTCGGGCAGCAAATGCCGCACCTGTTTGGTAAAAGTAACCAAAGGCTCCGAAAAAGACCCGCGCCCAATGCCCAAACTCGTTACTTCCTGCCAAACCATGGTCATGGACGGGATGGAAGTGGCCAATATCACCAGCGAGGAAGTGCAAAAAGCACGCGCCGGTGTGGTGGAGTTTTTACTGCTCAACCACCCGCTCGATTGCCCTATTTGCGATCAGGCAGGTGAGTGTCATTTGCAGGATTTGGCTTTCGAACACGGCGCAGCAGGCACGCGTTATGAATTTGAACGCCGTACGTTCGAGAAAATCGACATCGGTCCTTATATCAAGTTGCACATGACCCGTTGCATTTTGTGCTACCGTTGTGTGTATGTGGCCAATCAATTGACCGACAACCGCGTACACGGTATTTTGAACCGCGGCGACCATTCGGAAATCAGTACGATGATTGAAAAGGCGATTGACAATGATTTCTCTGGCAACGTCATTGATGTTTGTCCAGTGGGTGCCTTGACCGATCGTACCTTCCGCTTCAAAAGCCGCGTTTGGTTCCTCGATCCGATGGATGCCCACCGCGAATGCCCAACCTGCAGCGGTAAAGCCGTGGTTTGGATGTATGGCAACGAAGTTTTCCGCGTAACCGCCCGCAAAGATAAATACGGTGAGGTGCATGATTTCATTTGCAATACTTGTCGTTTTGAGAAAAAAGCACCCGGCGATTGGGTGGTGGAAGGTCCACGCAGCATTGATCGGCATTCTGTAATTGCCCAAGGTCATTATGGCCAAAAGGCACTAACGGTCCGCTAATTCCTTTAAAAAAAGTTGAATTCTGGTTAAATACCAATTAATATGAGTATTTTATTACTGTTCGTGTTTGCCGTTGTGGTTGAAAAAATGATCTTGATTGTCGTTTTGTTTACCATTACTCTGGGTGTTGCAGCCTACTCTACTTATGGCGAGCGCAAAATTGCCGCGTTTATGCAGGATCGCATTGGTCCGGATCGCGCTGGCCCCTGGGGACTTTTGCAGCCCATTGCCGACGGGGTAAAAATGTTTACCAAAGAAGATTTTATGCCCAATCAGGCAGAAAAATGGTTGTACATCCTGGCGCCTGGGGCGTTCATTTTTGTGGCTTGTATGACCAGCGCGGTGATTCCATGGGGTACACAACTGACCTTATTTGGCGGTTCCATTGATTTGCAGGTGACCAACATCAACATTGGTATTTTGTACATCATGGGTTTTGTATCCCTGGGTGTGTATGGCATCATGATTGGCGGCTGGGCATCTAATAATAAATATTCGCTGTATGGTGCGATTCGTGCCAGTTCGCAGATGATTTCGTACGAATTGGCGATGGGCCTTGCGCTTATTTCGGTGGTGATGATTTCCGGCAGTTTGAGTTTGCGCGACATTGCCGAACAACAAACCGGTTTTGGCTGGAACATCATTTATCAGCCATTGGGTTTTATCATCTTCTTTACCTGTGCCTTGGCAGAGTGCAACCGCGCGCCTTTTGATATGGCAGAATGTGAAACAGAATTGATTGGCGGTTACCACACCGAATATAGTTCGATGAAACTGGGCTTTTTCCTGTTTGCCGAATACATCAATATGTTTATTTCCTGCGCAGTGATTTCTACCCTCTACTTTGGCGGGTACAATTTCCCGGGCTTGGATCCGGCATGGCTGGGTGGACTCATGGGCCCGATTGTGTTGTTTGCCAAAATTTTCTTTTTCATTTTTGTGTTCATGTGGATTCGTTGGACGCTTCCGCGCTTCCGGTACGACCAATTGATGCACCTGGGCTGGAAATCACTCATTCCATTGGCCATTTTGAACATGGTATTAACAGGGGGTGGCATTCTGTTATTTGGGAATTAAAATTGGGATTAACGCGATCCTATTCGATCAGCAAAAGAAATATTAAAAAAATATGCAACTGACTAACCGTTCCGTACACGTTGTCAATAAAAAGATGAATTTTTGGGAGCGTATTTACCTTCCAGCTATTCTCAAAGGGATGTCGATTACTATACGGCACTTTTTCATGAAGCCTGCTACGGTGAAGTACCCCGATCAGCAGCGCGAATTTGCACCCGTTTTTCGGGGCTGGCATGTATTGAAACGCGACGAACAAGGCCGTGAAAACTGTACAGCTTGCGGGTTGTGTGCCGTGGCTTGTCCAGCAGAAGCCATCACCATGGTAGCAGAAGAACGCGAAAAAGGCGAAGAACACCTTTATAAAGAGGAAAAATACGCCGCCGTGTACGAAATCAACATGTTGCGTTGTATTTTTTGCGGATTGTGCGAGGAAGCATGTCCAAAAGAAGCGATTTTCTTGACGGATCGTATTGTGCCTTCCGATTATGCACGCGATGGGTTTATTTTTGGGAAAGATATGTTGGTTGAAGGTACAACGCCCGATACGCGTATTGATGTAACCAAGCGCCAAAAGCATGTGCAAGAGCCAAAATGGGCTTCTGAAACGGCAAAATAACCTTGTCCCATTACCGATTACTGGAACTTGTTTTATCCCAAGAACCTCCTGACATTCAACCAGAGTATTCTGAATTTTTTCTTTGCCGCACCTAATTCAAGCCGCGCGCTAACTAACGACTAACCGACATGACACTTGCCATTTTTCTGACCCTGGCGGTTGTTTCAGTCTTCTTTTCACTGATGATGGTGTTTACTAAAAACCCAATTCACAGTGTGTTGTACTTGATTCTTACCTTTTTTTCCATTGCAGCGCATTACATTCTGCTCAATGCGCAATTTTTGGCAGTGGTCCATATTATCGTGTATGCAGGTGCCATTATGGTATTGTTCCTGTTTGTACTGATGCTCCTCAACTTGAATAAAGATACTGAACCACAAAAATCGGTGGGTTGGAAATTTGCCGCAGCAATTGCCGCAGGTTTGCTCCTGCTTACCTTTTTGGGTGCACTAAAAGGTACCATTCAACTGCAGCAAGTGGCCAATGCCGATCCTGCTGTGGGCCTGGTCAAAAACCTTGGAACCGTGTTATTCCGCGATTTCGTGGTGCCTTTTGAAATTGCCGGTATTTTGTTTTTGGCCGCCATGGTCGGCGCCGTATTGGTAGGAAAACGCGATCTTAAAATTTAAACTGACAACTCAGCGCAGCCATGCTCGAAATCATAAAATCTGTTCCGATCGATTATTACGTGTACCTCAGTTCCATCCTGTTTTGTATTGGGGTATTTGGGGTGCTCATACGCCGTAATGCAATCGTAGTATTAATGTGTATTGAGTTGATGCTCAATGCTGTAAACCTGTTATTGGCCGCATTTTCCACCTACTTATCGGATGGACAGGGCCAAATCATGGTATTTTTCATCATGGTGGTTGCTGCTGCTGAAGCGGCGGTTGGCTTAGGTATTCTGGTGATGATCTACCGCAATACAAAATCGACGGACATTTCATTTTTGGATAAAATTCGCAACTAAAAACCAATTTAACCATGAAGTATATCCAATTTTCCTGTGCTTTACTTGGCATGTTGTTGTTTTTAGGTGCCTGCAACCAGGAAACACCTGCCAAAAAAGAAAAACCGGTTGGTGCGCCTACTACAGAATCTGAGAAAAAGCAGGCTGCCGATGAAGGTGTTGTTGCATTGCTAAAATCATCCCTGCAAGGCCGCTGGAAAGCATCCGCAGAACCCGGCGTTGAATATGAAATCAAGGATGGTACTTGTATTCGCTATGAAAATGGCAAACCCGGACCTAGTCTTTCGGTAAAATATGCGCTTTACCCAGAACTTACTTGCGGGGCCATGAATAAAAAATACCGCGAAGTCATTGCCTGTGTGATGTTGCGTGGACAGGATGATGTGTGCATGGCCGTACAAGGTTTTACCCCGCAACGTATTGATTTCGTCAAAATGGGCGACCCAAATGGGGTGCCAGAAAGTTGGACCAAATAGGAAAAAAGTTACTCGTCGTTGCGCTCGATTACAAACACGCAACACCTAACGCATAAAAGAACATGAATACACTTGTACCCTTTATTCCATTTTTGCCTTTGATAGGATTCATTATCAATGGTTTATTTGGAAAGCAGTTATCTAAAAACGCAGTAGGTCTGATCGGTTCTGGCACCTTGCTGGGTTCGCTGATTTTAAGCGTTGCCTGTTTTAATCAAATTGGTGCATCCGGCCCGATTCAGGTCAATTTGTATCAGTTTTTAGCCGTGGATGGGCTGAATGTTGGTTTCGGATTTTTGGTAGACCAACTTTCTGTCTGGATGATGCTGATCATCACGGGTGTGGGTTTCCTGATCCATGTGTACTCCGTGGGGTACATGCACGATGATGATGGGTTTTACAAGTTTTTTGCTTACCTGAATTTGTTTGTGTTTTCGATGTTGTTGCTCGTGATGGGCGATAACTTCATGATGTTGTTCTTTGGCTGGGAAGGCGTAGGCTTGTGTTCTTACCTGCTGATTGGTTTTTGGTACGAAAACCGTTCGTATGGAGAGGCTGCACGGAAAGCCTTTATCATGAACCGCATCGGTGACCTTGGATTGTTGTTGGGCATGTTCCTGATTTATCAAACATTTGGAAGTTTGAACTATGCAGAGATCTTTGCCAAACTGCCTTTAATTCGGGTAGAACCTGGTGTAATCACGGCCATTTGTATGTTGCTGTTTGTAGGTGCAATGGGTAAAAGTGCTCAAATTCCCTTGTACACCTGGTTACCGGATGCGATGGCAGGTCCAACCCCTGTTTCGGCGCTCATCCACGCTGCGACCATGGTTACAGCAGGTGTTTATTTAGTTGCTCGTTGCAATGGTTTGTATGCGATGTCGCATGAAGCCAGCGAATTTATTGCGATTATTGGTTTGACCACTTCGATTGTAGCGGCCTTGATTGGCCTGCGGCAAAATGATATAAAGAAAGTACTTGCCTATTCTACCGTATCCCAATTGGGTTTGATGTTTTTGGCGCTGGGCATGGGCGCTTACACGACGGCGATTTTCCATGTAACCACCCATGCATTTTTCAAGGCCTTGCTGTTCCTTGCAGCAGGTAGTGTGATTCATGGAATGGGTGGCGAACAGGATATCCGCAACATGGGTGGTTTGCGCAAAGCGATGCCGATCACCTTTTGGGTATTTTTGATTGGCACTTTTGCCATTTCCGGCTTCCCATTCTTGTCTGGTTTCTTTTCGAAAGACGAAATTTTTGCCTACACGTATGCGCATGGCGGCATTATTTGGTGGGCTTTAGGTGCTTTAAGTGCCACTTTAACCGCCGTTTACATGAGCCGTTTGCTCTACGTTACCTTTTTTGGAGACTTCCGCGGTACACACGAACAAGAGCACCATTTGCATGAAAGTCCGTTGGTGATGACGGCGCCTTTAATGGTTTTGGCGGTATTGTCGGTTGTGGGTGGCTTGTTGAACCTGCCTCATTTTATGGGCTTGGGCGAAGGCGAATGGTTGGCGCATTGGTTTGGTGGCAATGGCTTGAACAACATGCCAGTCGTTCCTATGAACCCATTGCATTTGGAGGAAAGTCTGGAATGGGGATTGATGGCCATCACCACCGTTTTGGCCTTGATCGTGTTGTTGGGATCCTATTTCATCTACCAGCGCAGCAAAAACTTGCCCGTTGCAGATGAAGCCCAGGTTGGTTTGAGTAAATTATTTGCCCACAAATTTTATGTGGATGAAATATACAACTTCCTGTTTGTGCGTTCTACCGAAAAACTGTCGAAACTGCTGCATTATTATGTAGACGTTTGGGCACTTGATGGCTTGGTGAATGGCGTAGGTAAAGGCGTGCAAAGCGTGGGCGCTCAATTCAGAAAATTACAAAATGGCAACATCGAATATTATCTGATCGGCATGGTAGCCGGTGCGATTTTATTGGTTTTGACCATGTTTTTATAAACGATTTCAGGATTTACAAAACAAAAAAAGACTAATGTCTCTTTTACTCCTACTCATACCTCTTATAGCCGCTGGATTTGTGTTGGTGGCTCGTCCGAGCAACGGACGGCAAATTGCGCTATTGTTCACCCTGGCAAATCTTGCCCTGACTGCTTATGTAGTGATGGCATTTCAATCCGGTGGCGGAGAAGCGCTGGCCTTCCGTACGCCTTGGGTGCCCAATGCGGGTATCAGCTTCAGCCTTAGCCTCGATGGCATTAGTTTGTTGTTGGTCGTGTTGACCAACCTGCTTGCTCCGATCATCGTGTTGAGTAGTTTTGGCCGGACGTACGAGCATGAAAACCGCTACTATGGCATGGTTTTGATGATGTTGGGCGCTTTAAACGGCGTTTTTATGGCCGAAGACGGGTTGTTGTTTTACGTTTTTTATGAATTGGCACTGATCCCGATCTATTTTATTTGCGCGATTTGGGGCGGACAAGATCGGATCCGGGTAACGCTGAAGTTTTTCATCTATACCTTTATCGGCTCCTTGTTTATGCTGATGTCTTTGATCTATGTTTATTTGCAAACAGGCGATCCATTGGCAGGCAACGATGTTATTCGGCACTCCTTTTTGTGGCGTGATTTGGTAGCAGTACCACTTTCACCCTCAACTGCATGGTGGGTTATGTTAGGTTTTTTTGTTGCATTTGCGGTTAAAATGCCCATTTTCCCATTCCATACCTGGCAACCAGACACTTATACGACTGCACCAACAGGCGGCACCATGCTGCTTTCGGGTATTATGTTAAAAATGGGGGTATATGGTGTGATTCGCTGGATGGTGCCTTTAGCACCTGAAGCGATGCATACCTTGGTACCCACCTTTATGACTTTAGCCGTAGTTGGCATCGTGTATGCCAGCATTATTGCGGTTAAACAAAGTGATTTCAAACGCCTCATTGCCTATTCCTCCATTGCCCACGTTGGCCTGATTGCTGCCGGTGTATTTGCCTGGAACAAAACAGGGGTACAAGGCAGTTTGATTCAAATGTTCAACCACGGTATCAACGTGGTGGGTTTGTTTTTTGTAGCCGATTTGATTGAGCGCCGCCTGGGCACCCGCAGTTTGGCGGATATGGGTGGTATTGCGAAAAGCGCACCCCGTTTGGCCACTTTATTTATGATTATCATGCTGGGTGCAGTGGCTGTACCCTTGACCAACGGTTTTCCCGGTGAGTTTTTGTTGCTGAATGGCATCTGGAACTACAATGCCTGGATGGGTGCCGTGGCAGGTTTGACCATCATTTTCGGCGCGGTGTATATGTTGCGTGCTTATGGCCTTGCGATGTTTGGCGAACCCAATGAGGCGACTGCACAATTTGCGGATTTGGATACCCGCGAATTGACCATTTTGGGCGTTTTGGCCTTTTTAGTGCTTGTTTTGGGCTTTTTCCCACAAACCATTTTGGGTTTAACGGATCAAAGCGTAAATGCCATCCTTGGCGCTGTTCAAATTTAAACATTTACCGCTATTGCGGAATTGATAAAAAAAGCAGTCCAACGGCTGCGCCTACGATATGAAAGCATTACTGATTTTATTCTTTACGGCAATCGCAGTGTTGTTTGCCGGTCTGTCTAAAAATCGCAAAACCTTACAAACCATTGCCTTGGCAGGTTCCATTTTGGCTTTGTTGGCCACTGGTATTGACCTGATGTTGGGCGATACGACAGGGCTGAACGAGCATTACGCAACCATGTTTCGGTTCGACCAATATGCACTTGCATTTTCGGCGGTGGTATTAATCGGCACCGTGCTCATTTTGGGTTTGTCCGGCTGGGGATTTCGTGCCTTAACCGATACCCTGGGGGATAACTATGGCCTGATTTTGTTCAGTTTGTGTGGTGCCTTGTGCATGTTTTCCTTTACCAACATGGTGATGTTATTCCTGGGTATTGAAATATTGAGCATTCCCATGTACGTGATGGCGGGCAGTCGACGCGACGAACCAGAATCCAACGAGGCTGCTTTGAAGTATTTTTTGATGGGTGCTTTTGCTACTGGCTTTTTGTTGTTTGGTATTGCGTTGGTGTATGGCGCAACGGCCAGTTTTGATATGCAAGTTATTGCGCGGGCCATTGCAGAGGGTAAACATTCGTTGGGTATGCTGCACATGGGTATCTTGTTGATGCTGGTCGGATTAAGTTTCAAAGTTTCGGCGGTCCCGTTTCATTTTTGGGCGCCAGACGTATATACCGGGAGCCCCAATTTGGTAACCGCATTTATGTCTACGGTCGTAAAAACGGCAGGTTTTGCCGCATTGTATCGCTTGTTTTCCAGCGCCTTTGTGGATGCCATTGACTTTTGGGGCATTACGGTTGCAGCGATTGCGGCACTTACGATGACTTTAGCCAACGTAACGGCCCTGTTTCAAACCAATTTCAAACGGATGATGGCTTATTCTTCCATCTCCCATGCTGGCTATTTGTTGTTGGCGGTATTGGCCATTGGTCAGGCAGGCAGCGCGGGCGCGATGTTGCTGTACACGTTAAGTTATTCCATTGCGACCATTTGTGCATTTGCCGTGTATATCCTGGTAGCCGAGCAAAATAATAATGCTACAATAGATGCCTTCAATGGTTTGAGTAAAAAGGAACCATTTCTTGCAGCAGTGATGGTGATTTCGATGTTGTCATTGGCGGGTATTCCACCAACTGCTGGTTTTTTTGGTAAATACTTCTTGTTTACCGCAGCATTTGAACGGTATCCATGGTTGATTGGTTTGGCGGTGATCAATTCCGCGGTTTCCATTTACTATTATTTCAAGGTAATCATTGCGATGTATTTTGTGCGGGATGAAGCATCGCCGGTTGTTGTAACCCCGGTTGGTTTTAAATGGGTCGTTGCAGGAGGTTTGGTGCTGATTGCCTTATTGACCTTGGCACCTGGCAGCGTTTACGGTTTGATTTAAAGAACATTCAATCTACCAAAATAACGCATTATGCAAAAAACTAAATTAAGTGCTTTTCTTTTGGGTATTTGCATCTTCATGGGTGCATGTACCACGGGTACAGACAATAAAGTCACCGATAAGACACAACCATCTACCCCGACAACTACGCAGCCTATTGCGGTAAAACCGGAATTGCAGTTGTATATGGTAAAAGTAGACAACCTTTTACTGCGCAATTTGCCTTCTAAAACCGGTTCGCAGGTGATCACCAAGTTTACCGCAGGCGATTTTGTTGAAGGAACCGGTGTTGTTTCTGAACAAAAAGAAGAAGCCACCATTCAAAATATGGTGCTTCTTGAGCCCTACATAGAGGTTATTTCCACAACACCCGAACAGAAAAAAGGCTGGGCTTATGGTGGTGCTTTGTTACCCGTGTACAGCGGCGCACGTAATACCACACCCGATCTGGGCATTTTATCACAATTCAGTATGGCACTCAAAGGCCTGAATACCAAGAAATTGGAAAGTGGTAAAAAGGCTTGGGACGCTGCAACTAAATCCTTTTCCAATTCCAGCGGGGCCTTGGCAGATGCTGGTTTCGTGATACTCAAGCAATTCTTGATGCGCTTGGAAATGGACGGTCAGTTTTATAATATAACAGAAGCGATCAATTGGTCGGATGATGACTATAAAGCCATGGCCGACGATAAATTTGATATGGGAAAATACCCGGCCACCAAATCGCTGGCGGAAAATGGGTTTACCATTGGAATGGGAGAAGGTCAGGTGTTTCCGATTACTGATTTTAAAAAATTACATGCCTTTTTTGCCCCAAAATGCAGCCCTGCCTTTAAAATCTTCCTTGATCAGGAATTGATGGAATTTAGTAACCAGGCTTGGGATGATGGCGGTATTATTGTACCATTGGAACAAATTGCCGACCGTGCTATTTTTTGGGAAAAATTCAACCAGAATAACCCTTATTTCTTGCTGAAAGACCAGACTAAAGAGTCGGAGCGCTGGACGGCTTTGGTGGTGCATAATGGCGCCGATAACACCCAAGTGTATAATTATGATACCAAAGAGGTAATGGACGACTATAAAAAGTTGTGGGCTTATGTGGTACAAAAATATCCTGGTACCGCCCTGGCTACTTCTATAAAAACATTACAGGATCTTTATGCCGCAGAGGGTTGGAAACTTACCCCAAAAGTGGAAGCCTGGATCAAGGACTATACCCAAAAGTTGTATCCTGAACAACAGGAAGCACAACAAGGCAACTAATTGCCCGCTGCCAGCAAGTATAAAACAGCCATACGAATGGCCACGCCGTTTTCTACTTGTTGTAAAATAATATTGTGTGGACCATCGGCTACATCCGAATTGAGTTCCACACCGCGATTGATTGGACCGGGATGCATAATAACAATATCCCGGTCCAATGCATCGAGCATGGGTTTGCTAATTCCGAAATATTGATGGTATTCCCGAATACTGGGGAAAAACTTGATGTCCTGCCGTTCGAGTTGAATACGGAGCACATTGGCCACATCGCACCAGCGCAAGGTATCCTGAATATCGTGTGATACTTCTACGCCAAGATCGGCATAATATTTTGGAATGAGGGTTGGCGGACCACAAACCCGCACTTTTGCCCCAAGTTTTTGCAAACAAAAAACATTGCTTAAAGCGACGCGGCTGTGGATGATATCTCCAATAATGGCCACTTTTTTCCCTGCCACATCCCCTAATTTTTCCCGAATAGAAAATGCATCCAACAAGGCTTGGGTCGGATGTTCGTGGGTGCCATCACCCGCATTTACGATATTTGCATCAATTCTTTGCGAAAGGTACACACAAGCACCCGGTGCAGGATGCCGCATCACCACCATATCCACCTTCATGGATAGGATATTATTTACTGTATCCAGCAAGGTTTCGCCTTTGCTTACACTGGAGGAAGAGGCCGTAAAATTGACGATATCGGCACTGAGCCTGCGTTCTGCCAGTTCGAACGAAACACGCGTACGGGTGCTGCTTTCAAAAAAGAGGTTCGCAACCGTGATATCCCGCAAACTGGGCACTTTTTTTATCGGACGGTTGATGACTTCCTTAAAATTATCGGCTGTTTCAAAAATGAGTTGAATATCATCTTCGGTGATGTTTTTGATCCCAATGAGATGCCGCGTGGAAAGTCCTTTCATTTTTTGTCGTATAACAGTATTTGATCTTCACCGTGTGTTTCTTGCCAGCGCACCCGCACATAGGCTTCATCCACAGCATCCACACTGATGCCGATATAATCTGCTTGTATCGGCAGATGACGATTAAACCGTCGGTCTACCAAAACCAACAGTTCAACGGAGGATGGACGGCCATAATGTTGCAGGGCTGCTAAGGCTGCCTGGATGGTACGGCCGGTGTACAGCACGTCATCTACCAGTAGCACCTTTTTATTGGCTACAATGAAGTTAATTTCGTTTGGATATGGAGCAAGCGGACCACCTTCCATGCGAAAATCGTCGCGGTAGAACGTAATATCCATTTTACCATAATCGATGGCGGTATTTCCGGTGAGTTCGACCAAGCGCTTATAAATGCGGTTGGAAACGGACACACCCCGAGGTTGGATGCCGATGATACAGGCATTGGAAAAATCGCCCCAATCTTCCAACAGCTGGTGACTCAGTCGGTCGATGGTCAGCGCGAATCGTTCGCTGTTGAGGAGTATTTTTCCTGTTTCCATGGGCGCAAAGATAAATGCTTCGTGCGCTGTTTTTTCGAATAGTATTGAATAATCTGCGGGTAAAACATGAAATTTGCATTTATTACGACTTACGTCCTTTCAAATTGCCTTTTATGTCGAAACAAACGAAAAGAAATCAGGTGTCCAAACCCACAAAACCCGCAATTTCTACCCAAAATCCTGCACCAACGGTAGTACAACGCGATACCCAGCGCTGGCGCCTGGCGGGCTTGTTGGCCCTTTTTGCTTTCCTGCTTTACAGCAACACGTTTGGGTTTGATTACGTACTGGATGATCCGCTGGTGATTACCCTCAACCAATATGTGCAGGCCGGATTTGGCGGATTATACGATATTTTTACGCACAGTTACCGGGCGGGCTCTTCTGTTGCGACCGATTCGGAATATCTATACCGTCCATTATCGGTGGCCAGTTTTGCCATTGAATGGGCCATTGCACCCAATTCTCCCGGGTTTTACCACTTTATGAACGTATTGTGGTATGCCTGTACGATTGGTCTGGTATTTCTTTGTTTGAGTAAAATAATGCCCAATCGCCCCTTGGTATTGTTTGCCCTGGCAACGGCCTTGTTTGCAGCCCATCCCTTGCACACCGAAGTAGTGGCGAATATCAAGAGCCGCGATGAATTAATGAGTTTTTTCTTTAGCGTGTTGAGCCTCTATTGGTTTTGGGACTATACAAAAAGTCAACAAAAACAACGACTTATACTTGCATTATCCGCCTTTTTCCTTGCACTCTTATCCAAAGAAGGCGCTGTGACCATGTTGGTATTGATTCCGATCAGTTTGTACTTTTTAGACTCAAAACGCAGCATTACTGATACTTTGTCCAAAAGCAGTTGGTTGTTGATCCCGTTCTTTTTGTGGTTTTTATTGCGCTGGTCAGTGATGCATGGCCGGATGGGTTATACCCCTGATTTCAATGACAATCAATTGGTTGCAGCCGGATTGTTGGATCGTTGGGCCACCGGATTTGTGCTTTTAGGCAAATATTTACAGTTGCTGGTTTGGCCGGCTGTATTGTCGTGGGATTATTCGTTCAATCAAATCCCGACCGTAAGTTGGTCCAGTCCGATTTGCTTACTGGCCTTTGGAGTGCATTTGGGTTTGTTGGGGTATGCACTTTGGAACTTTAAAAAGCGCAGTATTTTTTCTTACCTCATTTTGGCCTATTTCGCATCGATTGCCTTATATGCCAATATTTTTATGCTCATTGGTACAGTGGCTGGAGAGCGTTTGGCTTACAGCGCATCGCTATGGTTTGCCTTGGGCGTTAGTTTGTTGATTTGGAAACTGTTACGCATTCCTGATGAAAAAGTGGATGCAGCGGCTTCCATCTTTGCCACCAAAAATGTGGCTACTTTCACAAGCATACTGGTGGTGCTTATTTTTGCTGCGAGTTATCGGACATTTGTTCGTACCCCCGTTTGGAAAGATAGTAATACCTTGTTTATCAATGACAAAGACAGCGCCCCCAATAGTTTTCGGAGTACGCGTGCGGCAGGAGAACAGTATTTCCTGCAATACCTCAAAAGCCCTACTGCGCCAGGGGCCGATAAATTATTGGAGCAGGCGCGGGTGTTCTTTGATAAGAGTTATGCCATTCGACCGACCGAAAATGCCGTGATCGGCTTGGGAAATGTAGATTTTTTCCGAAAAAACTATCCTGCTGCCGCGACCAAGTTCAAGCAAGCCCTCGAACTAAAACCCAACAATAAATTAGCAACCGATCGATTGCTTGCCACCTACATTGATTGGGGTAAATATGAAGGTCAAATTAACAAAGATTACGAGGCTTCCACCGCTTGCATGCTGGAAGGCCTAAAATTGTACCCTAAAAACCAGGTATTGCTGCGACAATTGGGTACTGCTTACGGGCTTCAAAACAAGCACCGAGAAGCCATCTATTACTATGAAATGGCCCTTGAACAGGCGCCCGGTGACAAAGAGATCATCCAAAACCTTGCCATTGGATACCGTTTATTAGGGGATATGACCAAATCCGACTATTTTACCAGGCAATTGGGGCAGTAAATTAACGTTCTCGTAAGACATGTGGGGGTGCAAAAACCCTTATCTTTGCGTTTTACGTTAAAACAAATATGCGGATTTTCATTAGGCTTGTTACGTTGTTGGTGCTTTTCCAACCAGTATTGGTTGCGCAAAAAGTCAGTATTACCATTGTAAAAGGTACGGTTACCGATGCGGCGACTAAATTGCCTATTTCATTTGCAACTGTGAGTGTGCCTGGGCTGCCATTGGGACAACAAACGGATGAAAACGGGCATTATGCGATTAAAACGGATAAACCAATTACCATGATTAAGGCCAGTGCCTTGGGTTATCGAACCCAGGAAATACTGGTCAGAACGGGTAAGACCCAGGAAATTGATATTACCCTGCTGGATGAATCCCGGCAACTCGGCGAAATTGTCATAAAACCTGAAAAATACCGCAACAAAAACAATCCTGCGGTCGAACTGATTAGGCACGTTATTGATAACCGCGATAAAAACCACATTGAAGAGATGTCGGCTTATCACGACGAACAATATGAAAAACTCTTCTTTGGTCTGACAAACCTCAAAAATGAGATGAAGGATCGTAAGATGTTGAAGGGCATCCGATTTCTCCTCGACAATACTGACACCTCAAAAGTGGAAGGCATGGCAGTTATTCACGTGTTTTTGCAAGAAAACATCATGGATTTTTACAGCCAATCGGACCCAAAAAAGTGGAAAAAACTGGTTAAAGCCTCCAAATCAGTGCGTTTTCCGGGTTTTATCGACCATGATGGCTTCAATAAATCGCTCCAATACCTGTACGAAGAAATTGATATTTACGATAATTATATTACGCTGCTCACCGATAAATTTTTGAGCCCGATTGCCAATAATGCACCGCTTTTTTACCGCTATTACCCGCAGGATACGACCGTGGAAAATGGCAGAAAAGTGGTAAGGTTGGAGTTTTACCCTCGGAACAAATTTGACATGCTGCTGCAAGGCGAATTATACATTGCGCTAGACAGTACCTACCCGGTTACCCGGATTAATTTTACGATCAATCCAAACATTAACCTAAACTGGGTCAATGATTTAGACATTACGCAAGATTATACTTTTTTGCCCAACGGCAAGTGCATTATTGTCTCGGAAGATTATCGTATTCAATTTGGCATTACCGAAAAAAGTTTGGGTATGGCGGCCCAACGGTATGTGTTACATCAAAACCCCGAATTCAACCAATCGATTCCGGAAGGTACCTTACAAGGGGTTTCAGAAATTGTATTTTTACCGGGTTCGACCCAAAATGATACCACTTATTGGGCTACCAAGCGCCCTACCCCTTTAACGCAGGCTGAAAACTATACCTACACCCATATGGATAGCCTGCAACGCACTTCCTTTTTTAAAGTGGTTTCTAAATCGCTTTACATTTTGGTGGGGGCTTATGCCCCAGCAGGGCGTTGGTTGGAAATTGGGCCGATTAACTCTTTTTATGCATTTAATGATGTAGAAGGGACCCGATTTCGGTTTGGTGGGCGTACCAGTACCAATTTTAGCGACCGATATCGGCTGGAAGGGTATGCAGCCTACGGGCTAAAGGATCAACAATGGAAATATCGGATCAAAGGCACCTTTGCCTTGCCGGGTAGTACTTTTAACAAATTCCCTTATAATCTGCTGCGCGTAAGCTATGTGAATGATGTGATTATACCTGGACAAAACTTCCAAGGCGTTGGCAGTAATTTGGGGAACTCTTTTGTGCGGGGGATAAATGATAAGTTTTTCTTGAATAAAAAACTAAACTTGGAATATGAAAAGGAGTTTGAAAACCATTTTTCGTTTCAAACGGGTTTAGTACAACAAGATTTCAAACCCTTGGGTGCCTTGTCATTTATTCCTGCGGAAGGTGGTGAACCGGTGTTCAATCCGGTATCGGCATCTGGTGCTTACTTGCAGTTGCGGTATGCGCCGGGCGAAAAAAACTACCAGGGCACGAATGGTCGGGTGCTGGTCGATTTTAATTATGTCGCCAACATTCGGTACAGCAAAGGCATTAAAGGATTTATGAACGGCCAATACAACTATAATGAGTTGACGGCAAGCATATACAAATACACCGATTTGCCCCCGTTTGGGTATAATTTTCTATACATGGAGGCTGGGGCTATTTTCGGGAAAGTTCCATATCCTTTGCTTACCGTGCATCGCGGTAACCAGTCGTACATCAACTTGCCGTTTTCATACAACCTGATGAATTTTATGGAATTCATCAGCGACCGTTACTTCACGGTGATGACGGAACATTATTTTAATGGCCTCATTTTCAACAAAATACCCTTGTTTCGCAGGTTAAAATTCCGGGAGGTATGTGCCTTTAAAATGATCTACGGCCGGGTAACTGATATTAACCAACCCAAAGAAGGCTCGGGACTTTATCTTTTCCCAACGCAACCCGATGGTTCACCCCTCAGTTACAGCCTGAGTGCGCGCCCTTATTTAGAGGCCAGCGTAGGCATCAGCAATATTCTGAAAGTATTGCGGGTCGATTTGATTCGCCGATTTAACTACCTCGACCACCCGAATGTAAGCCAGTTTGGTATTCGGGCCTCTGCGGTAGTCACTTTCTAAACTTACACATCCTTCATCGTGAGGGCTACCCTTTTGCGGGCGTAGTCTATTTCCAGCACCCGCACCATTACTTGTTGCTGCAAATGCACCACTTCAAGCGGGTTGGTGACAAACTTGTTCGACAATTGAGAAACGTGTACCAGGCCTGAATCCTTGATGCCAATATCGATAAAGGCACCAAAATTGGTGATATTCGTAACGATTCCGGGCAATACCATGCCTACCTGAAGGTCGTCGAGGGTATGTACATTGGCAAATTCGAAAGATTTGGCGGCCCCGCGTGGATCCAATCCGGGTTTTTCCAACTCTTTCAAAATGTCTTGCAGGGTCGGTAAGCCCACATCGCCTTGCACATATTGTTTGAGGTTGATCCGTTGGCGTTGCGCGCGGTCTTTGATTAAATCTTGGAGGGAACAGCCCAAATCATCGGCCATTTTTTGCACCAGGGCATAGCGTTCGGGGTGCACTGCGGTGTTATCCAGTGGATTTTTGGCCTCCCGGATGCGTAAAAAGCCCGCGCATTGTTCGAAGGCCTTATCCCCGAGTCGGGCTACTTTTTTTATTTCAGTGCGACTTTTAAACGCGCCATTTTCGGCACGGTATTGCACGATGTTTTGCGCCAGCACAGGGCCAAGTCCCGAAACGTACGTTAAAAGGTGTTTGCTGGCGGTATTCAGGTTGATCCCTACCGCATTTACGCAACTTTCGACCGTTCTATCCAAACTAGCCTTGAGCAAGGTTTGATTCACATCATGCTGATACTGCCCTACCCCGATGCTTTTCGGGTCAATTTTAACCAATTCGGCCAGGGGATCCATCAAGCGGCGGCCGATACTGACTGCTCCACGCACCGTCAAATCCTGGCTTGGAAACTCTTCGCGCGCGACTTCAGAGGCAGAATATATAGAGGCACCGGCTTCATTGACCTGAAATATTTCAATGGGGCGGGCAAATTTGATTTTGTGCAGAAAATCCATGGTTTCCCGGCCCGCTGTTCCGTTGCCAACCGAAATGGCATCGATACCATATTTGTCGACCAGTCCTTCAATAATACTCTGGCTTTCAAACACTTGCCGCTGTGGTTCGTGCGGGTAAATGGCGGTATTGTGCAGCAGGTTACCGTTGGCATCCAGGCAAACCACCTTGCAGCCGGTACGGAAACCAGGGTCGATCCCCAGCACAGATTTTTCACCCAACGGGGCAGATAGCAGCAATTGGCGCAGGTTTTCGGCAAAAACGCGAATTGCCTCGAGGTCTGCTTTTTCTTTGCTGACATTACGGAATTCGGTTTCGATGCCCGGTTGCAACAATCGTTTGTAACTGTCTTTTACCGCTTGCCGCACCTGATCAGCAGCCTCTCCAAACGTTGTAACATACAAGGCATCCAGGTCTTTGATCGACATTTCTTCATCGGGTGCGATGCCCACGCGCAGAAAGCCTTCTTCTTCGCCCCGGCGCATAGCCAGCAGGCGATGTGAAGGACAATTGGACAGTTTTTCACTCCATTCGAAGTAATCCTGGTATTTCTTGGCCGCTTCTTCCTTGCCTTTTACCAGTTTGGAAGCAATGATGGCCCCTTTATCAAAGTGGCGGCGTATTTTATCGCGTGCTTTTTTGTCCTCCGCAATCCACTCAGCCATGATGTCACGCGCGCCTTGCAGGGCTTCGTCAACATTGGGTACTTGATCTGTAATATATTGAGCAGCAATGGTTTCGATGGCTTTATCGCGTTGTGCGAAGAGCCGTTGTGCGAGTGGTTCCAGGCCTTTTTCGATGGCCATGGTAGCGCGTGTTTTGCGTTTTGGGCGGTATGGAAGATATAGGTCTTCCAATTCGGTCATGGTTGCAGCCGATTCGATGGATTTGCGCAATTCAGGCGTAAGTTTACCTTGCTCCTCAATGCTTTGCAGAATCACTTCGCGCCGTTTATCGAGTTCCATCAATTTTTTAAGGACATCTTGAATATCAGCGATTTGCACTTCATCCAATTCGCCGGTAGCTTCTTTGCGGTAGCGGGCGATAAACGGAATGGTAGCACCGGATTCGAGGAGTTCGACGGTGGCTTCCACCCGACGAAAGGGGATGCTCAGAATTTGGGAAATACGGCTTGCGTAACTCATGGGATATAATTGTGTTAAATGGTATTGGAGCGGGGGACAAATTTCTATATTTGACACAAATTGTAGGTACTTTTTTGATAAAAAGTTACCAACATTTAAATAACCGCTTTGGAAGTTCGATTTTAAAACAATACATATACAAAACCGGTAGTGATTAATTGCCACCGCGCTGCATTAAACCAGATATTGATTAATTTGGTGGCAAATGCGATAAAATATAACGACAAGCCCCAGGTAAGTGTGGAGATTCAGTTTGCAGAAAATGAGCGATTTTATTGTTTTGCTGTAAAAGATAATGGTCCGGGTATCCCAAAATCACACTTAGAGAAAATATTTAATCTATTTACGAACCTGGGGAAAGCTGACCGATATGGAGAGAAAGGGACAGGTATCGGCCTCTCTACCGTAAAGAAGTTGATTGAGCGATTAGGAGGAACCATCGAAGTAGAATCGGAAATAGGAACAGGAAGTACGTTTCGATTTTGTCTGGAAAAATAGCGTATGTTGAATGTTACGCATCAATAAACCATGCATTTTTACTTTGAAACGGTAAATTAAAGTACATTCGTGGCATTCTTTTTGAACGAGTTGGTATAATTGCTGACTTTAGCATACATTCAGATTTATTCGCCAAACCTGTTTAAATGTACACTGAGACACAAGCCACGGAATTACACGCGGAAAAAACGATGTTGCAGGACCAACTACATCAAAAGAAGCGGATGCTTGAATTGATGGAACAACTGTCCAATACCGGGAGTTGGGAAATGGATATTCCTACAGGTAAGCAAGTTTGGTCGGACAATTATTATAAAATATGCGGATTAAAACCGGGTGAGCGGGAGTCGAGCACCGAATTGGCCATCGCGATGATTCACCCCGACGACCGGGAACGCACCCTGTTTACCTTTTACCATGCCGTAGAAAATGGCCAGCGCTATGATATAAAAAAGCGTTTGGTTCGTCCGGATGGCGAAGTAGTGTGTGTCCATTCAATTGCTACCCCCGAATTTGATGAACATGGCAAAGTGCGCAGGATGTACGGCACGTTGCAGGATATTACAAAAAGATTGAAAACCGAGAAGGCCCTGGTAGATGGCATTCAACGGTTTAACCTCACGATGGAGGCGGCACGTGATGGCTTGTGGGAATGGGATTTGGAATCGGACACTGCTTTTTTTTCGCCCCGCTTTAAAGAAATGTTTGGTTTAGATACCCAAAGCGACAATGAAGGGGTGCTTTTTTTCAACAAGCGGGTATATCCCGCCGATCGCGACCAGGTATTGCAAGCACTCACCTTACACTTTAAACACAATGAGCCTTTTCTGCAAGAATTTCGCATGAAGGATCATTTGGGGGTATATACCTGGTTTTTGGTACGGGCCCAAGCGAGTTGGAACCAGGAAGGTCGCGCAACCCGCATGGCGGGCTCAATTACCGACATCAGTGAAAGTAAAAAGAAACAAAAGCTGCTGGAAGATACAGAGGAGGTGGCAAAAATTGGTAGTTGGGAACTTGATTTTGCGCAAAACAAGATCATCTGGAATGAAACCATGCGTCAAATCCATGAAGTATCCGATGATTTTGTACCAGACCTGAATTATGCCGAGCGTTTCTTTAAGGAAGGGGTACCGCGCGATCGGATGAATGCAATATTTAACCAGACGATACTAGATGGCGAGGATGTAGATGTTGAGCTGGAATTTGTGACGGCCAAGGGCAATGAACGCTGGAAAAGACTAACGATCCGCACCGAAAAAAGTGGCGATATCCCTGTCAGGATGTATGGTATTTGTCAGGATATAACCGACCGGAAGCGCGCAGAGCAAACCTTGATAGATTTGCTTGCAGAAAAGAACACCATTCTGGAAAGTATTACCGACGGCTTTTGCACCATCAACCGCAATTGGGAAGTGACGTACTGGAACCGGGCGGCAGAAGTTATTACTACCCTGCCTCGGGAGAAAGTGCTCGGAAAAAATATGTGGAAGGTATATGGAGATGCGCGTGAAATGGTGTTTTTCAGGGAATACCACCGGGCGATGGAAGCCCATGTACCCGTACATTTCGAAGAGTATTACCCTTTTATAGACAAATGGTTTGAGATTTCCGCTTATCCTTCCGAAATTGGGCTTTCGGTTTATTTTAAAGATATTTCTCAAACCCGGCATTTGCTTCATTTGCAACAATTGGAGCAACAGGTGCTGGAAATGAACATTAAGAAAGATAGTAAAATTGAAGAAACGATCCGTTTTTACCTGACAGAAATTGAACGGTTACATCCGAATATGATTTGTTCAATCCAAAAATTACGCAATAATAAGTTATTGAACTGGGTTTCTGTCGGCTTGTCAAAATCTTATTTGGAATTAATAGAAGGAATTGAAATCGGCCCGGAAGTTGGGGCTTGCGGCACCGCAGCCTTTACAAAACAAACGGTGATTATTCCCGACATTAGTAAAGACCACCGTTGGTCAAAACATGGCGCAATTGCAATCGCACATAATTTGAAATCATGCTGGTCTATTCCAATTTTTGACTCCAATGAAACAATCGTCGGCACGTTCGCGATATACCACCCCACCCCGAAATCGCCCAATGCTTCGGAAATGCAAACGATCACGCGCGCCCGAAATATTTTGCAGATCATCATCGAGAACAAGGCGATTGAACAGGATTTGAAATTGAGCAATGAACGATTTGAGTACGCTACCCAGGCAACTTCGGACGCGATTTGGGATTTCGAAATGACTACCAATACATTACATTGGGGTGATTCTTATGCCCGCCTGTTTGGAGATGAAAATACCACGCAGCAAACAAACCTTGAATTTTGGGTAGAACGTATTCATGAAGAAGACCGCGATCGGGTATTAAAGGGTCTGCTTCGACATATTGAATCAGAAAAAGGTATTTGGCATGAGACATATCGATACTTGCGTTCTAATCATCAATATGGCTTTGTGAGCGATAAAGGGGTGGCCATCCGCGATGAAAACGGGAAGGCCGTGCGTATGATTGGTGCGATGCAGGATATCACCCACCAAAAAGAAGAAGAGCAGCAAATGAAATTGCTGGAATCGGTGATCACCAATGCGAAGGATGCCATTATGATCATGGAAGTTGATGAACACCTTTCCGATCGTGTCGTGGTCATTTATGCCAATGCAGCCTTTACTGGCCTAACAGGCTATACGCTTGAAGAAATTAAGTTTATACCTCCACGCATATTATTAGGCCCCAAAACAGATGAAACGGATGTTCAACGCGTAAATGATGCACTTAAACTTGGACAACCTATTGAAGTTGAATTAATTAACTATAAAAAAAATGGTGATACTTTCTGGAATAATTGCTCAGTGGTACCCATTTTTAACCCAAAGGGCCAATTTACCCATGTAATTTCCATACAAAAAGATATTACAGAACGAAAAATATTGGAAGCAGAACGAGAAACATTTAATCAGATATTGCGCGCCATCAACCAACATGATTCGCTTGATCAGGGCATGCAACTTGCGGCTTCACTCCTTGCCAAACATTTCGATTGTCCTTATGCAGAAGCCTGGTCGATCAATTTCAAGGCGACCAGAATGATGTTCCGTACGTGCTGGATGACGGATCCCCGATTTATGAGCATGACAGATGCGCTGGTACGGCACAATGTAGTGTTCGGGCAAGGCCTGATTGGAACAACCCTGGAGGAAAAAAACATTGTGTATTGGGATACTCTGAATGATCGCCCTTTCCTCAGAAAAGAGATTGCCAAACAAGTGGGTTTGGTAAGTGCCATTGGCATTCCTATCTTCTTTAAAGCGGAGATCATTGCTGTTTTTTGCCTTTATTCTGAAAAACTGTTTTCAAAATCCCCTCAAACCTGCAATTTATTACAAAGCATCAGCACACAAATCGGGGCTGACATTCAAAAAAACAGAATTGACGAAGAGTTGAATCATTTCTTTAGTCTTTCACCGGATGTACTTTGTATTGCCAGTGAGGATTGTTATTTCCGGAAAATAAATCCGGCCATGGTAAAAATCATGGAATATACAGAAGCAGAATTGCTTTCAACATATATTCCAGAATTTGTACATCCGGAGGACCGAGGTATGTATTTGGGCGGATTTAAGGAATCACACAACGAACTACAACCCTTAATGTTTGAAAACCGCTTCATTACCAAATCAGGGAAAATTGTTTGGTTTGAATGGCAAATGGTACCCTTAAAATCAGAGGGACTTCTCTATGCAGTTGCCAAAGACATCACCCAAAAGAAAGCGATGGATGAAGAGAAAAAGCAACTAATTGAAGCGTTGACAAATAACAACCGGGAGTTAAAGCAGTTTTCTTACATCACTTCGCATAACTTACGTTCTCCGTTGACAAATATGCTTTCCGTATTCGATTTATTGGATTTGGAACATATTACCCACAAAGAGACCATCGTATTGATTGATGCCTTAAAAAAGTCAACGTTACATTTAAACAATACACTGAATGACCTGATCGATATTTTGATTGTAAAAGGCAATACCAATTTAACGTTGCGGTCTATCCAATTTGCTCGGGTTTACCAATCTGTCACAAATTCGATTCAGCACCTGATTGATGAATCGGGCGCAATCATTGAAATCGATTTTCACGAAGCGCCGGAAGTTGTATTCAACGTTGAATATTTAGAGAGTATTTTTCTAAACTTGCTGACCAATTCCATCAAATATTCCAAGAAAAACGAAAATCCTAAAATAAAAATATACAGTTACATGAAAAATAAAAATATACACCTTAATTTTGAGGATCAAGGCCTGGGATTCGATTTAGAAAAAGTGAAAGATCGAATTTTTGGCCTGTACCAAAAATTTCATACCCACAAAGACAGCAAAGGGATCGGACTATACCTGGTTCATTCGCAAATAACCGCGTTAGGAGGCTCCATTGCTGTCGAAAGTAAGCCATTAGAAGGAACCAAATTTACCATATGTTTTAAACCTGATGCATCATGATCCCCACCTTGCTATGCGTCGATGACGACAAAATGACCCTCATGCTCATTCGACTGATTTTGGAGAAAGCCAACTTTTGCGAAACATTGTTGACCGCAGAAAACGGCGCCTACGCACTCGAACATTTTTCGGAACAACAAAATTTACCCATGGAAGCGCGGGTTTATCCGGAAGTCATTTTGTTGGACTTGAACATGCCCGTGATGAATGGCTGGGAGTTTTTGTCTGCTTTCGCCGAAATGTTTCCAGAAAAAACGCCACAAACCAAAATCTTTATCCTTTCCTCGAGCGTAGATCCTTTTGAAAAGGACCGCGCCCTGAATCACCCCTTGGTCGTTGACTTTTTGCCCAAACCGCTCAATATAGAAGCGTTGGAAAAACTAAAAAAGCACAGCGTCCTGGTTGATTTTTTCATTACCGCTGCATGATTTGCCGGAATGATTCCATTTGAGTACGATTCCAATCTGTAAAACGTACGATATTTATCAATGATCCAGGCTTTACATAAAATAAGGCCGCAATTTTGCGTTTCAATATAATAGCAATACTTTTGCATCGAAAAGTTAAACTACCTATTCACTAAAGGTGCAACACCAAACAGATTTTGTTATGACACCACTTACTCCTATTACGGTTGCTTATGGCGATGGAATCGGCCCGGAAATCATGGAAGCAACCTTGCGCATTATTCAGGCAGCAGGCGCTCAAATTGAGCCTGAGGTTATTGAAATTGGCGAAAAAGTATATCTGAGCGGCAACAGCGCAGGCATTGATGCGGCTGCTTGGGAATCGCTTCGTCGGACTAAAGTGTTTTTAAAGGCACCGATTACCACCCCACAGGGGGGCGGTTTTAAAAGTTTGAATGTAACTACCCGTAAAATGTTGGGCCTGTTTGCCAACATTCGCCCCTGTGTTTCCTATGCGCCTTATGTGGCCACCAAACACCCGGTGATGGACGTGGTAATTGTTCGAGAAAATGAGGAAGACTTGTATGCCGGGATTGAACACCAACAAACCCCTGAGGTTGTACAATGCCTAAAAGTGATCAGCCGACCTGGAACCGAGAAAATTATCCGATATGCCTTTGAATACGCAAGGCAATATGGCCGGAAAAAAGTGACTTGTTTCACCAAAGACAATATCATGAAACAAACCGATGGACTGTTTCACAAAGTTTTTGATGAAGTGGCCCTGGAATACCCTGATTTGGAAAACGAACACTGGATTGTCGATATTGGCGCAGCGAAATTGGCTGATACGCCCGAAAACTTTGATGTAATTGTAATGCCCAACCTGTATGGGGATATTCTTTCGGATGTAGCCGCGCAAATTGCAGGATCGGTTGGTTTGGCAGGTTCGGCCAATATTGGTGCTTCGGTGGCCATGTTTGAAGCCATTCATGGTTCGGCGCCGCGGCGTGCCGGACAAAACCTGGCCAATCCAAGTGGCTTGTTGCTCGGCGCTGTACAAATGCTGGTACACATCGAACAAGCTGCTGTTGCCGAAAAGGTCCACAATGCCTGGCTTCGTACTTTGGAAGACGGCGTACACACCTATGATATATATGACGAAAGCGTAAGCACCCAAAAGGTAGGTACCCGCGAATTTGCCGATGCTGTGATTGCACGGCTCGGACAAAAACCTCAAAAACTTAAAACCGTCGATTACAGCAAGGCCAAAGAGCGCATTCAAATTAAACTAAGTACCCCGAAACCTGCAACGCTTGAAACGGTTGGGGTCGATATTTTTCTGTACCACGAAAACCGCAACCCGCAGGTATTGGGTGATGCCATTCAAGCCTTTGGTGCAGGTGACTTAAGCCTCTCCATGATCACCAACCGGGGGGTAAAAGTGTATCCAGGCGGAATCCCGGAAACATTTTGCACCGACCATTGGCGTTGCCGGTTCAAATCAGAAACCCTGCAGGCGATTCCGTACCTCGATATTATTGCCTTGCAACATCGGATTACCTCGGCGGGTTATAACATTATAAAAACGGAAAACCTCTGTACATTGAACGGCGAACCTGTCTTTTCTGCCGGACAAGGAGCCTAATAAAATAACAATTTGTTTACGCGTAATAACTAGAAACACGGGCGATGCACAATTTCGATCCGTGTTTCTATTTATAAAATAAACTACTTTATAATATATTGTTTTTAAATAATTTACATATTTTTTATTTCTATTTTTTTTATTTCAATAGACTTGGTACATTATTTGTTCGAAATAAAAGTGAAAGTCGATTGGATTCTAGGAAATTTCACCGATTTTTACGCCTTCTTTTTAATAGTAGTCAATAATGCTCCCTCACTGCTGAATATAATCTTGAAATTATCAACCAAATTCAGAACCAGACTACCCATTCGAAAACAAAATGTTAAAAATAGCCTTCATTGAAGACGATTTAAATACCCTGAAAAGCCTCCAAGAAGTGCTCAAATTGCAGCCAGCCATTGTTTGTTCTGTTGCTGCTGAATCAGTAGAAAGTTTTTGGGAATTATTGCCGGATCGTGTTGTATTAGACGTGATTTTTGTTGATATTCAATTGCCTGGTTTATCGGGACTTGAAGTATTGCCCAATCTAAAAAAGCGTTTCCCGGATGCCGAAATTGTAATGTTCACGCAATTTGAAGAAGAAGAACATTTGCTAAAGGCTTTGCATGCTGGAGCCAGCGGTTACCTGTTGAAAGGTTTTCCAATTTTGCAATTGCCAGAAATGATCCAATCCATTGCCTTGGGCGGGGCCTTGATATCGCCTAAAATGGCCAAAAAACTGATCACCTACCATAACCCTACCAGCTCACCTACCTCCGACCTGCTCAGTCCAAAAGAATTGCAAATTTTGAAAATATTTGCGGCCGGGGAAAGTTATGAAGAAGCAGCAGAAATGCTCAGCATGACCATAGATGGTATACGCTACCACGTCAAAAACATCTATAAAAAGCTGCACGTCAATAATAAGATCGATGCGATCCGGGCTTTGAAAGACGAGCTGATTTAACTCGGCAACGATGCTGTTCCAACCCTTGAATTTGGCGCTACTTGCGCTTTGTGGCTTGCTGTTTTTTTGGAGTTTAATTGAGCGTCGTCGTCGTCGCACAATCGGCCAATCGCTTACCCGAAAATGGAGCAAACAAATTGAAGCCGTCCGCACCCAACTCGATGCGGCGATGGAACCTTTATATTCCGATTTAAAACTGATCGAAAACTCCTTAGCATATGATAATATCAATACCTTAGAAACGATCCCTGAACTAGAACCGATTGATAATAAAAAATGGAACAATCAGTTGACCTTACTAAAAATTACCGTCCAACGCCAACAACAAGTACACGATCACCTGCGAAAAATAGCAGCACGCAAAGAAATGGAATTGCGGGCTTTTAATTACACCATCAGCCACGACCTGAAAACGCCCTTAAATAATGCGTTGTATTTCATGGACTTAGCCTTGGCGCGTAAATCGCCCGAACAAGACGAAGAACTGATCTATTATGTGGAGCAAACAAAACACTTGCTGCTTGATAGCCGCGACATGATTGACAGCATCGCAGCCTATTCTTATGCCGACAATGTTGATTTGAGCATTCAGGAGATTGATTTGGTGGTGTTGTTGAATAAAATCACCCGCCAGCTGCAACAATCGTTTGAAGCATATGCCCAAACTACCGTAGATATTACGACACCCTTGCCCACCATATTTGCCGACCCACTGTTGATCCGGCAGGCATTTACCAACTTGATCAGCAACGCATTTAAATTTACGAAATACAATCCGAAGCCACATATAAATATTAACGGCTATAAAGGCATTGATTTTGTCGAAATCAGCATAGCGGATAATGGAGCAGGCATTCCACCGGAAGGAATAGATCAGATTTTCCAACTTTTTCATTCCGCCCACGCACGCTCGGCCTTCGAAGGATCCGGCGCCGGACTGGCCATTGTGAAACGAATCGTAAACCGCCACCAGGGTAACATTTGGGTGGAAAGCCTAGGTAAAGATCAAGGTGCCACGTTTTATTTGCGGATGCCTTTGCCCGACAATGCAAAAACGCCCCTTTAGTGCCAAATTTTATTCCGAAATACCTTCGAAAATACCATCAAAATAGAATTAAAATTAAATAGACACAAGCATGTATTTTATGTAAAGTAAATATTAACTTTGATGACTTACTTTAATCGGATATTAGCGGTTCCTCCCTTCTTATGATCTTGATTTATAACGATTAGCTGCTGCCATCGTGTTGGTTGCCGCTTTAAACAACACTAGCCGTCATGTTTTCAAAATTACCCTTTAAGGCAGACTTGAATGAAATAAAGTATGAATACATCGCGTGTTTTGTTTGCATGTTGATGTTTTTCATGATTATTGCTTCTCTGATCATCTGGAAACATTAAACTTATTTGATTCACCATCAAAAATAAAGGAGTCACCCTGTTAAGAGGATGACTCCTTTAAAGTTTATGGTCTGAATGAGGGGCTCCTACCGGAATATTATCTTACCCTCGATCGCAGATTTGCCACCATCCTGAATGGTAAAGAAATACAATCCTGCGGGTAGATTGCTCCGTTCAACACGCGTTATCGTTTGGGTAATCACTTGATTACGAACCAATTGACCCTGGCTATTGCGCAAGGTGAGGAAGCCCGCGCCGGAAGGTATTTCAACAAATAATTGATCGCCTGCAGGGTTCGGATAAATCTTTACATCGGATTTTTTTTGCCCAGCATCTACACCCACACTTTGAACAAAATGGGTACCGATGGTGTGATAAACCATATTGGTGATCACCGGCGCATTGAAATCAAAATAAATGGCCGCTTTGTTCTCCAACAAGGTTCCGTCCGGATTATTGGCTTTTTGCTTTACGCTGAATTTGAAAAACCCGTTGGAAGCAATTTGATTCACATGGCTATCGGGCAACATGATGTTTTTAAATGAAAACCGTAACACGTTGTTTTCCAGCAAATCGTAAGCATATAAATGGCTGGAAGCGCCGGGACGTACCGAATTAGCATCCAGGAATTCCGACAAGGTATCCAATACCACAATATTAAAGGCCGTATCGGTACCCGTATTTTGGAAGCGGATTTTATACTCCAAATCGGTATTGGCTTTTAATAAATGCTGCGCGCCATATCCTTCTGGCATTGCTTGCTTGTCGTTGGGATCGTAAGAGCCAATGTTTTGTTCGCAATCCAGCGCAACAAACGGGTTCGGATCGTCTACCGGAAACTGCCGTACTAAACCTTTCTGGTTGATACCACCGCAACCTTCTACAACAGCCACTGCTGGTCCGCCATAAGGATGAAATGGCTCCTGGTTGGCCTGCAAACGCCAGGTTGCGCCATTGGCAGGCAATACGAGTTCTTTGATACCATCGGCAGACAACTGGAATTTGCCTTCCTGATACATGATAATGTCTTCTACCACCACAAAATCAAGTTCCTGGGCCATGTTTCCAGCGCCCTGGTTTTTGATTTGCATACGTACACTATCTGCTTCACAGGTTATCTCCAAGCGTACATCGGCACCCGACCAGTTGGCGTTGGTGCGGCAAAGGGTATCCGGGAAAATATGGGCTTCTGTACAATGGGTTGCACCGAATTCTGCTTCGCAACTGAGGACAAAGTTCACATAGAAATTTTTACATTCCCCGGTATTTAGGGTATCCAGGCTCACCGACCATTTATTGTTACCCAAGTCGGTAGCAGGTGCGCTGAAAACCGGATCAGTAAAAAATGGATCTAACTGCACTTCTACGCGGGTATTGGGAACATCCTGGGTGCTCAAATTACAAGCCTCAAAATAGTAGGAGTTTTGAAAACACCGGCGTAAACGGTTGGTAGACAAGCTTATGGTAAGCAAACGGCAAGTATTGTTCAGGGTAACAGGCATATTCAAATCAGCAAGAATGCCCGCTTGTGCCTGCACCGTGTCGATTAATGGACATATCTCTTCGGTAGGAATACTAGGAAGCACGGTTACCTCCATCAAAGTGTCCACATTCGGTAGGGAAATACCGTAATAGCCATTCGCGTCTGTTCGACCAAAGTTTTCGACGCCCGAAATGAGTCCTCTTGCTTTCACATTCCAACCCGCCAGGTAAGGCTCGCCTGT